>Ga0214923_10006339_pt1 | contig 13339 bp, 15 predicted proteins | sample LL1510_MetaG_FD_177993 | JGI IMG/M metagenome (GOLD analysis project Ga0214923, IMG submission 177993) | Freshwater microbial communities from Lake Lanier, Atlanta, Georgia, United States - LL-1510 | ecosystem: Environmental > Aquatic > Freshwater > Lake | place: USA: Georgia | collected...
AAAATTTTCAACACACACACAATTTTTTTGAAAAATACAATATTTTCATATTCAAGGTGTCTTACAGGGGCATTTTTATTGTATAAAAATTAAGATGAAATACAGTATTGAATTTATCAAAAATCTGTCATTTTTTATTAAAAAATCATAATATTTATTAAATTTTAATAAATATTATCAAAAAACAATAATAAAAAAATATCAGTAAAAAAAAAGAAAAAAACTTTAGATTTTCAGAAAAAATAAAAATCTTCAAAATTTTCAACACACACACAATTTTTTTGAAAAATACAATATTTTCATATTCAAGGTGTCTTACAGGGGCATTTTTATTGTATAAAAATTAAGATGAAATACAGTATTGAATTTATCAAAAATCTGCTATTTTTTATTAAAAAATCATAATATTTATTAAAATTTAATAAATATTATCAAAAAACAATAATAAAAAAATATTATTAAAATTTAATAAATTTATTAAAAAATGATAAAAAGTAATTTAAAAATAAAACCCTTTATAATAAAAATGGAATGTCAGTTTTGTGAAAAAATTATAAGTACAAAAGGTAATTTGAATTATCATCAAAAAACAAGTAAAACGTGTTTGAAAATTCAACAAAAAAAAAGTGAACGGGATATAGAAATAGACTTAACCAATTGCGACTATTGTAATAAATCATTTTCTACTCAAAATTTCCGCAAGCATTCTTGTAAGAATAAAATAATATTTGAAACTAAAAAAGAAAAAGATCTTGAGTTTCAAAAAATTCTGAAAGAAAAAGATCTTGAGTTTCAAAAAATTCTAGAAAAAAAAGATCTTGAGTTTCAAAAAATTCTGAAAGAAAAAGAACTTGAATTTCAAAGAATATTGGAAAAAAAAGATTTGGAAATCCAAAAATTACAGACTGAAATTAAACTAAAGGATGAAATTTATAAAGATGAACATAAAACTATTAGAAAACTTGCTTTGCAGCCAAAAACAACCACTACTAATAATAATACAAATAATATTGTTGGTTCTTTCAATATGAATGACACTGAGAAAATTAAAAATATTATTCAAAATGAATTTTCTATCGATGACATTATTGAAGGTCAGAAAGGTTTAGCAAAATTTGCAGTCAATAAAATACTCAAAGATGAACAAGGAAATTTATGCTATATTTGTACCGATCCATCAAGAAAAATTTTCAAGTATAAGAATATTGATGGTAAAGTTGTAAAAGATGTAGATTCACAAAAGCTCACGAATGCGTTCATAGATTCCGAAATAAAAAATATTACAAATTGTAAAACAATGACTTATTGGACAAAAGATGATGGATCTCAAGATTCTGAGAAATTCAGTTGCATGTCTTTACCGGCTTCGGAAATAATGAATTTGAAATTCGATAACTCCTCATTTAGAGACCAACTTGTTGTTTTAACATCATCATAGAACAACTCAAAATAATATATATAAAACAATGTTTTATATATTAAAAAAAGGTTGAAATATGGTTTAATATGATTTTTTCAGTATTTTTTACATATCAAACAATCAATACAAAAAAATGACATATATTTGCAAACCTATACAAAAATCGTTTTTTTTACTGAAAAAAACAAGGTAAATATTGTAACTAAAAAAAATTGATTTTTTTTATTTTTTTTTCAAATGTATAAACAAACAGTCGAGGATGACAACATTGCCGAGAATTCCTTTGATGAAAATTGATTGTAACGCAAATAGGGGACTTTCTGCAGAGCAAATGAGAGAACTGGATCCAGTGTATCAAGCAGCTGAAGCTTCGAGGAAAGAGGATGCTTACTTGAAATCTTTAAAGGAGGACATCGAGAAACGACAGGACAAGTTAAAGGAGTTAACAAATAGTATACCTTCTAATAAAAAAAAAATTAACAAGTCTTTAAAGAGATTGTAAGTGGGGTATATTGTAAAAGTAATTTAATAAATACATGATTTTTACTTATAGTTTTTTTACTAAACAAGTGTCATCTCTTTCTATATTTTTATATATAATAAATATTCTTTGATCCTATATATAATTCAAAAATTTTCATTTTCAAAAAAGAACAAACAACATTTCAGATTTATTTCCAATTTTCATCGAAAATTCCACTATATAGTTCATTATTATCACCGTTTAATTTGTAAAAAGAATTTATACAAGATGCGCAGATATTTTCATTCTCAAAAAAAGAATTTAGTTCAATCATTTTATTTTCAATTTCAATTAGATGATTTAGGTAAATTTTTATTTTTTTTATAAATTTTCCAAAAATTTCGTCCTCGTATTCAACTATATTTTTTATTTCATTTTGTGAATATCTATTATTGTCTCTATTTTCTAATTTTTCATCACGTTTTTCTTCGTATAGATTTATTATTTCTTGAATAAAATTATTATCGAAATTAAAATTTATAAGAGTAATATTGTCAAGAAAAGTATCCAAATCGATATCTAAATAAAATAAATATTGATATCTTATTTCTTTTATATTGTCTATTATAAGTTTCGTTATCTTAACCATATTTTTTTATTCCATTTGTATGCAACTTTATAAATTAAAAAATGAATTTTTTTCAAAAAAGATATTTGTACGATTCATACAATGATTCAAGCGGATTATTTCATAGTTCTTTTTATTTTTGAAATATTTTTATATTTCTCAGCATATTATTATTCTTGTAAGATATTTTATTCTGTAATTTCACCTTTTTCTATTATATTTACTATTGTTACAATCATAATAATGGTTTTTGAAATTGTATTTATAAATAATTTAATAACAAATGAAGATAATGAGACATTCGAAATAGAAAATATTACCTGTCATATAGTAAATATATTATTAAATAGTTTTTTTCATTCATATATTTTAAGAAAAATAAAAAAAAAGAGTGAACAAAGTATTGATTTATCATTATTGAGTTAGTAAAAAAAAATTTTTTAATTCCAGATTATAAATAAAATAATCTAAAATTATAAAAAATATGACTACAAATAGAATAAAAATTCCATGGTGGATATTGGTAATATTTATTATTATTTTAATAATAATACCAACTGTGTTAGTATTAACTTCAACAAAACCTTCTACAACTACAACAGTTCCAACACCACCATCATTGATAATATCTGAACCTCCAACTACAATAGTTGAAGAAAATTTAATAAGAGATGCAATAGTAGGTTGTTTTACAATTAGTCCTGGAAATCCTAAAACTTATGGGGAATCTTTACCAGAAGATTTTTATGATTTGATAAATTCAAATATAGTTGATTATTTGATTAAAAAAATTGTGAAAATGTGCTATAATAAGGAAATAGATATTAGTAAATATTATAATGAGTTATTTAAAACTTATAACATTTTATATCAAAGTGATGCGAATAACATTTTAATTTTTTCAATAATACGAGATAATACATTGGATTTAGTTTTAAGAAAAAAATGTTTCTCTTCATATATAATACCAAATATTTTAATAGGTTTGACTAGTTATTTTTCGTTTTCAGATGAGTATCTTGAAATAAATAAAAGTATTGAAACAAATATAAAAGAAAATTCTAAAATAATAGGAGATGAATACAGCTTGAAATTATTACAAGATTTTTCAGTAAGTAAAATTGGTGATAAAGTAAAAATAACTGATATAGAAGATACAGTGATGAAAATAATGAATATTCAATATTTCATAGACAATACTGATGTATTTTTTAACGGTGATGAAAACTTAGTAATATATAATTTTGATTTCGAAAAATTTGATATAAAATCTTTTTTACCTGCTACTTGATAAGATTTTTTTTTAGTTTTTTATTTAATTATTTGTCATAAATAAAAATCTAATATGTCAACAACAACTTATGATAATTTATTTACTGATAGAATTTTTTTTGTGCGAAAGATTCTTTAGATAATACAGTTTTAGATATGGTGAACAATAATTTAAATAAAAAATTATGGATTGAGTTAGAAATTCCTTTGTCCAGAACTCCAGGTAATACATCATCGAAGGCAAATTTTTTTATTGCAAAAACATTTTCTTCATCTGATTCTCAGATTATAATTAATGGAATTTATAATAAACTTAAATTTTTTTTTGATGATTATGGAAATATAAAAATAAAAGATAATGATGATGTTTTATTATTTTCTTTTAAGAATCCTTTAAGTACGCTTGATATGGATTCTTCAAATCCTGGAAATATTTTTGCAGATAAAATGTTAAACGGTCAGTTGAGCAGAGAAATAGTTAGAAAGGATTTTATATTAAATAGTAATAGCAAATGGATATTATACACCCGAGATAGTGTATGTTACTTACTTTATAATCCATTACATAGAAATTCATTTAAAAATTTTTATAATCAAAAATTAGGACCATCGTCTAATGGAGTTGCTTCAAATAGCACTTTTGATAATTTGTTTAATAAATATTGTGAAATAACATCATCACCTAACATAAATAATAAGTCTCTTCGAAAATATTCAGATAATGCTTGTAATTGTATAAGACTAGATGATTGTATTGATAATGCAGCTGGAGCAAAAATTTCTGATATAAAATTCAGAAATAGTGTTGGTAAAACTTGCACTTGTATTGCACCAAATTGTAGCGATAAACAGAATTTATATATAGATAATTCTTCATTTATGTATTCAGATGATAATAGTTATGCAAGAAGAATTGAAAAATCTCTTTCTGATGGTAAATGCCCTGATATTAAATTAATTTTATGTAGTACAAATATTGATTCAGCTGGCAATACTAATTTAGTTGGTACAACTATAAATAATGTTTGTGGTGGAGGAAGTAGTACAGAAGGTGGTACTGGAGGAGGTACACCCGCCCCAATTGAAAATCCTTTCAAAGATGTTTTTAGTCTTAATTATGAAATATATACAAGTGATGTTGATTATATTTTAAACAATAATACAAAATTTATTGAATATATAAAAAATAATTTGAAAATTTTACAACCTCAGTTAGATAAAACTAAAGTTACAATTACATTAACAGATTTAAGAATAAAAGAAAACTTTTTAAGTGATACGAATCTTTTAGTAAATATAAGTTTTATTTACCCTATAAATATAAATATGGATGAAACTGAAACTTTGAAAAATGATATTTTTAAAACATTAAATATGAATGAGTTTAAAATAATTAAAGCTAGTATACCATTATCACAACAGCAATCTTCTTCGACTACTAATAATATTTTTATTATTGTAGTAATTTCATTGTGTTTTGTTTTATTAGGATTAGTATTAGGATACTATTTAAAAAAAATAAAAAAAAAATAATATAAAAAATATATAATAAATATAAATAATATGTCTGCGGCTGATGATCAATGCAAAGATACTGAAACTTTTAGCGTACAAGATTTTTTTAATAAATCTGAAAAATTATTAGAAAAATTAGGTGCGAGTGACAAATGTAAACAAGCCGCAAAAACATGGGCTACTAATAATAGTGCTTCATGGAGTGTAGATGCGAAAGCTCAAGCGGGATGGGGTGCGGCAAGTGGTGAAGTTCAATCTGGCGGGCAAATATCGATAAATGCTTTTGATAATTATATGTCTCAAGAAGGTTGTTCACCAATTTCAACAAATTTACAAAATGTATATGTCAATTCAAAAAAATTCACTTGTATTTTACAAAAAGCTCAAAATCAAGCAGAATTTGGAACTTCTGCATCAAACACTTTGTCTATTCAAACTTTACCTATAACACCCGAAGAAATTAAGAATCTAGAAACACAGTTAATTCTAATTGAAAAACAACAACCGCCAACATTTGCTGAATTTAAAGAAATTATGTTAAGTGGTGTAATGAACCCAAGTGATGTTTTTAGTGAATATCAAAAAACTGTTAAATTATTTTCAGAAATTAAGGATAAATCAAAAGAATTACTTATAAAATCTTATAATAGAGATATTAATATTACAAATTCTAGTTTTAATCAAACAATAAATGGAAAAATGAAAATGGTAACAGCTTTAACTTCAGAAGAACAATCGAATTTACAAGATATTTCTAAACAAATTGCATCTGGTGTTGCTCAGCAAGAAATAGAATTAAAAGGTGGTCTTAATGCGTTGAATCCATCAGTAAAAAGTGCAATTGAATCAAATGTTCAAAATAATCAGAATTTAACTAATAATATTATAAATAATAAAGTTCAAAGTATAAAACAACAGCTCACTTTGTCAAACAATATGACAATTTCAGCTGCTGGAAATATAAATATAAATAATCTTAGAATAGATCAAAATATTTTATTTGATATTTGTTCCGAAACTCTTATCAATAATGCAATATCAGCAGGTTTACAAACTGCATCGGAATTATTATCAGATTCTAAAACATTTTCTAAGATAAAATCAGACCAAAAAGGACTTGATGATTTAGTTGATGCACAAGGTAGATCAAATGCAGCGTCAATAGGGGCTGCAAAAGTTCCAGGAATAGGTGGAGGATTATCATTAGGTTTTGTAGTTTTTGTAATTTTTTTAATTGTCTTATCTTATAGGAAACCTTTTAATGTTATGTTAGCAGCGGGTTTAGGTGCATTTATAACTATAATATTAATTGCATTAATAGTTTTTGTTGTTATTTTCGCATCATCAATTGGATTATGGGTCAGGAGACAATTAGGAACAGAAACTGAACAAGATCAGTTACAAGCGATGGGGAGACCTCTTGAATTATATCAAAAAATTTGGAAAAGTTTTGGTTGCACTAAAGATTTAACTAGATTAGATGTCATATTTTTAAAATTAGAAACAATAAAAGGTGATAATATTGTTGGTTATATGGAATTTTTATTCACGGAAATGATAAATAATCAAGAATTAACAACTGAATCTAAAAATTTAATTTTTAAAGATGGTGTTGAGCCTGTGAATTTTTTACCTAGAATTAAAACGAAGAAACCAGTAACACTACTTGATTCGGAACTAAAATTCATTTGGGACACAGATGGACAATGTATTGGTAATTTATATTTCGATGTTTTCATGATTGAATGGAATTCTGCAAAGACAACATATAACAACGATAAAACAAAACCTTTTAAATATTTAACATACTTAGATTTGATTGTTCGTATAAGAAATTTTCAAGTCGAGAAAGCTAAATTAAAAACACCTTCAAATTTAACAAAAGATGATTTAGAAATTCTATGGGTAAAATATGGTAAGTGCAATGCAAATAACTTTGTAAATGTAAAATTAGATACTTATCAGAAGCTAACTAAAATGGAAGATGTATTAAATAATATTTTATCTTGTAAAACTGTTGTATAATTAATCATTATCGACTTGTAAAGTCAATTTAGTAAGAAAAATGTTTTATATTAAACAAAAAATTATAAATATATATATTTATTTTATTAAGCTATATATATAGTGAATACATATGAAAATTTTATATGTATTCTTATACTAATTTCCTTGAATAAATTACACATGGATCTACTTTTTTTTTGCATTCCAAATCAAATTCTTCAGATGCATAACAATCATATCCAGCAGAAACGAAACAATTTCGGCTATGTATATGATTTGAGTAAGTAACTTCATAACAACAACCGATTTCTTCTAAATATTTAGTAACTGAGTTCAAACTGGAAGAATAGTTATAAATCTCCCAATTGGCAACCTCATATTCAACAACATCGTAATCCTCATCATCGTAATAAAATCCAGTTTCAGGATCGTCAACCCTAGAATCGTGTCGTTCTACTTTTCGTAAATGAAGAGTCGAAGTCTCACCATCGTTTTCTTCTAGAGATTCAGATATGAGATCTCTTAGGTATTCGCATAATTCGGAAGGAGTATTCATTACAACTTTTTCTTTTACAAACTTGTTTCTTATTTAAAAAAATATAATAAAAATCAATTTTTTCTACTTTGCTTTTATAATATAATTTAATACTATAAAAGGAGGCATATTATTATGTGACGATCCACCTCCAGTTGAATTTGTGGTGAAATTATGTGAATGATTTCCAACACTATTTGTATTCATATTATAATATCCTGTGTTTGTATTAGAGGTTGATAAGTGAGGTGAATAATTACCCGCACCAGAATCAGTCGGAATAGACAGAGAGTGATTATGTTCTCCTGTAGTATTAGTATTTCCCGTATGTGTATGTGAAGGCATTTGTTGAATTGTTAATGTTTCATTTTCTGTACCACCTGTTGTTCCTAATATCCTATTAGTCAAATTATTACCTTGACCTGTTCCAACAATAGTTCTTCCACGTAAATCTGGAATATTAAAATTTAAACTATTTTCACCGTATTTATTACCTAAAACTTTAAATAATTCGGAATATTCAGATTTCAATAAACTTCTACCATCACAAATTAGATAAGAAGGTGGAATGGTATTACCTGCAAATGGAATAATTATTCCCACAGGACTTTTTATATCGTTTTCATTTACACAAATATCTTCAATACATAATTTCCCTTTAATTTTCCAATCACTATTTAAAGTTTCAGACATAGGATTAAATGTTGACATATTACCATTTTCATCATTTAAAATAAATATAGGTTTTTCAGAAGATTCATCAATATATGTTTCCATCATATTATCACTGTTGTAATCATCATTATCACAGTACTTCATTTTATAGTCATTATTAAAAAAATAATATCCAAATTGAATTCCAAGAAAAAATGTTAGTATAATAAAAAATAAATATATGTATATATTATTATTCATCTCTGTAATTTTTTTATTTATTATAAGAATATTATCTTTAAAAAAATAAAAAAAAATTCATATATTTTAATAAACTTTAATAATATAATTTAACGATAAAAAAGGTTGTAAATTATTATGACTATTATTAGAATTTCCTTGAGAATCCGTTGTTAAAGAATGAGTATGATTACCTGAAATTACAGTATTTAAATTACTATATGCATTACCACCATTATCTAACCATCCTGTTGGATTATATAAATAAGGACAAGAACCTGCACCTCCTCCGCAATCATATCTATTACCATTCGAAGTGTCATAAAAAGGAGCATAAGAATGTAAATGTTCTCCTTTAGAATCAGTATTTCCTGAATGTGTATGCGAAGGCATTTGTTGAATGGTTAATGTTTCATTTTCTTTACCACCTGTTATTCCTAATATCCTATTAGTTAAATTATCACCTTGACCTGATCCAATTATAATTCTTCCACGTAAATCTGGTATGTTGAAATAATTTAAATTATCACCGCCGTATTTATTACCTAAAATATTATATAATTCAGTATATTTTGATATTGGTAAACTTCTACCATCACATATTAAATAAAAAGATGGAGGTGATTCACCTGCATATTGAAAAATTGTTCCCGGTGGATATTTAATATCATTTTTATTGACACAGACATTCACACTATTATTTTCAATGCATAAATTACCATCTATTTTCCAATCGCTATTTAGTTGTGATTTAGTTGAATCAAATGATGAAATATCAGTATTTATATTAGTAATCATAAATTTAGAAAAATCATAAGACTCAAACGAACTATTTTTTATTTTATCTTTTTTATTATAAAAAAAACAGAATATAGCTGACATAAAAATTGATAATACAATAAATAGCAATAATATTAAGAAAATAATTTCTTTTTCATTTCTATTCATAATTTTTTTATTTATAATATTATCTTTAAAAAATATTTTTTTTAATTGATTTAAAAATTCACTAATTATGTGAAGTCATGGATACAAAAAGAGAAAAATAGTAATAAAATAAAATATTTTTAGACAGGTTTTATTTAGTATATTTTAAATATAAAAATACTTTACTTATATTTTATATTTACTTTTGAATTACATTGGACATCTACTATGATGATATGAAAATTCCACTGGATTAGCATACTGTGTCGCACAGTTATGACAAACTTCGTGGTCCATTCTACTTACATTAGAGTTGCACATGACACACCTGTTATAAACCTGATTTATAAGTAGAGGTCTCCTTAAAAACGATCCTTCTGTAAATACAACCCTATAATGGCAGCTATCTCCGCATATTGGATGACAATACTCCCTTTTAAGCTGTTTGATCATGGAATTGTAATTATTTCGAGGACTATTGAATGCAATATCACGAATATATTCCATTAAAACAGAGGGTACTAAATGATATGGGTTCATCCTAAAGTTTTTGTTAGTTTTAAATATATATATATTTTTTGTTTAAAAAAATCAATTTTTTTTTGTTTATTTTTTTACGGTAATACTGGTTTTAATACCACAAGCATTAAGTTCCATTAGAAGTAATTTGGAAGCATATGGTAAATTAGCTTTTGATATTTTATTAGTATCACACACTTTACATTCTGTTTGTGTTGATGCTATATTACCGCATAAGTCACATATATACACTTGATATGGATCCGATTTTTCAAATAATCTTTCTTTTAAAAATCGAGACACTCCGTGGGCTATCATCGCATCCCTCTCCATTTCCAGGCATATACCAGTTCATTTACAAATTTCTTTGTAAAATCATTACATCCACTATCTCATTTAAATATTTTGTATAGAAATATAATAAACTTAATAACGGCACCTTTTCAGGTGGGAGTAGACTATACCTTAAACTATCATAAAAGTTTGTCAAACTTTTCAAGTCCATAACCATCTAGTCGTTGAACCTTCTCCATATCCTAACATAGCGGACTTAGGAGCTTGGCTGCGGATTGTCCATATATATTTTGACTTTTTACCGTACCTCCAGTGATTAACAAGAGCCGCTATTATATTTTTATAATAGTTTGGTATCAAAATCTTTAGGAGTTTCCCGCAATTTGGATATGTTGCCCTCTATACAGGACTAGCGATTTCTTTATTTTTATTATATTCCCATTTAAATCCACCTGCGGTTTTTCTATTGTTATTTTTACTTAAAACCATTGATATACAAGAAGCTGATATATCACATTCTCTAGACGCACTAGCAATACTTTTATATGTATCTATTATTTTGCCTTTGTAATCCAATTTGTTTACAGGAATACAAATTTTTTCCATGGCAAATTGTTTCGCATTTTCACTATAAGTTGTCCATTCTAAATTGTTAACATTATTATCTGTTTTAATAGAATTTTTATGATTTATTATTGGATAGTTATTAGGATTAGGAATATATAATTTAGCAACTAAGTAATGAATAGAAAAATCTTTTTTTTCTTTTTTTTTATTTCCATTACCAAGAGATATATATTCATAACCAGAATTTATTCTTTTAGCCATAAACTTTTTATGACTTTTACTATACACTTCACCATTTTTTGTGATTATATAGTTTAAATAACCATCCAATGATTTACCATCAGGTATAGGAGTTGGTTTATATTCAAAATCTGTGTATTTCCAAAAATAAACACCTGCTGAAGATGTTTTATTTTTACAATTAGCACAAATCTGTGAATCTCTTATTCCTGTGACATCCATTGCTTCTTTAATTGAATTAAAAATTCGAATTAATTTTTTTTTATCAAGTGTATATTGTGAAACACGAAATGTTTTTGCTATAAACATTTTTTTTTGTATTGCATGTTTCGTATTTTGTCTAAATGTGCACCATTCTAGATTGTTGATATTATTGTTTACTTTATTACCATCAATGTGATTAATACATTGGTCTGGAGTCGAAGTTTCATTAAAATGTTGAATTACCAATTTATGTATGCTATTAGTTTTTGACGTTCCATTTTTTTGTAAAACAACTCTTAAATATTCTCCAGATTTACATGGTTTCAAAATTTTTTGTTTATTTTTATGTAAACTTTTTACGTTACCTAGATTAGAAACTTCATAATATTTTTCATAATCTTTAATAGGTTTCCATACTTCTTCTTGTGTTGTTATCATTGTTTTATTATACCGCTGAATCTTTAAATAGATTAACAAAAAATTAAAATCACTTTTTTTGGCGAAATGTACACCAAATCTTAACCTTTATACCAGGTTCATCTAAACATTTCCTTTTAGAATCATCACCTTTACAAATTCACTATCAACATTTATTGTCGTAAAATATTGATAACTACATTGCAACACCTTCTCAGGTGGGAGTAGAATAAATCTTAAGCTATCATTAGGACTTTAACTATCCTTCAAGCCCACTTCCATATATTCGTTGCGCCTTCTCCATATCCTGTAATAACGGACTTAGGAGCTTGGCTCAGGATTATCTCACATTCTCTAACTTTTTACTCTGATAGTAATTAGCTATCACCCTTATAATGTTTCCAAAATAAGTTAGTATTAGAGACTTAAAGTAGATTTCCCCTGAATTTGAAAGTGTTGCCCGTTACGACGCGGACTAGCAGTATTTTTAAATACCACTGAGGCATAAAATTTTTACCTCCATCTCTGTTAAAATGAAAAAAATATGATTAGTAAAAATTTATAAAGCAATAATAATAATTAAAAATATAAAAACATACCTGCTTCTTCCTTCACGTTGGAACCATTACTTTCGCAATGGACTAGACTGTATCTTAAGCAGATTCAAGTTGATTAGACTATCATTATCTACCGACACCCGTGGCATACTAATTACATGTATACACTCACGTCGTTGAGGGAGTATCATATCCTAATCATAGTGGACTTAGATACTTTACCCGCGGATTGCCCAATCTCTAACTTTATTACCATTGGGTACGGCTATTAACCGTGTTCCCTTTATAAGTTTCCAAATAAAGGTGGTAGTTAGAGCTCTAAGGGTGTCCCCGTCATTATAAGGTGTCTTGCCGTAAAATATTTTCATACGACTAGGTAGTCACTCTTTTAAAGCTACCTTTTACCCCCCCCTATTATATTTCAGTTTCAGTTTCTTCATAATATATCCATTTATAACCCCCGGCATTTTTATTAATATCTTTACATGCTTTAGCAAATTACGAGAATCTATATCTAATTTTTCAGATGCATCAGATACTTTCATGAATACTAATAATTTTTAAAGTTGAGTCTTATTCTCAAACCATCATCGTATTGTTTGTAAATTTTCATGCATTTTTTATCTGAAATTCTATAAACATTCCCAAAGTTTGATATTTCATATATATTTTTATATTCTGGGTATGGAAATTCACGCAATTCTTCTTCAATCATTTTTATATTTGATATTTTATGAATATAACAATTCTTAAAATATCAATTTTTAATTTGATACTGAAATTATAAACTGAAATTATAAAATTACCACTCTTGAGGGGTTGGCGAGTTAGTGAGGTCACAAGTCCCTGACTTCTCGAGTGCATCTGTAAAAATAAAAAA
>Ga0214923_10006340_pt1 | contig 13339 bp, 15 predicted proteins | sample LL1510_MetaG_FD_177993 | JGI IMG/M metagenome (GOLD analysis project Ga0214923, IMG submission 177993) | Freshwater microbial communities from Lake Lanier, Atlanta, Georgia, United States - LL-1510 | ecosystem: Environmental > Aquatic > Freshwater > Lake | place: USA: Georgia | collected...
CCTGGTGATTTGATGTTTTTTAAAGGAAGTAATGCTAATTCATCTTCTGTAGGGCATGTGGCACTTGTTATTGAAGTGGCCAACGGAGATATTCGCTTCATTCACTCTGCAGGAAATGCTGTAAGAATAGATAACTTTAGAAAAAGTAGATACTATATACAGCGTTATGTCAAAACCAAGCGCTTAGATTATGGTGGCAATAAGTAATTCGTCACATGGAAATTAACACTACTCAATCTAAACGTTATTGGTTGTTTATAATTCTTTCGGGGTTGTTTATTACAAATGCCGTCACGGCAGAATTGATAAGTAATAAACTAATTGAAATTCCTCTAACCTTCTCTATTGGTGGTTCAACTTTTGGTCCATTTACGACGATTGTTGGAATTTTACCTTGGCCGATTGTTTTTCTATTAACTGATTTGCTTAATGAGTTTTATGGAAAAAAAGCCGTACAAAGGCTTTCATGGATAACTTCTGGATTAATTGGGTATTGTTTCATTATCGTTGGAATTTCATTAGCTATTCCTGCTGTTGAAATTCCAAATTCATCGCTTGCGGATAATAGATCCTTCACCTTAGTTTTTGGTCAAGCTCAAATGGTGATTATTGGAAGTATTCTAGCTTTCTTAACTTCTCAGTTGCTCGATGCAATCGTTTTTGAAAAAATAAAGAATAGAACAGGTAATAGATTTATTTGGTTGCGAAGTACAGGAAGTACGGTATTATCACAGTTAATTGATTCATATATTGTCTTATATATTGGTTTTGTATTACCTGGAGCACTTACAATTGAGCAGTTTTTGACACTCGCTCCAACTAATTATATTTTAAAGCTGTTGATCGCTATTTCGCTTACTCCATTGATTTATGTTGGACATTATGTAATAAGAAAATATCTTTCCGAAAAAGAACTTTCTAATTAGCCGACTTTAATCGATAGCTTAAATAAATTAGTGCTGAAATTACAAGTGTGATTCCTACGAAAAGAGAATGCTGAATTGAGTGAGAGGATCCGTTGTGAAATAAAAGGGTAGAAGCGCTTCCTATCATAACTCCTAATTCAAGCGCTATGAAAACTGTTCCGGCACCTACGCCTCTTCTATTTTTGGGTGATAAGTCTGCAGTCCAAGCAAATAATGTTGGACTAGATATTCCTGTACCTATTCCAAAAATGAGCGCCGAACTTATAAAACATGCTATATTGTTTGTATAAAACAATAATGCAATACTAAGTAATAAAAAACAACACGCAATTATCATTGCTAATTCACGTTTATAGTTTTCAAAAAATTTACCGTAAAATAGCCTTATGAGAATTGTTGGTATAGCATAAATACCTAAATACAAGCCTTTCATTTCGATTCCTAGGTTTTCAGAAATATCAGGTGTTAAAACAAATAAGAAACCGGAAATTGGCGCAGTTAGAACCATTGTTATTGCGGCTGGAATTACTTTTTTTTCGTATAGATCGATTCGGCGAATTTTTAATAAATTCCATGAGAAAATTTGAGGTGAACCAAGTGTTTCTTTAATTTTAAAGGTTAAAAGGAACGAAAGACTAGAAAGTAATGCGGCGACGAAAAAAAGAAAATTAAATCCACCAAGTTGATAAATAAAAGACCCTAATCCTTGCCCTATGCCAATACCCAGTGAAATAAAGGTGCCCCAAATCCCCATTGCATGCCCACGTTTACTTTCGGGTATAATATCAGTTACTAATGCTGTTGCTCCAGTGGGGGTGAATCCCGCAGCTAGGCCATGAAAAAAACGTAATGTTAGAAATAAGGGAACAGACAAAAATAAAGGATAGAAAAGCGATGCGAGCACAGAAATAAAAACCCCAAAATAAATAATTTTTTTTCGTCCGATTAAGTCAGAAAGTTTGCCCGAAATTGGTCGAGAGAGTAGTGCGCTAATAGAAAATAAAGTAATTATTAATCCTTTATTAGATTCGCCTCCTAATTGGGAAATAAATGAGTTCATTTCTGGAAGAATCAAATTAAACCCGAGAATAAAAAAGAATATAGAAAATGATATTCTCCAAAAATTCGCACCGAGTGATTCTTGCATGCCCAAAAGTACAATTTTATTTTAAGGAACTTTTTGAGAAATTAGTTGTTCCAAGAGCATGAAATATTTTGTATTGATCCTTTCCTTCACTGTGTTTATCTCCTGTGCTCAAAACAGTAAACATCAAGCAGTTTCGAAATCTAATCCTACTGGCTCTTCGAGTGATAAAAATCAGTTCAATGGTAGAGCTCTTCCTGAGAACGTCTGTTATGTTGTGCGTGATGGTGGGACAGAGCGTCCCTTTACAGGTAAATATTGGAATCATCATGAAAAAGGAATGTATGCCTGTGTAGCTTGTGATGAACTACTTTTTTCAAGTGAAACGAAATACGATTCTGGTTCTGGTTGGCCAAGTTTTTATGATGTGTTAACCCAAGGAAAGGTTAATAAAATAGAAGATTACGAACTGGGTGTACTGAGATTAGAAATTCGATGTGCAAAGTGTGATGCTCATCTTGGGCATGTTTTCGATGATGGACCAGTTCCGACAGGAAAACGTTACTGTGTAAATTCAGCATCTTTACTTTTTGTTCCAAAATAAATACTTTTAACGAATGAAAAAAGAGTCGACATTAGGCGCAGGGTGTTTTTGGTGCATTGAGGCATGTTTCAAAGACATTAAAGGAGTTATTGAAGTTGAGCCAGGTTATGCTGGTGGACACGTGGAGAATCCAACTTATGAACACGTGTGCTCAGGAAGTACAGGCCATGCTGAAGTAGCAAGAATTTTCTATGACGATGAAATTATTCGTTACGATAAAATTTTGGAGTTGTTTTGGTTTCTACACGACCCAACACAATTGAATAAACAAGGAAACGACATTGGAACACAATATAGATCCGTAATTTTTTATCACGATATGCAGCAAAAAGAAATAGCTGAAAATGTAAAAAAAATGTTAGATGAAAATAAAGTATGGAGCAAACCTATCGTCACGGAGATAGCACCGATTACTGCCTATTTTCGTGCCGAAGACTATCATGTTAATTACTTCAAGCGTAATCCTTCAAATCTTTACTGTCAGGCAGTAGTGAGGCCGAAAGTGGAAAAATTCAAGAAAGTTTTTGAAAGTTTATTAAAATAAAAAAAGGGAACGAAGTCCCTTCCATTACCTGATTAATGTAACGTGTCCGACTGCTGTTTGCTTTTCGTCGTTTTGAAGCCTTTTGAATTTAATTTTCCAAGTGTAAACACCATCTGGACATTTTCTTCCATTGAAATAGGTGCCATCCCAACCAATATTTACATCATGGCTTTCCCATATTAGTTCTCCCCATCGGTCAAATATCACAAGTTCAAATGAATATGGATCATAACCACTGAAGAAAGTTACTTCCCAGTTCTGATTAAATTGATCATTGTCTGGTGTAAATGTATTCGGAACCCAATAAATGAGGTCAGACTCTGGTATACAATCCTCCTCAACAGTTACTACTAAAGTATCTGTTGCTGTGCACCCTGCATTTGTATTTCCTTGAACAATAAATTCTGTTTGACCAACACCAGGTAAATACGGAACCCCATTAATTAATCCGTTATTCCAAGTGTAATAGAGCGCTCCTTGACCAGATAATAAAATACTTGATCCAAGACAAACTGTTTGATCAGGGCCGGCAGAAACAATTGGAATATCTTCCAATGTAATTGTAAATATTTCAATTCCTGGGCAATTATTACTGGGTGAAGTATAGGTTATTGTATGTGTTCCGGCACTTGAATTAGATAAATCAATTGCTCCTGTATTTGCGTTAATAAATAAGCCATTGCTGGCGGTAAATGACCCTCCGGAAATACCAGTTATTACAGGTAAAGGATCATTATCAGTAATACAGAATAAATTGTCAGGATAACTAAAATCAGCATTTTCAGGACCAATGAAGTTGCCCTGAACAGTAACTGGACATCCATTAGCATCTTCAACTTGGAATGAATAGGGACCTGTTTGCAATCCACCAATTGTAATTGTTCCACCATTAAGAGAAGAAGAATTAACCGCTTGTGCTGTGAATGGAGTTAAACTTCCCGGGACAACAATGAAATTGGTACCGTTCAATTGAGCTGCTCCTCCCGAGATATTAGCACTGACTGTTCCATTCGGACAATTTTGTACTTGAGTGAAGGTAATATCAGGTAAATATTGAATGGCAAACGTGGAACCCAATTCAAAACAATCAAGATCTGGAAGTGTTACATAACTGTATAGCCCATCCTGAATACTGTACATAGTTAGCGGTACAAAATAAACTACGTTATTTGAAAAAGTTCCCGGAGGAAAACTATTAATTAAACTTAAGTCGTTAACATCAGCAAGGTTTTGAGTATTGGAGACTACACCCATTAAACATGGGTCGTCATTAATTTCTAATCCAGTTGCCGCGGATTGGTTGGGATTAAGTGAAACAGATGGAGGGCATGAATAGATTAACCAAACTATCCCCGGGTCATAAATTGGTGCGTTCGGATCATAATTAGGTGCGTTCGGATCAGTCGCTCCAATGATCTCAGCAGGCGGAGTCCAGTTGTTGTTCGAAACTATTGTTAGATTATCACCAAAACAAAGCATATTTTGGGAATTTGTGTTTCCAGATAAAGATGATGAGTACGTGCCGACCTCGGCTGAGCATCCACAACTCGGTGGCGCTTGATAGCTCGTTGTACTTGTACAGGTAGGACTTGATGAAAAAGTAGCAGAGACACTACAATTATTTCCGTCGGCATTTAAATTTGTAAATGAGTAGCTTAATGGTGATGTAAATGGAGCATTAAAGGTTTGATTACCACCACAAGAGCCGGTTATAGTTAAAGTACCAGTTGATGGAGGATTAGTAAAACTTATTTGACCATCCACAGAGTAAAGGTTCCCAGAACAATTCGATTGTACCGCGGTCAATCCTGTAATATTGCAAGGATTTGAACAACTCGACGGCGCATTGTAGGTTTGAATAGTGTTACATGTTGGAAAGTTCGAGAAAGTTGCCGAAATACTACAACTCGATCCGTTTGCAGGTAAACCTGAAAAAGAGTAGGGAATATTTGTAAATGGTGCGTTAAATGTTTGAGATCCACCACAACTGTTCGTGATTGTTAATGTTCCATTGTTAGGAACCGATGCGCCGGATCCTGAGGTAACTGTCAGATTACCACTAACGGAATAAGTATTGTTGATACAGGATCCTAAATTAACTGCCAAATTTACACCACAAGTGAAAGAACAATCTGCAGATCCAGTTCCACTTGTTTGTGAGAATGTAATTGTACCAGTTTCATTTGAATAGTTCGTAATTAATAGAATATAAATTTGCCCTATTTGAGCATTAGAAATATTTGCAGTTTCTTGAGCAGCAGTGGAATAGCTGCAATCTATTGGGTTTCCAGTTGGAAAAGGACTACCACAGCCTGCAGCTAATGACGAATAAGGGCCCCATAAAGCAAAATCAACATCCAAACCTGCTCCTGATGTTGAAGTCTGACTTATGTTAAAACCCATTGGTCCGTTTTGGTCCACTTCCATGTAATACCATGCAGGATTAGGAGTAGATCCGAGACAATCAACAGAACCGAGATTAGCTACATTTGTACTATTGTTAAACGTGTAGTTTGTTCCTGTACAAAACGGGTCAGCTCCTAAACAGCCCTGTGCGAGAATATTTTGCTGTTCAAAAAAAGAAATCGCAAAACTTAAAATCAGTAATAACCGAGACATATTCACTCTTATTTTTCAAACTTATACCAATATTCTTGCTTAATGAGCATTTTGTTATTCTTTGCCCATTGTTTCGCAATTAATTTGTTTTCGTCATAAGACTTAAATTTATCGTACTTAGGAAAACTAGAAGGTATTTGTCCAGAATGAAAAAATGTCTTTAACTTCTCTGGTTGTACAACATACTCACTATAATATTTACCACCGTTATTTCCATGATGTTTTTGAGTTTTTAAAGAACTTTTTGGTGAAACCTTTAGTTGAGCAATATATGAATTACATAAAAAAAGTAACACAAAGACGAGAATAGACTTCATAGTTTGATTTTAATTTAAATTTGTAACGATAAAATTATAAAAAAGTTGCCAGTGTGAATTTACATTTTTATTTTCAACCCTTTATGTTTTCTATTAACTTATTAAATGAAATTTATTTAATTTAATTGTTTAAGCGTGAGTATTGAAATTTCTCATATTACTTATTATTTACCACCAGGAAAGTTAACAAATTTTCAACTTTCAAAAATATACCAAAAGTCGATTAATGAAATTTTCAAGTCAACGGGAATAAAAACAAGGAGAATTCGAAGTGAAAATCAAATAGGATCAGATCTGGGATTTCTTGCTGCAAAGCGATTACTTTCAAATTTCCCTGAATTAAAAAAGAAAATAGATTTATTGATTTTTTGTACCGAAGGTATTGATTACAAAGCCCCTACCACTTCGAGCACCTTACATTTCAAGTTAGGTCTCGAGCAAAATTGTGCATGCATAGATATGCCAATGGGGTGTGCCGGTTTTGTATATGGACTAAGTCTGGCAAAATCGTTTATATTGAGTGAGGACGCAACATGTGTCTTGTTCATTACTGCTGATATCCCAAGCTCTGTTATACATTCGGATGATTTTGAAATGCGCGCAATATTCGGAGATGCCGGCGTTGCAACAATTGTTGAAAAATCGGTTCGCGGTAAAATTGGGCGATTTGTGTTCGGAACAGATGGTGCCGGAGCAGAGAACTTAATTGTTCGCGAAGGATCAACACGAAAACCGATTGATGAAAATTGGCTATCAAAATACAGTAATGAAACAGATTCTTTAGCACACGGCCGAATGCATATGAATGGACTCGAAATTGCTCGTTTTTCTCTTCAGAAAGTGCCTACTCTTTTGGAAAATGTTTTGTATAGAAATGAACTTTCATTTGAGCAAATTGATCTCTTTGTTTTTCATCAAGCTAGTGACTTTATATTGAAAGCCTTGAAACGAAAGTGTAAAATACCTGATGATAAATTTTATACTTACTTTGAAAATATAGGGAATACAGTTTCTTGTTCAATTCCAATAGCATTATACCATGCAGAACAGGAAGGCAAACTAAAAAGAGGTGATAAGGTGATGATTTTGGGTTTTGGTGTGGGATATTCTTGGGCAGGAACAATTATCGAATATTAAATTTGTACATTTGATTATGGATATTCAAGAACTTATCAATCACATTGAAATCGAATTCGATGATCTTCAAAAAGGTCCACTGTATCCGGATACTTCGATCAGGGAAATAGAAGGATGGAGTAGCATGCATGCACTTCTTTTAATAGCACTTATTGATAATCACTACGATGTTTTACTAACCGGGGAAGAATTGAAAAATGCGTTAACAGTGCAGGATATTTACGAGGTAATTTCCAAAAGGAAAGCTTAGTGGCAAAATTTGCAATAGATAAGATTAAAATAGAAGCTATTTATTCATGTGTTCCATCACAGAAAATAAAAACGAGTGAATATTCGCTCTTCTCAAATTATGAGTGTTTACTTTTTGAGAAAACAACGGGTATAAAAGAAAGACGAGTAGCTTCGAAAGATTTGACTTGCTCAGATTTGTGCTTTAAGGCAGCAGAGAGTTTATTGACTGATTTGAAGATTGATAGGGAAGAAATAGATGTGCTAATTTTTGTTTCACAGTCACCAGATTATTTTCTTCCCGCAACTGCCATTATTCTTCAAGAAAAATTAGGACTTGCAAAGAACTGTATGGCTTTCGATATTAATCTCGGTTGTTCGGGTTATGTTTACGGTCTCTCTGTACTATCAAGTTTATTGAAATCCGGACTGAAAAAAGGACTTTTATTAGCAGGAGATAAATCCACAATATCAACTTCGTTTAATGATAAGTCCACCTATCCACTTTTTGGTGATGCAGGTTCAGCAACCTTGCTTTCGTTTGATAAGATTTCTGAGCCCATGTTTTTTGATTTACACTCTGACGGAAGCGGAAAAGATGCAATTATTATTGAATACGGACATTCGCGATTTCCTTATAATACATTTAATGACGAGGAAAGAGAATATGAACCGGGAATTAAACGATCTCGAAATCACCTGGCTCTAGACGGAATGAAAGTTTTTAATTTTGCTTTAAAAGAAGTAGCCAAGTCAATTGATGAATGCCTTCAATTTGCTAAAAATGAAAAAGAATCCGTGGATTTTTTTGTTCTACATCAAGCAAATAAACTTATTAACGATTCGGTTCGAAAAAAAATGAAATTAGCGGAAGATAAATTCCCAATGTCAATTGATAATTTCGGAAACACGAGTTCTGCATCTATTCCACTAACAATTTGTACTTCATTAAAAAATCAGATTGAAAACAAAGAATTAACCTTGTTACTCAGTGGATTCGGTGTAGGTTTATCTTGGGCAAATGTTTTATTGAAAATGGGACCAATTCCTGTAAAATGTATCGATTATGATTGATCTATCAACTAAATGTGTTTTGGTTACCGGTGCCACCGGCGGAATAGGAAAAGAAATTGTTACGACTTGCCTTTCTCTCGGTGCAAAAGTTATAGCCACAGGTAGAAATATTGAAAAACTTGAAGAGATCAAATCAAATAATAATTTATTGATAATTAAATGTGATTTGACAAATCCTGAAGAGGTTGATCACTTGTTAATCCATATTGACAGTTTGGATGGTGTTGTTCATTGTGCAGGAAAAATTTTTCCTTATCCTATTAAGTTCATTAAAGAAAAACATATTCATGAGGTCTACTCAGTAAATACGGAAACAATCATTACGCTTACTTCTCAGCTATTTCAAAGAAAATTGATATCAAAAAAAGCGTCATTGATTTTTATGTCTTCAATTTCCGTTCAACATCCATACATGGGAGGGAGTTTATACGTGTCATCCAAAGCTGCAATCGAAGCATTTTCAAGATCTGTTGCATTGGAATTTGCGACGGATGGAATACGCTCAAATTGCATTGCACCAGCGTTAGTTCAAACGGAAATATACGAACAAACCATGAATGCCTATACCGAAGACCAATGGGATAAAATAATAAGTCAATATCCTTTAGGAATCGGTAAACCAAAAGACGTGGCGAATCTTGCTGTTTTTCTATTAAGTGATTTGAGTTCGTGGATTACGGGAAATATAATACCAATGGACGGTGGACTCCTTTTAAATAGTAATCGCTAAAATTTAGTGCGATTCGGGTGCAAGCCTGAGAACAATTCCATCAATTGATTCGTCTAAATGAATCTGACAACCCAAACGAGAATTTGATTTAACAAAAAAAGCTTGGTCAAGCATATCCAATTCGGCGTCACTTTGTGCTGGTAAATTTGTTTCCGATTCTAAATAGCATTGGCACGTTGCGCACATAGCCATTCCACCACATTCTCCTAAAACGGGGAGTTCATAGGCTTTGCATAGCTCCATGATGTTCATATTCATATCAGTAGGACCAACTAAATCGTGAGAGTTTCCCTCTCTGTCTATAATTGTGACTTTTATTTCGTTCATTTAATGATGAATTAATTGCGAATTCTTAAGGTACTGAAACCATCATAAAGTGTTTGGTATTGCCTTAAACCTATGTTTGCATTACTAATTGGGCTTCCGTCATACAAAGAGAAAGTGGAGTTGTTGCAAGTGTCTTTCAGCACGAGGAAATTCTCGTTATCTGGAAATAAAGGCAAAAAGCAATTTCCTTCTAAATCGCTTGGAGAATGTCTATCAAAGGCTACAAATTCGTCAATTGATCTTCGGTATACAATCAGCCCTCTTGATCCGTATCCTTCTACATAACACCAACCTCCTACGCCCGCAAGTGAATTGTAGGAAGGTAAATTTATGTCAATAACAACGTCAAATGGAAAATTTGGAACGGGATTTTGTTGGTTTTTGAAACAACCTGAAAATGCAAGTAAAGTAATCAATAGTAGAAAAACGCGTTTCATTCTGTAAATTTACAAATCTTCTTCCTACTACAAGTGTTTAAAACTATCCAAATTTTCCTGTTTTTACTTTTGTTTTCATGTACTTCCCATGAAAATACACAACGAAATAATCAAAAAGCTATGCGTGAAACAAAAAAGGAATTAAAAAAAACTCAAAAATCGAAAAAGAAATACATCAAAAAACGTTACCGCTTACATAGGAAAAATCAGTCGAAAGAAATGAGAAAGAAAATGCGAAAAGACCGAAGAAGGATGATTAGAGATAGAAGAAGATACAATTAGAATTATGATTTTTTTACAATAGCCTTTCCCATTTTAACATGAGTTGATCCAAGTATCTTTTTTTATCTTCGTACAAAGATAAATTGGAGAAATAAGTTTGCGAATTATAATCCGAATTTGCAAGATCTTCCTCTACCTTCTTTATTTCGTCTTCTAAAGAAGTTATTTCTTTTTCAAGTCGTTGAAGTTCCTTTTGATTATTTTGTTTTTTATCGTCAGCCTTTTCAATTGGTTTTTGTTTTTCAACCACGATTATTTTGGCTGTTTCTTTTGTCTTTTGATCTTTCACTCCATTTGGCTTCTCTTTCATTTTGTATGAAAGGTATTCATTCAACGTAAAGTGATGTATTTTTAATGATTGGTGTTCTATATCCCAAATTCTATTGGTTAATCCATCAACAAATTCTCTGTCGTGTGATACAATGATAAAAGTACCCTCATAATTTAACAAAGCTTTTTTAAGGACTTGTTTACTTTGTATGTCTAAGTGATTCGTGGGCTCATCGAGTATTAGAAAATTAGAAGGACTTAATAATAATTGACACAATGCTAATCGGGTACGCTCTCCACCGCTTAAAACACTTACTTTTTTATCTGTGTCTTCTCCTGAGAATAAGAACGTCCCTAAAATTGATCTTAAATCTTTTCGAATATCGCCGACAGCAATATCATCAACAGTTTCCATGACTGTCTTATTTACATCTAATTTCTCGGCTTGATCTTGGGCGAAATACGTAACATTTACATTATGACCATATTGCACTTCTCCTTTAAAATCTATTTTTTTTGTAATTGTTTTAAGCAAAGTTGATTTTCCTACGCCATTAGGACCTAATAATGCAATTTTCTCTCCTCTTCCCACGGTGATATTCAAATTGGAAAATAGCAAATTATCTCCGTAGGATTTTTCCACTCCTTCTAGTGATAGCACCCATTTTCCCGGTTGAACGCTTAAAGGGAAGGTAATTTTGATTCCTGAGACTACGTCTTTTTCAATTTCAATCCGCTCTGTTTTTTCAAGCTTTTTTATTAATGATTGTGCAAATGCTGCCTTGGAACTCTTTGCTCTAAACTTGTTTATAAGCTCTTCCGTGTGTTTTATGTCGCGGTCTTGTTGCTTTTTAGCTGCTTGAGTGCGTTCTAGCTCTTCTGCTCTTCTTTCTTTGTAAAGCGAGTAGGGAAATGGAAAATCTAGTATTTTCCCAAGACTTATCTCCAAAGTTCTCTTGGTAACATTATCTAAAAAAAGCCGGTCGTGCGAAATGATGATTACCGCTCCTTCAAATTTTTGCAAATAAGATTCTAACCAACTGATGGATATGATATCTAAATGATTCGTAGGCTCATCTAATAGAATAATGTCTGGATCATTCAATAATATCCGAGCTAATTCAGCGCGCATTTTCCATCCCCCCGAAAAGGTATCCATCGCTTTTTCAAAATCAGAATCTTTAAATCCGAGTCCTTTTAATGTTTCTGAGATTCGCTCCTCCCAACTAAAACCTTCTATAACTTGAAACTCGTGATTTAAATCACTCATTTCATCCAGAAGACCCAAGTAACCTGCTGACTCGTAATCTGTACGAGTTACAAGTTGGGTGTTAATTTCTTCTAATCTTGTTCGAATATGATTCAACTGGGCATTCGATTCGTCTAGAAATTTAAATAACGACGATTTTGTATCGATTATGATATCCTGGGTGAGATGTCCAATTTTTGTTTCCTTAGGTAAATGTATACTTCCTTCTGAAGGCCTTATCTGTTGGGAGATTAATTTTAAAAGTGTAGATTTACCTGCACCATTTTTTCCAACTAATCCAATCTTTTCTCCTCTATTTATTTGAAGACTTACTTGCTGGAAGAGAAATCCTTGTGGTAAGTAATAACTTAGCTTTTCAAAATTAATCATGTGCAAAATTAATCTTCCATAAAGTATTTTCAATACTATTCTTAATAACTTTTATTTCACAAAAATTCACAATTAACAACATTTGTTATTTATTGATGTTATATTAGTAAAATAATTATTACATACAGATGGGTAGACCAGCTACAAGACCAGCCAAACTTAAGAACGGATTTTACATTGAGGTTAAATCACAAGGATCTTCATCAATTTTAATCAGAAGAGACACTAAAGAGCAAATGTTAATTGCTGCCGAAGACTATTCTCGTACCAAAGAAGTTACCATTAAAGGTGAAATGTTTAATGATAAATGGATTGCGGATTAAGTTTTGACGATGCGACGTTATTATTTTTTTCCAATTCTATCAATAATTTCATTTCTTTTAATTCTTGTGCCCGTTGGAATTTATTTCAATAATGTTTCGCTAGCTAAAATTTCTGGCGTTCTCACTTTATTAATAACCATAATTTCTATTAGGTTTTGGTTTCATGTTCTTCGTTCGAACAGTAATAGAAGTCCTGTAGTAAAACTCTCTATCAACGATTTGTATTCATTAAAAAGAACCTTTTCATTTTTAAAGAATTGGAGTTCTGAATCTCAGGCTATCTTGCAAGGTAGAATAGGTGTCGCTTTATCGGAAGTTCGTTTTTTAGTAAACGGTGGTGATGTTTCACGAGAGGACGCAATTAATTTTTCCTTCATTATTGCATTAAAATATTTGAATGAAGACATTTTACCTATTTCTAAGTATACAGTTTCTGGTGAGGCCTTAACAGCGTCAATTCAGTTACTACAAAGTAAAACTAATCTAACCTTTGAGGAATGTATCGCGATTTGTGCAGACGCAAACATTGTAGAGGTCATTCCTAATAGTTGAATTTTCAGTTAGTTGAAAAAAATCTTTTAGTTTTTCAAAAAAAACTTTCAAAAAGTTATTGTTAGGAAAGAATAAGTATGTATCTTTGCACCCCGCAAATGAGGAAAACATCGGTTTTTGGAGATTAAGGAAGGTAAGTGTATGGTGTGTTTGTGAGGTAAAGATGTAACATATTGAGAGGTATTTTACAAAACAAGAAGAAGTTCTTTGATTTATTGAGAAATAAGGAAACAGCGTTTTAAGAAA
>Ga0214923_10006341_pt1 | contig 13338 bp, 14 predicted proteins | sample LL1510_MetaG_FD_177993 | JGI IMG/M metagenome (GOLD analysis project Ga0214923, IMG submission 177993) | Freshwater microbial communities from Lake Lanier, Atlanta, Georgia, United States - LL-1510 | ecosystem: Environmental > Aquatic > Freshwater > Lake | place: USA: Georgia | collected...
AGAAAGCCTTTGTGCAAAACTATGTCCCGCAAGATCATCCGGTGCACGCATATAAGCGGGCAATTCAGATCCAAGCACAGCTAGCGCGGCGGAGGGGTCAGCAGATGTTTTTCGGGCCTCTTGTTGTGGAGTTGCTTTTTGTGATGCCTCGACCGCAAGCGTTGATGTGGAAGACAAAGCCGATGCCACGGCGGCAACATTTGCAAAAGCCCGACATCGACAATTTATCTAAGGCGGTTTTTGACGCGCTCAACGAACTGATTTGGAAGGACGACTCCCAGGTTATCGAATTGCATGCGAGTAAGTGGATAGCCTCGGGGAATGAAAAACCCAGGGTCGAGATTGAGATAAGTGAGATTGAAGAACCGTCGCTAATAACCAATGAGAATTAAAGATGTCAGAGAAAGCACACACGCCCTTGCTGTGGTTGCGTGGTTTGGATCTTGCCGAGCATGAAGCGAACGACCGGCTTATAGCAGCCGCCGCTGAGATGCTTGACGTGTTAAAAGAATGTGAATTGTTTCTGCGACTGTACGGACTCAATTACCCACGGCTTGCAGAGGTCGCGGAAAAGGCTCGGGCAGTCATTGCGAAGGCAGCTGGTAATTAGCTACGGCTGCATGTGAAAGTCAAACGGCTACGGGTCCTTCCTAGGGGTTTTACCAAAGGCACAGCCTCCGGCGTCGTCCGACGATAGTACTTAGATAGATATAACCAGCTATAGAATATACATATTGGAGTCACAACAAAATGCCGATCATCAACTGCGATGCTACGACTTTATGGAATGAAGCCATCGGCTGTACTAGCGATGCTTTCCGGCATGGGCAATTACACGCTCTGGATGCTGGCTTGTCGCCCAGCAAAGCGCCAGATGCTTTTGCTGCCGCAATCGCTGCGTTTATTCAAGGCGTAAATGCCGATTACCAATCCGCAATGCTTGGCATGGTTGCCGATAGTATTACTGACTCAATCATCCATGCAGCCGAGCACATCGCTGAGGCGTTGGAGAAAATATCATCATGATTCTTTTCCAATCCGCGGACGCAAAAGCTCAGCTCGGCGAGATCCTGAAACAGCAGCGGAAGCTCCTCAGCCTGACTCAGGCTCAGGCAGCAGAGCGCCAGGGCGTTGACCTCGGCACGATATGGCGGTGGGAGCATGGGCAGCAGTTGCCGAAATTGTTGAAGACGCTGACGGCATATTGCAACAAGCTGCGAATGAGCAAAGACCAGATTGAAGATGTGACAGACCTTTATCTCGACGCGGGGAAGTAAGCATGTTGGGAAAGTGGTCCTAATGTGAAAGGGTTAATTGGGTGCGATACGGGAGTTTATTAGGCGCTTTTTGTCACCTCTTTCGCGCCCTCTAGATGGAGCTGTAGTTTGACCACCACCGCAGGAAACGCGGACTACTACAAAGCCTGGCGCGATCAGCAACACGGCTACAAGGCCCGCGCGTCCCTGGCGGCTCGTGATATTGGACCAATCCCCGCAATCGCATCTGTCGAGCGGCGGGAATCGTGTCGGCAATCGCTTCGAACATTCTGCGAAACCTACGGCGGGTCAGCGTTCTATCTCGGCTGGTCACTGGATCACCTGAAGATGATGTCGCGGATCGAGGAATCCGTTTTCCAGGGTGCGTTGTTCGCCTTCGCCATGCCTCGGGGATCAGGCAAGACGACCATCTGCCGGTTGGCTGCATTGTGGGCCCTTAGCTACGCTCACCGGCGGTTTGTGTTCTTGATTGGTGCAACGTCTTCGAAGGCAGACGAGGCCCTTGATTCGATTCGCTCGATCATCCGGAGCAATCCTATATACGGTGCCGATTTCCCGGAGATCGCTTTCCCGGTACAAGCAATCCAGGGGATCGGCCAACGGGCGACGGGCCAACTATGCCTGGGTGAATCGACGCTTATCGAGTGGTCGGGACAGATCACGCTACCGACGGTTCCCCCTCCTCCAAATTGGCCGGAATTATGGCCCCTTCGAGCGGACGGCAAAGTGCCGACATCCGGGGCCGTTATGAAGACCAGCGGGCTCACCGGGGAAGGCATCCGGGGGAGCCTCATAACGCTGGCGACGGGCGAAATGGTGCGAACCGACTTCGTGCTGCTCGACGATCCGCAGACACCGGAATCCGCACGGTCGAAGTCGCAGAATTTCACGCGGCTATCACTCATCTCCGCGGACGTGCTCGGGATGGCCGGGCCTGGCAAAAGGATTGCGGCGGTCATGCCTTGCACGGTAATCGAGCCCGACGACGCGGTCGACCAGATCCTTGACCGCACGAAGCATCCGCTCTGGCGTGGTGAACGAACGGCGATGCTTACCACAATGCCGACGAATCTCGCGGCATGGGATGTATATTTCCAGGTATATTCTCGGTGCGCACAGCTCGAACCGCCGAGCTATGAGGAATCAAACGCTTACTACATCGCGAACCGCGACAAGCTTGACGAAGGGGCTGTTGCGTCCTGGCCGGATCGATTCGACCCGACAGAAGTGTCGGCGATCCAGTCGGCGATGCACCTCTATTTCCGCGACCCGCGTTCGTTCTGGGCGGAGTACCAAAACAAGCCAATTCCATCGCATGGCGTGAGCGTTTTCGAGGAACTGAAAGAACACGAGATCGAGCGAAAGTATTCGGGCACGAAGCGCCAGTATTGCCCGAACGAGACGACTCGATTGACCGCAGCCATCGACGTGGGTTCTCGGGTGTGCTGGTATTCCGTCGTTGCATGGGACGAGAATTTCGGCGGGACCGTGGTCGACTATGGCCCATGGCCTGGGCAGTATCGGCAATATTTCACGGCCGCAGATGTTCGACCAGCCCTGCCCGACCTGCCAGAGTTTCGCGGATACGACGAGACCGCGATCGTGTACGCAGCCTTGGGGCAGATGGTCGAGTATTTCACCAGCCGAGACTATCCGCGAATCGGCGGCGGGGATATGGTTCTCGACCGGATCTTGATTGACTCGGGGAAGTGGACCGAGACGGTATATCAGTTCTGTCGATCGTCACCGCACAAACTAATTCTTTCCCCATCGAAGGGGTTCGGGATCACCGCGACGGGCAGGCCAATTTCGGAATGGGCACGCAAGGACGGGCAGCGGCTCGGCGACAACTGGCGGATCCAGACCGAGCAGAAAGCCCGCGTTGTTTCGTTCGATACGAATCACTGGAAATCGTTCCTTGTACGGCGGCTGAAAACCCCTCTCGGTTCTCGCGGGTGTCTGCGTCTCTTCGGCGAGCCCGGCGTCGATCATTCGTTGTATGCCGATCATCTCACCAGCGAATATCGGACGGAAGCGAGCGGACGCGGGCGAGTGGTCGAGGAATGGAAGATCCGACCCGACCGGGTTGATAACCACTATTGGGATACGCTGGTCATGGCAGCGGTTGCAGCAAGCGTATCGGGGCTGGTGTGGTCTCCGCTGCTGGCGGTCGAAGGGGTGCAGAGGCGGCAAACGGTGGCGGAAATGCTGGAGCGGAAAAAGCAAACACGGAGGGGCTGACAGTGGAGGAACCACGCAAGCCGAAGCCGAAAGGAATCGTCTGCCCCAATTGCAACAGCGACCGGGTTGGGGTTCGCACAAATTACAAGCCTACAACAGGTGTTGCGATTCGTTATCGATGGTGCTTGGAGTGCAAATTTTATTTTCGCACCGTGGAAAAAGTAGATTTCGGATTCAAGAAAAAAAAACAGTAATCATATATTTCTGTACTAATGCGTAACGCTGCAATATATGCGGCGTTTCGTGTTTCATATCTATTGCAATAAATCCTACTCGCTTGCATCATGCCTATGTCACAAAAAACATAGGCGGTGCAACATGGCCGACGAAATCACAGCCGACTTAATCGCGGAAAACGCCAACAAGCCCGCATCGGCAGCTCTCGAAGGCCAAAGCGCTAGCCAACATAGCATCGCCGACCAGATTCTGGCACTGCAACAACAACAGACCGCTAAAGCTGTTGCGAAAACTGGCAGCGCGTGGGGTTCGCTTCGGATCGTGCAAGCACAACCCCCAGGAACGCAAGAATGAGTTTGCTTGGTCGCGTTCTATCTCGGGTTTTCGGTGTGCGCGGCAGCTATGACGCGGCACGCAATCCCGTATCGAATCGCAAACATTGGGAAGCGTCCGACAACCACAGCGCGAACCGCAATAACGACCACGGTACGCGGGTCACGCTGCGGAATCGGTCACGGTACGAGCACGAAAACAACGGCTACTACAAAGGGCTGGTCGAGACGATTGTCAATGATGTTGTAGGTCGCGGGCCACGGCCACAAATAGCGGTTCCAAACGATCCGACGCGGGAGGTCTCTCGACAGATCGAGGCACTTTGGCGGGCATGGTCGCGGGCGGCAGATACGGCCGAAGACCTACGAACCATGATGCGGGCCGACATCGTCGATGGCGAATCGTTCGCGATTATGACCACGAACTCCGCAATCACGGCAGATGGCAAAAATCTGGTTGCACTCGACTTACAAGTATATGAAGCGGATCAGGTTTCGGACCCTTGGGATTATGGCCTGAATCCGCTACATAGCGACGGGATCATATACGACCATCTTGGCAACCCGCTCGCATATAAGTTTCTGTTGGTGCATCCGGGCGGCGTGACGGCATGGCAAACATGGGACACGATCCAGATTGATTCACGCTGGGTGCTGCACTGGTACAAGCCGACTCGACCGGGCCAGCATCGAGGGATTCCCTGGCTGACGGCGGCTCTTCCTTTGTTTGCTCAACTGCGACGATACACGCTTGCAACATTGACGGCGGCGGAAGTCGCGGCGATGTTGGCCGGGGTCATGAAAACGAACGCAATGGCCGACGACGCGGGTCCTGTTGTTGGTGGGTTCGATACGATCGAGCTAGTCAATGGCTCTCTGTTGACACTGCCAAACGGATGGGATGCCAGCCAGTTCAAACCGGAGCAGCCCACGACAACATACCCGCAATTTAAACAAGAGTTGCTCGGGGAGATCGGGCGGACGGTTAACGCCAGTTACAACGTCACGGCGGGCAATTCGAGCGGCTACAACTATTCGTCGGGACGGCTCGATCACCTGTTGTACTACAAATCCATCCGCAACGAACGCTCGCGGATGGAACACAAGATATTAGACCGGCTCTTCTATGAGTGGGCACTTGAGGCAATGCTCGCTTACAAAATCCGGGCCCCGCATCCTCGGGAATGGTCGGTGCAATGGTTCTGGGATGGTTTTGCCTCGATCGACCCGCAGAAGGACGCAGCGACAAACGCGGCCTTGCTCGAATCGGGCCAAACAACATTGGCAGCCGTCTACGCAGAACAGGGTCAGGATTGGGAAGACGCTTTACGACAAATTGCGGTAGAGCGACAGTTGATGACCGAACTCGGGCTTACCTTTGGGAGTGTAAACAATGCCAATGCAAGCCAAACCGCGACAGCTCCAGATAACGGCGGGGGTAACGATTCAGGCGGCGGAACAGGGCAGCCCGCGAACGTTTGAGCTTGCGGCATACACTGGCGAACCGCTTTCGCTTGATTGGTGGCAAGATCCGGTTGTCGTCGATTGCTCGACCTTGGATTTGTCGCAACAAGCTCTTCCGGCTCTCTACGACCATTGCAGCAACATTGATTATGTTGTCGGGCAGATTAGCAAAATCAATGTTGTAAATGGTCTGCCTCCGGTCATGGTTCGCGGGCAGTTTGTTGTAGCAGGCAGAAGCGGAGAACTCGCTGCTGACATCATCGCGAAAGCCGACGCAGGGTTCAAATGGCAAGCGTCAATCGGAGCGAACGCCGGAAGCATCGAGGAAGTCAAAGCCGGGAGTAGTGTCGAGGTCAACGGTCGGACGTATGCGGGCCCCGTTCGGGTCGCTCGAAATGTTGTGATTCGTGAAGTGTCGTTTGTTGTGCTTGGTGCCGATCGAAAAACATCGGCATTGGTAGCACGGAACAGAACCAACAATATCAAGGGGGCAGCGATGGATTTTCAGCAGTGGCTTATCAACCGTGGGTTCGGTGATATGGAACTCACAGACATGCAACGCGGCAATCTGCAAGAACTCTACGACATGGAGTATGCCGAAGACGCAGAAAACGACGCGAACGACATGCCAGCCGATCCAGCGGACAACAACGCAGCCGCAACGACGGACTCCGACCCGATGACCAATGACCCTATTCCCCAGGCCAACGCGGCAGCACGACCAGTGCAGATCCGGGCCACGGCAAACCAAACAATCATCGCCGAACGCAACCGGATCGACGCGATCAACGCACACGCCACGACCTACGAGCAAACCGAAATCGCAGCCCAGGCAATCGCCGAGGGTTGGACCCCAGAACAGGCGGCTATCAAAATGCTCCGCGCTACCCGACCGACCGGGCCAAACGTGATTGTCAAGCACAAGCCGGAAGGCGAAAACCTGCTGCACGCTCTGCAAGCGGCCTTCGCGTTCCGTATGGGTTTGCCCGAGGATCACCGGGCCTATAACTCGATGGCGATTCGCGCCAGCGAAGTCGAAATGCCCAAGTGGATCACCGCAGGCATCAACACGGATGTCAAGCAACGCACGCTCGAAGCCGGTCTCAAAATGTCTTCGCAATCGCTTGTCGACTTCGCTCGCATGGCGCTGCAGGCTTCAGGCCAAAAGGTGCCAACGAATCGCGAAGAAATGATCCGTGCGGCGTTCAGTTCGGCAAGCCTCGGCAACGTCATGACGACCAGCGTCAACGCTCTCCTCATGATGACCTATCTCGATTTCCCAGACTCCACCGAGGGCTGGTGTGCCGTTGAAGATGTTAACGACTACAAGCAAAATGAGCGACCACGCATCCTGAAGGGTCAGAACCTCGAGATCCTTCCGGAAGACGGAACAGCCAACCATGACACGGCTGAAGATGTTGTCGAATACTACAAGGTCGACCGCTACGCCAAGCAGTTCATGGTCGACGAAATCGCGATCGTCAACGACAACCTTAGCGGGATTCAAACCAAGGTTCGCGATATGGGACAGGCTGCAGGCCGTCTGCGACCCGACCTGGTGTATTACACGCTGATGAGCAACCCGACCCTGAACAGCACCAGCCGGGCCCTATTCAACGGGACTGACGGGAACCTCATCACTTCCTCGGCTCTTGCGTTTGGAACGCTCTCGACGGCTACTTCGACCATGCTGGCATTCCGCGAAAATGGCGTGAATATCGACGTCACTCCAACGCATATCATCGTTCCGCCTGCCCTCCGGGATACCGCTCGGGTTCTGATTGGCTCGCAAAATACGATCATTGCGGGCACGGCTGGCAGCGTGACAACGACCGGAAACGCAAACCCTCACCTCGACTGGAATCTGCAACTCGTGACCGACCCACGCCTGCAAAACGGCGTGAACAACCCGAAGCAACCAGCAACAAACCAAGGCGGCTCAACGACGACTTGGTACTTGGCTTCGCAACTGATGCCAGCCCTTGCGGTCGGCTATATCAGCGGTCGCGGTCGGGCTCCTCGGGTTCGTTCGTGGACTCTCAGCGATCGTGGCCAATACGGTCAGGGTTGGGACGTCGAACACAGCGTCGGCGTGTGCGTCCGTGACTGGAAGGGCATGCTGCGAGCAACGGCATAAGCAAAGCAATAACCACAGCAATAACCACAGCCTGACCCCTCGGCACAAGTAGGGGCTTTCATCACCAACAAAATTCCGAGGGTCTATACATGGCAGTCGAATGTAGCATGGTTCGTGATACAGAAATCGAGATTACTCTCGAGGCAGCACTGAACCCCGGGCAGCTGATCCAATTGCCCGACGGCCGGGCCGGGTTCCTCCCAGGCACCAAGAGTTATGCAGCGGGCGACAAGGTTCGACTCACGGTCATGGGCGTTGTCTCTGTCGCAAAGACTTCGGGGATTGTGATTCTCAACGGCGGCCGGGTTTATTGGAAATACTCGACCAACGCAGCGACATACAAGAAGGTTAACAGCCGAGACTTCTATATCGGTCGCGCTGCCGATGATGCGGCGTCTTCGGCAACAACGGTGCTCGTAACGCTCAACATCGATCCGCGGTATGACATCGACCAAGTTTTCGACCCGTTCGATTCTGTCGCTACGGGCACGGTCGCGGCTGGTGGCTTCGGGCTTCCGGTTCCATACGGTGCATCGAAGGCTCTCAGCCTTACCGCAACGAACGAAGCGCAATGCATCGATATGCTTAGCAACGACAAGTTCGATGTTGCTGCAAATGCGATTGTCGAAATCATCACCCGCATTGCTGCTAACGGATCAACGAACGCGGTCGACCTGAATTTCGGTGTCGGGAACGGCACCAGTACAACCGACGCGGACGCGATCACGCAGCATGTGCTCTTCCATATCGATGGCGGCGCAACCACGATCAACGCCCAGAGCAAAGACGGCACAACCACAGTGACCGCAACTGACACAACCACGACGTTCACGGCTGGTTCAGCGGTCGCGAATCGCGTCGAGTTCTGGCTCGACCTGCGAGACCCAACAAACGTCAAGGTCTACGTCAACGCTGTTCGGGTGCTGTCGGCTACGACGTTCACGCTCGAAAAGGCAACGGGGCCTCTGGCTCTCCTGGCTCACTTGGAAAAGACCTCCTCGACGGCAACGGCTGGCCCGGTGTATGTCGACGCTCTGCGTTGTCGGTTCATGGACCAATAACCGAAACACTCCTGGCCCTCGACTGACTGACCCAACAACTATCTACGACGACAGTTCAGCAGGGCCATGAGTTTTCAGGAGTTTGCAAACAATGGGCGCTCTCGATGTGACATCGATCCTGAATTTCGACGATCAATCGCGGCAAGAAATTGTCTCGGTACGAACGCGAAACGCACGAGGCCAGTACGTCACGATTCAGGGCACTCACAAGGCTATTTGGTTCGCGTTCGTCAACGCGGACTTGAGCAAAGAGAGCACCACACGCAAGCGGGTTTGGCATGTGAAAGTTGGAACGCTTGGCGGCGCGGTGTTGCAATCTCAGGACCGGATAATTTCCGCAGACGGTTTTATCTGGTCGGTGGATCGAGCAAGCAGCAACGGACTAACTTGGCGTTGCGAAACGACCCGATTCGTCGAGGGTGAATAGTGGCGACCTTCCCAGAAATCCTCGATGCGGTCGAATCGGTGCTACGACGGGAGCTGTTTGCCTCGACGTTGCTCTTGGACTCTCGGCAACTGGAACTGGTGACAGACCCGTTTGCCGATGAGCGTGGGATTTTCCCGAAAGTCCAAATCTATTCGGGGGCCGAGAGAAATGGAAGCGGCGCTTTTGGCGGATCTCGTCTGGTGGTTCGATCTGTGCTTTTTTCGTGCTGGGAGCGGACTCGCGGACGTGTTGCAGATGCGGCACGCACAACTGTTGCAGCAAAACTTCGCGATGCTATCCAGGCGGCACTTTGCACAGGACAACATCCCCCGCTCGAAGGGCTCACCGGGATATACGCGGTTTTCCCGACCGATAGCGCCTTGATCGAGAAGCCCGAAAATGTTGAGGGCTGGATAAGATCAAACACGGGCGTTGATTATCACTGCGTCGAGGTCAGGCCAAAGACGCCGGTTTACATCCAACAACCTGAACAAAATGTTGCGTTACCGAACATAGCTGTACCGTTCCGAAACAGAAGATTCCCAGCATGGAGTTAAGACAGTGGCCGATAACCTGACACAAAACCAAGTTACGATCGGATACGACGATGTATCCTCGGTGCTGATTCAGCGGGTGAAGCCCACCTTTGGCGCCGACGGCTCGGCAACCGACTGGAACCCTGACCTGGGGGCCGGTAACGCCGGTTCGCAGACACCGCGGGTAATGCTGGCGACCGACCAGACCGAACTAACGAACGTCCTCGGCAAGGTCAGCAAGCCAACGTTTGTCGTATCGGTGACTCCGACGATCGACACGAATATCTATGCAGCCGGTGATGCGGTCGGGGCTCAACAGGATCTCGCCAACGCAGCCCGAACCTCGGGCGGCTATTGCGACATCGACAATATCACGATCATTGACAAGGGAAACCAAAAGCCCAATCTGACGCTGTTGTTTTTCGATGCGACCCTGAGCGCTGCAACGGTCACCAACAACGCGGCCTTCGTGTTCTCGACGGATGTCTCGAAGCTGATCGGCAAATGCAATGTCGTTACCGCAGACTTCGAAACCGTGAACAGCATCGCGGTCGCACAGTTGCGAAACTTGAGCCTCCGATTGAAATCGGCGGCAACCTCGATCTATGTCGCGGTGGTCATCACAAGCGGCACCCCGACGTTCCTCAGTAGCTCCGACCTGATTTTCCGATACGGCATTACTCGCTGGTAATCTCATTCAACATCATTGACATAATCGCGAGGAACATATGGCAGACGTGAATTTGCAGATCAACCCATATATCGGCTACGAAGGTCGAATTTTCATGGGTGGTTACACCGATGCTCTTGATACGACGCTGACTCACTTGACCCTCAACAAATGGTCGCGTGAAAGTGAAGCATCAGAAATTGATGTACCTACTTTTGACATGCCACAGGATCCGGCAAAAAATTTCACCATGCCAGCCGTCCCAGGTATGCAAAAACACTACTTCAACTTCTCCGGAAACTTTGACCGCGATCTTAACCCGCATCTGACAGCGGGCGCAAACGTGGATACGGGCGGATGGTGTGGCGGGTTCTTCGGATTGAGCCAAACTGTCGGGCACTTCTTCTTTGGCTTCTACCAAAAACTCGGATCGGGAACCGACAACAGCACGCAGACGGGAATCTCGGATTTTTCCGGTCGCATTCGCTGCATGATTACCCCACGGCCTCCGGTTGCAGCAGTTACCGACCTTGCAGACTTGGCAACAATCAACGCGCTGTCAGCCTCGGTCGCTCCGGTTGGGTCCGTTCGCACTGTTACGGCTGCAAACGTCAAGACCTATTACCTGCGCGTCTCGGTGACTGGCAAAACCGCATTTGGCGGCAAGACAGTTCCCGTCACGGCAAAAAACGGTTCAAGCCCTGGCGGGTGGATCAAAGTCTACGTCGACTAATGAAAGGCAATCATGGATCAGCAACAAGCAGCGGGTAAAGGCTACCCGTTCGAGTGGCGGGGCAAAACCTACTATTTGTCCCCGCTCACTCTCGAAATCATGGCCGGGTTTATTGCTTGGCTCAAGCGGACACTCCTCGACGAGGCCCGAAAGTATCTTCCGGCTGACGAGTATGACAGCCTTCGAACTCGGGTGCTTGTGCAGAAGATCGCATGGAACACCCAGCACGTTGCGGATGCACTGAGCACGGTTGACGGGTCGAGTGAATACCTCCGGTTGCTCCTCGGTGAGCAGGCGAAGGGATGGACGAACCAAGACCTACAAGACCTGCAACAAGACAAGGCGCTTGAAGCGGCTCGGACGGGTCGGAAATCTGACTTGGCTCTCGCAATCGAGATGCTCCGCGAGGATGCAACCCCAAAAGCCGGGCAGCCTACGACTGGCGGCTAGGGGCTGAAAACCTCTACCGAATCCTGCAGCGGAAATGCGGATTCACACGCCGGGAAATAGGCGAACTGACCGAGGCCGAGATTTTTGACATTTACCTGACGGGCTACCTTGAACCGGAACGACGACCCCTGACCGATGAAGAAGCGGCGGCAATCATGGCCCCGCTTTGGGAGCGAAGCAAACACCTATGGCAGTCATCAGCGACATCATCGCCGGAATTCTCGGAGACGTCCGAACTGGAATAGCGGAGGCATCCGCGCTCTCGTTGCGGTCTCCGGTCTCGGCTGGTCAGGTGGTGCAGCCGGTTGCGGGTGTCAGCAACATCACGAACAACACGAACAACACGCAGACGACCACGATCAATAGTGCAATATCGAGCCTAACCAGCAACGTCTCGACCGCAAGTCGGGCATTCGAGAGCATCGCAAACACGATCACGGCGACAACGGCACGTATCGACCAGATCACGCCAGCGGCTGCGGCATCGGCACCACGACCAGCCGGACCGACAACCGTTGCAGCGGTCGCTCCTGTTGCGGCTGGGTCTTCGGTCTCGGGTCAGCCTTCGTATGCTCCGCTCATCGCAGCAATAGCGGGGCTAACGCTTGCAATAACCTCGGCGAGTGCCAAGCCAGTTCAGCCGATCGCGCAAACGCAAACGGAACCCACAGCGACGAACGCGATCACCTCGACGACTGCAAGCACGGCAACAGATTCGCGGTCAATATCGCAAACCGTCTCGGGCATCGCGGGGGCTGGCGTCTCGGCCGCAGCCTCGGCGGTCAATCCCGCACAGCTCCAAGGAGCGCTGCAAGCACCGATAGCACCAGTCGCGGCAATCGGCTCGGCTCTCGCTGACACGGTCGGCAAAGCCAATCCGGCTGCGGTCGATCGGTTCAATATTGTGCTTGCCGATGTGCAGGCAACTATCGGGCAGATTGTGATGCCTGCCTTCGAGGGGCTTATACCCCTTGCAAGAGCAATCGGTGATTCTGTCGCGGGGCTGGCTCCTGTCGTGAAGCCTGCTTTCCAGAGTATCGGGCAGTTATTCGCTAGCATCGGCGAAGTCGTCAAACCTGTCGCGGCGATCCTGTCGCCAGTCATTGGGCTATTCGCTCGGGCTGTCGCTACTGTCGCGGATGGGTTGACGGCAATCGCCAAGGCAGCGGGCCCGTTCATCGATGCGGTCTCGGGAATCCTCGACGAAATCGGTCTCGGGGCAAAGGAAGCCGGGTTCAACAGCAACGCCAGCAGCACAGGTGCAGCCGTCCGCGAGGTGCAGACGCTGACGATTGCCCAGGTAGGCAGCAGCGCCATCGACTCCGCTCTCCGAGCGGGCGTGAGCACCTCGAAGGATCCGACGGTCGGGGCGATCGAGGCACTTACGGCTGTCGCTCAGCGAATCGACGGCAAGGTGAAGCCCTCCGACGACAGCAGCACGCGACAGTATCAGGCAGCGGAGGCATCGAAACTACGATGAGTAGCATCACCTCACTGCTTGGCCTGGGAATCCCGCTTACGACATTCGGCGGCGTCAACAACCTCATTAACGCGGTATCGCCTTACGTTCCGCAGCCATCGGTTGACCAGCCGCCTTTCACCCCACAAATAACGCTTGATGAAATCCTCGAGGTGGTCGGCGACAAGAGCCCGGACGGGTCAATCGTTGCGCATCGCAATAGCTCTGGCCTTCGCACTTTCTGGGTGCCTTTCAACAAGCTCAACGATGCGATCAACCTCATGTTGGGCTACTCGTGGGCGGACAAAACCCCGCGGACGATCAGACCCAAGCGGACAGACACAAAGGTCACTCAGAAATTTGAGCCGTTCACA
>Ga0214923_10006342_pt1 | contig 13338 bp, 7 predicted proteins | sample LL1510_MetaG_FD_177993 | JGI IMG/M metagenome (GOLD analysis project Ga0214923, IMG submission 177993) | Freshwater microbial communities from Lake Lanier, Atlanta, Georgia, United States - LL-1510 | ecosystem: Environmental > Aquatic > Freshwater > Lake | place: USA: Georgia | collected 2015-10-15
CGGCGCGGCATTTTTCACCCAGTTATGAGCCTCGTTACATGCAGGATGTTATTAGTTCGCGTCAAGTGAATGAGAATATTACCGCGGTTATCGACAACTTGGATGATTTTTACTCATCAGTTGTCCAAGGTGAAGAAGTGAAGCGTCGTAGGTTTGTCATTCAGAAATACAATCTTGGACTGTCAAAGGTTCAACAAGCATCTTCATCGTCATCATCCCGTAACTCTTCTGACACAGGATCTGGACCGGCTGCTGTACTCAAACGAACCACCGAATTCACAAATCTCACTCCCAACGAACGAATGAACGTGGTCGGTTTCATGACGTTCCCCGAGCCGGTTATCTATCATTCGCGCATATCACTTCCTAGTATTAACATTCTTGATAAATCTGATCTCAACACCAAACATGTTCATTACTGGGATATGTTGCGCCAGATGATGACGCTTACAACTCATGATATCGACAACCTCGATCGTCCCCTCGATTTAAATGCGCACGGAATTCTTCATGAAATAAAGAAGTTCGTGCTCGAGCCGGAGGTAGCAGGTGGTCCGGTGAATGAACGCGACAAATACCGAAAATTTCTTGAAGTTATTATACCAAAAACCCGCAATATCTTCGATATGATGCGTCAATATATCCACGGACGCCTTACATTACAGGACATTCTTTCATTCATAGAGCCGTTTCTAATATATCAGGAAGACTTGAACGTGAAACAATATGATGAAATCGTGAGATTCCTCTATGAACGCGTTCTTGAATATAAGCGGAATTATGCGACAAACTACCGGAAGTTCGGGCGTTTGCGTGCATTTCATTATAATGTGCGTTACATGGGCGTATCGATGATATACAAACTCATCGTGACCGGGAGGATGATGGATGCCGATGTATTCAAGGCGTATGGGTTTCAAGACACTCAGGTTCGGTCGGTGGGTAGCGCCGGATCAGGCGCCGGCGCTAGTGCATTCGACGAACGTCAGCGTCAGCAAATGCGTGGTCGTGCGTATGCGGCGGGAATATCCGAACAAACCGAGTATAATGAAAATTTACTGTCATCATCGGAGCTTCTCTCGCGGATGTTGGCGATCGATTATGCAAAATTATATATGGATGCTGTTGCGATTACTACGACGGAACTCATAACGCCTTTTGATTTTAATTTGGTGTTAGGCGAACAGAGTCAGCAGTTGAGGGATGCAGGGGCGATGCGCGGACCGATGCGTGGAGGAGCACCTGGCGGAGCGGCGGGGGGCGGGGGCGCAGTGGCAGCGGCGCGCGGGCCGGAATCAGACACAGGCCCTAAACGATTCGGGCTTGTTCTTGCGAAGAATTATCAAAATGAAGAAGCTCTACAAGAAGATAATGACAGCGAACGACCCGTGTTCTTTGATAAGAAATATGACACCACCGATTATGATTTTATTGAATCGTATCGCGAACAACAGGAATCTATGAGTTCTGTTGATTTCGCCATGTTTATCGTGGATGAACTGATCAAGAAGAAGAAAATGACATATGAAGAGGCAAAGAAGGAGTCTGAAGCCATTATGTTGGGCCCGGGCTTACGACCTGTCGGCGATGGCGATTATGCGGTCGTCGAAGAAGAAGAATACGTTGAACCTGACCAAATGTCGAGAAATGACGAAAACCTCGATACAACTGAAACTAAATTCCTGTATTTTAAACGCGAAAATGGAAAATGGGTTCGTGATACGAGTATTCCTGCGATGATTCCAAGCAGCGACCGGAACTATTTCTGTAATGTAAATCGCGACTGTATTCCGTTGGCGATGGAGGCGACGCGTGACTTTATGTTGCAAGGTGAAGGAGCGGGAGGCGCGGTAGGCGGCGGCGGGGGCGGAGGCGCTACTGCCATGGCGCATATCACAACGAAGGACGGGACCGACGCGGTGAAGAGGGCATTTCTCGATAAGATGAAGGCCGAATTTGATTCAAAGTATCAGGTAACTCGAGAGAATTTCATGGAGTTTGTCAATAAAAAATTCGAATATGACCTCAAAAATATCGCGCGAATTATGGAAATCCAGCATAAGGAGTTTTATAAATACAACGACCGTAAATATAAGCTTGGGTTTCATGCTGCCGCTGCATCGGGTGCGGCCGACGATGAAGACATCGATGCAATCATATCACCGATGGAACCACTGAAGGACAAGATTATCGCGCAAACCGATTTTGTCAAACGTCAGACCGATCTTATGCAATTCATTACGAGCTTTACACGTAAGGCAAATGAAATCATGGATGAAGACTCGAATTGGTTATACTGCATTAAATCGAACGTGAAGTTATTACCGTCTTTTTATGAAACCATCGCGGTTGCTTTTCTTCAGTCGTCGGCGACGTCATCGGCCGTGAATTCATTATCTGTGGTCATCGACACGATATGCAAAGAACGTGGAACGATAAGTGATGATGGAGAGGCATGGGTTGATAAATATAGTGGCGCACTTATCAAGAAAATAGAACACGTTACTGAAGAAGGGTTTGATGACACCGGATTTCGCTTAATCACACGAGATATTATTGAAGCCGATTTGGGTGAAGGGGTATTGAACGTGGCAAAACCGGCGGCGGCAGGATGTGGCGCGGCAGCATCAGGAGCAGCAGGAGGTGGAGGACTGAAAGGCGTGAGTATTATTGAGAAGTATGATAGCCCTAACGCTCGTATTATTAATAATATCATAACCACGATGACCGGATATATGGGGATCGACCTACACGCAGAACGTGAATTTATCATTCAGCATACTCTCGCGCTTTTGGAGTCATCTGTTCCAACGGAAGACAAGTACCGAGAAAGGTCTGAAAAGTTTTTCCGAGAGAAAGGTAAGCATCTTCCGCCATACAAGGAGACATTCTTCCAGACACTTCTTCTTCTTACGCTTTGTTATCTCGGGATTTCTATCCAGTGTGTGATACCGTCACCGAAGACGCGGAAGACTCATGCTGGATGCGTCCGTTCATTTACAGGGTATCCGATTGACGGCGACGGCGACGTCTCGGGCCTCATGTATATTGCTTGTATTGCTTATAAAATAAAGACGAGTATCGAGCCATGGAATACTTTGAAATCATTCAAGAAAGAGGGCGATATTCTCTCGAAGATGAAAACTCTAATGGACGCATCCATCCTTACCAAGCCGATAATCAAGGAGCGATTACAGATGAAGCGGGATTATTTGCGAGATGTACGCGCCGGAGGTGCAGGCGAAGCCGTTCCAGAAGAACTATCAGTGCTGCGTTGGGCCAACTTTATGCCTGTTATGAAATCTCTCGACAATATGCCTACGCCTCAAAATGTTGCGGCGGATTTCGCGAACCAACTCATCACTGATATGAAACGCGGATTTCACGGTCAGCATGATAAACTTGCAGTACTCGAAAGCAAGTGTCAGTATTTCGGTCTTTCTATCCAACAAATGATACATCACGTTGTAAAGAATAGCAGCCCTCTTCTATTGAATATGGCTAGCGAACCTTTTCTCGAAAATGCGTGCTGTAATGAGCCGGTGGATCGCCGTAGTAAGCGCGTCATCGACTATTTTATGGAACGTGAGCAGAATATCCATCATCATAACCGAATTATCGGATTCTTAACAAAGACGATGAGAGAGATGACAGAGATGACACGCGCAACGACTATCATCGACAACCGAAATACGCGGTTCCAATATCCGAATATTCCGGCCGCTTTTAATGAACAAACCATATATCGCGCATTTATTCATTATTGTCGGATGAATCAGCAATTTGCCTCGGCCGCGGCGGGCAACGAGACCGGTACTGATAACCCAGTCAGCATCGCCGTTGCGATGTATTTACATCCGGAACTTCGAGAGATTTGCCCAGCCAAACCCCAAGATTGGAACTCAACGGATATCATCGATGATAAGATACGTAAACTGAAACGAGATTCGAATATTTTCGACGATAAGAGTCTGGCTCGGTTATTAAAGGCGGTGAATGGGTATAAAATGGTGGATGCTAGTTATAAAACTGCAATTCGCCCACAAGAAAATGTCCCGTTTCAGAGGTTTCAGGATGCAATCCTTTATTTGGATAGGTGTGACAACGGCGGCGAAGGTGGCGAAGGCCGCGGCGAAGAACGTCATGAAGAACATCGAAGCGAACTAGACCGATGTATTATTCCGAGTGAATTGCGTCAATTGATACTCGCAATACTTCAGTCAGGATCGAAATACGTACAAGAAGACACTGAAGAAATGCGCGATCTGAAGAACTATCTACAGACGAAGAATCGAGATATGCGTGCGGAGGTTGTAGGGTTTATCCAACAAAACGCGAAACAAACCAAATCCAAGTTCCGAGAGATTGAGAAGATCATCGACACGATTCTCGATTTTGAAATTAATAAGAGTAGTACGGTTCTGATGTCGGCCACAGATGAAACAAGAGCGAAAAGCATTCAATTCATGAAGAATACACTCACGCGTCTAATCGATGTTATTCCCTCCATTATTAATTATGGCGTGGATTTCGATGATACGAATATCCCGAAGCATTGGGGATTCTCTCCAAACCATATGAAAGATATCAAGGGTATTATTTCATCGCATTATACATCTCTCAAGACGTTCTACAACGACCATGTAATCAAGGAGGTGTTGCGTCATGCCGACCATCATGTTCGCGACTTGAAGGTTATGTTGGAAAATACCCCATTCATGGCAGAGATATTTTTCGATGAAGAGAAGGATGCGAAGATTGCTGCGAATGCTGCAGCCCTGGCGGTTCAAAGTCAAGTCAGGGTAAGCCAACCCCGTGAGGTTGATATAGAGAAGGAGCTCGGTGAGCGTGTTCCTCATTCTACGCGCAAGAATATATTCACGATGTATTCGGTATTCGACCGTAATATCGTGTGTAATTTATATCTCTTCTATTTTCTCTCGTTTATGCGAACATTCGTCCAACTCGTTGCAGAGACGCCGATTTCAATTTATCAGACAGAACCAACGCGGGTAATACGACGTGGGGCCGCGGGAGCAGCAAAGACCACCGTAAAAGGTCGCAAATCCGCGTCCACGTCCGTCAGTGCTACACCTGGCGCCATAGCACGTACTGCAGCATTCCGTGAAGAGGAAAACGAACAAGCCGACGATATTGACCCGCATTCTCGACTGTATTCTGCAGACGCAGCTTCTGCCGACAAAGGCCAACTTCTCTCGGAGATGGATATGATGATGGGTGATAAGAAGGCACTCGGCCAACGCGTAAGCGAATTAATGGTTGCGTATCTTCGTATGATTGAGAAGGACAAGTCCGCTGTTAATTTCAATCTGGCCAATATTAAGGAGAAACTTACACGGGTGAAGGATAAGGAGAAGGACGGGGTTGTCGAGAGAATCGGGGCGATGTCTGTAGCCGAACGGCAACTCGAAAATCTCATGAAGACGCATAAGATGGGAATCTGGAGCCGCGGAACATCACAGACAGGTGTTGTCATCTACGACCAGGATTATTATGATGAAGAGCGTGATGAGATGGAGAAGATTGCGCAGAAGGAGCGGCAACTTGGCCGGCGGGACTATGTCACGGATATGAACCGAGAGATTTATGTGATGGATGCGCTGGAAGAGGATCGGAACGCGGCGGAAATCGAAGCTCATGAATTGGATATGACGACCGGTATTCCAGAAGACGATGATGCAGGTGAAGATGACGCCGCGTATATCAACCGACATGATGATGAGGGAGAAGCCTACGAAGGTGGTGGCGGTGCAGCCGGTGATGCCGAGTGGGATCATTAACTCATCGTAAATTCACTCACCATATTTTAGTATTTGAATAATATAAAGACATATCCATTACAGGAAATGAACTCAAAATCTGTGATTTATATTATTCTCTCCGCGATACTACTTTACTTGTATTATCGCAAGGGTGATTTCATGGTATTTGCGGCGTTTATCGTGCTTGTTTTCGCTACTCTTGTATTTGGTGATGCGAGAGAAGGTCTGGAAGGTAAAGGCAAAGGCAAAGGCAAAAGTGGCGGCAGCAGCGGCGGCAGCGATTGCAAATCACTTGGATTTACTGTTCCGAAGATTGATAAAAAGGACAAAAAAGGTAGTTTAGACAAGATAACGAAAAATATCAAGGAGGTTGCAGATAAGTATTGGGAATTTGATGATATTATGGGTAATAAACCCAAGAATAAAACTGCAAAGGGTAGCTGGCAGTTTTTTCAAGAATCTGAAACGTTAAAGAGTGAAGGAGATAAATTAAACAAGGATAAGGTGAAATCAGAAGCTGTAATGTCATTTATAGGGTCGTCGGCTGGGATTTATGAAGTATTTGTTAGTAAGCCATCGGAAGAGAAGCAGGATGAAATGATTGATAAGCTTAAAAAGAATGATATTTCAAAAGCGATCAAAGGTGGTGAAATATATTTAGAGCTTCTTAATAATGGTAAAAAATCAGATGAAATGAAAGATGCAGATAAAGATGCAAAGAAGTTGATAAATTATCTGGTTTGTTTATGTAAGCAATGGCTTTCTGTATGGAAGAATTTACAGAAAGCAGAAGGCGACAAAGGCAGTGATGAATAATGGTGTAAAAGATGTAAAACTAAATATTGTAATATACTAGTAGGAAGGCTATTACAATACAATACAATACACAATGAATGCATTCATGACACTCATACGTAATAATTTAGCAGGCGCTGCGATTCTATTATATGTTATCGTATTTATGCTTGTTCAATACATGAATCCATCATTTCTTTATAATGAAGATGGCTCACTCCGAGAATTCGGCATAGGATATTCTAGCAAGACGGTGCTTCCGATTTGGCTGGTGGCGATTATATTAGGAATTCTCTCGTATCTAACAGTTTATTATGTATCACGGCCGGCGATGCGGGTCTTCGTGTAGTTCAAACTACGGTCGTTTCGCCGCCGCATACGCTTCAGCTCCACTCACTTCGTTCTCACCCTGACTCGCGTCGCTGCGCTCGTTCCGCCTGCGGCGCCACTCCCTCCCGCTCCGCTCGTAGCCCGCATCTATTTTATTACGATTTCATAAATCACAACAAAACCGGTGAGAGATACGAGCGGAAGTGGAGGGAGTGGCGCCGCAGGCGGAACGAGCAAAGCGACGCGAGTCAGGGATCGGAGCGGAGCGACGATCAGGAAGTGATAGTCATCACCTTATTCTTCTGTGCATCTTCAACCTTCTTCGCGTCAGCCTGCTTCTCCTTAAGCACCTGAGCACGTATCTTCTGCTGTTCAGGAGTGAATGAGCAACCCATATTCAGTAAGTAATTATAACTAATGCTGACGACTAACATACCGCATAATACCAACCAAACAAATTCACCTACCACGGATTTCATGATTAAAAATGTCCGGATTTTTTCCAAGTCTTCAATCTTGGCAGAAGGGCGGATAAGTCGCGACTCTTTGAAACTGTCCCAGAAACGGTCAAGATTATCAAGATTGAGCTCGTTGAGGAGGATCGATTGGTCGGTGTAAATTTGTTCTAAAGCCCGTCCGATATCGCGCTTATTCTTTACTTCATCTGCCGGTATATCTGCGCTGTCTTGAAGACTACCTGATCCGTCGGCGCCACCCGTTTGCCCGGTGCTCGCACCCGCCGCCTTCGCAGGTGTCAAATCAAACTGTGGTGTTAGAATATTGTTAAATACATCTTTCATATCTGTAATTACAGAAACAAAGATATACCCAAATGTGTTACTGAATGGTGTGAGCCATCCAGGAAATACAATCAACGCGGCCTTCAAAACACCCAATACGATGAACCACGGTAATACAGTTGCAATTAACGCGGTTTTCTCCTGATCAAAGCCACAAATATCTTTCGACATCGCAAGATTGATGAAATATTCGCCAATGATGAGCACGAGGAAAAAGAGGAAGGTTATTCCGCCACTTAATACACCTTTTTTGGAATGTTTGTAATATGAATAAGCGACAAATACCGCCAAAAAGAAGACTATCGCGACAGATGAACTTATTTCAGCCATGATGAATATGATTATTTATCGTTGAATGTTATTACAATATACCGGGATTATTTTGTATCGCGTCGTGTCGCGTTTCTATCCACTCCTTATTTTTTCCCATTATAGTAGTGATGAGTATGTCGAGTAAAGTGATGAGCGATAATGCACCAGCCCCAATCTTAACCGAGCCAGGTGTTCGATACTTCTTAAGCAAATCTCTCGAGCAGTGTCACAAGATGAAGGATTATTATCATGCACAAACATTCAACTTTACAGTGGGTATGGCATTTTTCATCTGTTTAGGCATCTTTTTATATCTGCGATACAAAGGCAAACCGACATACGAAGAGGTCGAAACAAAGAAACGACAGCAACAAGAGTACATTCTCTCCAAACTCAAAATGGTAAATGCAACACATTATGCGCAAAGTAAAGGAATACCGATGGATTGTCGCGTTCATCCTGCCGGAAATGGAATGGGAATGCTTACCAATTTACCTGTGTGGAAAGGACCTGATGAGGAATATTGGGCGCGTAAATACGCATAGCGAAGCGGAGTGGAGCCAAGCGGAGCCATCGATAGAATTCTATCTCTATTATTAGTATAATTATAGTAGCATAATTATAGTAGCATAATTATAGTAGCATAATTATAGTAGCATAATTATAGTAGTATCATAACATGCATGCATCAGTATATCAAGATTTACATGCAGCCATTCAAGAACGAAACGCAACTCCACAATACGGTGGTGGCGGCGCAGCAGCATCCCGTATCGCCGAGCAGAAACGCACGCAAGACGTGCGTGACAACCTAAAAAAGGCAACCCGAGTGCTCTTAGAAGTCACGAAGAAACAAGAAGATGCTCTTAAAAAACATCTTCAACGCGCAGCCGACCCCAACGAGTTCCGCGGTATGATATACCCATATCAACTTATCCCAGAGGAAGAACGCGTGAAAATCAACAACGCAATCCAGGGGTATTATTCTATGAAGGAAAAGTACAATTCCGCGCTCGAAAAGAGAAGACAACGTCTGATGAATGACCCCATTATCAACTGGAAAACCCTTTCCGCGCAACAAAAGGCGAAACGCCTCTCCCTCATTAAACCAGCGTGTATCGTATGCAAGCAGGAAGGCGGCTCGATTTTCACCGAGACAGACGGTAAGCTCAAGGCCATATGCGGAAATATCTCTCAGCCATGCGGATTTCATATTGAAGTTTCTCGCGGCAAATACATAAGTTTAGAAACATTAATGAATGAATCTCTGGAGGAAGTTCGTGCTACCAAAGATGAAATCATCCGAATGAAGCTCGACCTGCTATTCCAGTTTATAAATGAAGATGAACTTATCGAACAATTCGATGCAGTACAGCACAAATTACAAGAACAACTTAAAATGTATGCCGAGTTTCGCACGTATTATCTGAGTGTTACTGAAAACGATGATATCCGTAAGGATACAGATACACTTACCCGCGTTATATCTGAGAAGGTCGCGCAAATTAAGGAGTATATGACGGAATTCAAAGAGTCGGAATGGAAGAACCGCAGTATCATCGATGATATTCTTGTGCTTTATCAGCAGGATATTGAGCCTGCATATCTCAAGATGCGAGAGACCCAGTATATTTATTCTCAAGTGGAGACTTCCGAAAACGCCGATGGCGCACTCGTCCAAATGTATAATGACAACGAGTTCTATCTCTCGCAGAAGAAATATAGCTATCATGAGCTCTTCATGCCGGTGATTATGCCCAAGTGGATTGCAGACCATCGTATTGTTAGTAAGCCGGTTGGGCCTGTTGGGCCTGTTGGGCCTGTTGTTGCACCACAATCCTACGGAACAACTGTTCATCAACCCGATCCATCATCCACATGGTATAAGGGTAAGGCTGCTGAATTGGCGGCGGCAAAGGCCAAAATGTTTGAGGGACTATAATAACTCAGACCGAATGTTGGCATGACGAGAGATTATTATCCCGATATAATATAGCACTATCAAACAACCAACCCACCCCTTCCCCCCAACCCACAAATGCTTAACTTATTTAACCATATTTCTCTTCCGATTTTCCTTGTTAGTCTTTCTATCGGGTTGTTTTATGTGTATATCTCGGTACCGAACCCGAAGATTATTTACGTATACCCAACCCCCGATAATATCCGCAATTTTCAATTTAAAGACCATGCCGATAATTGCTTTTCATTCGATGCGAAGGAGGTGTCGTGTGACAAAGCGAAAGGACAAGTGAAGAAGATACCTGTTCAGTAATGGAATTATATCCGTATATATTAGAATACAATGGGGTTTCAGCGTCTGCTTCATACGGAGACCGGACGTATTATTATATCGATCGTGCTTGGTCTAGGCATCGCATCGCTTTTTCGTAAAGTTTGTAAGGACCGGTCCTGTATCGCGTTTCGCGCGCCGCCTCTTAAAGATTTAGAGAAAGACACGTATAAATTGGACGATAAATGTTATGAATATAAGACCAAGGCGGTAAAATGTCAGGAAGGGAAGAAGGATGTGAAGCTGCATTAATCTCTCTCGCGTCAAAACTACAGGTCTTCGTTCTTGTCATATGTATATCATCATTTTTTTGATATACATATTTAGTACATTCGATTTCAATGAGTGACACAACAAGTATCGACGATCTGCCTTTAAGCAGTCAAACCCCTGGTTCTGCCTATGGAGGTGGAGGTGGCGGTGCGCCGCTCATCTACTCTCCGAATGTAGGCGGCGATCCTATAATGAATGAAGTAATGCAAGGTGTTCAAAGAGCCAGCGCCAACGGTATGACGATGATACCCACGAGAGATATTCCGATGAACCCGAATGCATTTACGCACGACGACCAAGCCCGCCCCAATTATGTTCCGCAACCACCTCATGACGGTTCGGGAAGCGGCAGCGGAGATTATATCAAAGAACACACATCTATGGAAAGTATCGTCCGCGCAAATGCACGCCAATCGAACCAGCTCGATACTATCGAGGCGATTTATTACGACCTTCAAATGCCGATACTTCTCGGCGTACTCTATTTCATTTTCCAGATGCCGGTATTCCGCGCACAATTGTTACACTTTCTGCCATCATTATTTGGCGAAGATGGGAATTTCAAAATCGTTGGTCTCGCCGCCACTAGCGCGATGTTCGCAGGCACATTTTTCGTGATTATGAAGATATTCAACAAACTAGGTGAAGGGTTGAGGTAAGTAACTCGATTCGCTTACTTCCGCGTCTTCCGCGTCTTCCGTGTCTTCCGCGTTTTATTCGCCGTCTTCACCGCATCCGCACTCGCGTGTTCATACGGAATATATCGCAAGAACCATTCTTCGAATTCTCGTGAATCGCGCTTCCCCTTCAATTCTTCATATTTCTTCGTCTTCTCAAATCGCATCGACTCCAACGTCGGCTGTTTTCCATAACAATTGATACTGAAACGCCGTAATAAACCGGTCTGCTTCAGACGATTATGTTGTTGCACATCGAAGAGAAACTGAGACATACAAAGGATGCGGTTGATATCGTAATAGACGCGGTCGGCATAAATAAACGCCAAGTAAAAACTCAACATCGTATCGATTGTCGCAATACGTATTGTCACGCCGCCGGATTTCCCTCCTTCGCCACTGTCAATCCTTATTGTATTATAGCTGTGGCATGCGAGAGGTTTGTATAAAAACGCGATAACCTCATCGCCGACCCGAATATCATAATGCTCGGAAATGACCTCACCGACACCTGCATGTTTCGTATATTTGACATCGGTGTATTTATGCGCGGTGAGCTCACGAACGACCTCTTCGCATAATTCGCGCGGATCTTCCGAGAGAATATCGAAATCGGGGATTTTTTGGACGATGCGGCGCTGGTGTTTTGGCATATAACGTGAGTACAGTATATTTGCATACCCACCGAAGAATACCGCGCGGTTTTTAATAAAGACATCACGGACGATATTATAAATATCGGTTTCAGCGAGTTCTTTCTCGCGATTACTACTGTAGGATACATGTGATTTATCCACGGAGTACTGTTCTTCCTCCTTGTCCGATGTCTCCTTTGTCTTGTGAGAACGTGACTTGGAATTGGACCGAGACTTGCTCGGTACCGGCACCGCTTCAGTGTGTTTGTCATCTTCTGCGTCCAATATTTTCGCCTTCATCGAATACAACACGAACTCATCATCTTTACCAAACAATCTCTCGTATGTTGCAATCAAACGATATCGATGCGTTAACTTATCCTCATCAATAGAGTATTTAAAATCGCCGATCGTTTCCTCATGAGATGAAACCGCGTGATACAAATGCTTCATATATGAATCTAAACTATGATATTTTTTTATGATTTGGCTTATCGCTTTACGTTTGAGTGCTTTCACGCTTCCGTCGGCGACTCCGCCTCCACGTTTCACTGTACGCGATCGTGACGCAGATGCCGATGCCGACGCCGATGCCGATGCCGACTTCGACCGCGACCGCGACCTCGTTTTTGAAATACTAACTTCCCCCGTATTTGACGCAGTCGCGCCATCAAATCCACGCTGGTACTCTATTTTATCACATTCATACCCTTTAAGGGGGTAATGTGTGTTCAGAAGTGTAAGACGCTTCTGGACTTTCTCCCAACGTGAAACATCGCCGTCGGGGCGCGACAATTCCAGATACATCGCCATACGAAGAAAATCGGGGGGCGCATACCGTATATTCTTTTTAACGATTGCATCACGAGAGATTGCATTGAATAATTCCGGCTCCATATTCGTAATATCAGCAATACCTGTGAAATTTACAAAGACCTTATACGTTCCATGATGCACACCGGATTTGGCTTCTACATCTTCATAACCTGCCTTATAATAAATATCGGTGAGTTCTTTTGCATGGTCGAGTGCGTTATCTGAATAAAAATCGTAATCAGGAAGCTCGATATCTTTATTGTAAAACTGTGCATCTTCGGGAAGGATGTTATTGATCGCGGTTCCGCCGTAACACACGAGTTTTTTGTCTGCGATGAATTTTTCGACGATGGATATAATCTCTTGGACTTTGGGGTCTTGGATAACCTTTTCACCCTTTCGTTTTTCTACTAAATCGACAGCATCGCGCAAGATCTCGAGTTCTTTCTCTTCGAAGCTTACTTTGTTATCACCGTTGTGTTTGCTTTTGTTTTTGCCGCCTTCCATATTTTCTTCGTTTGACATGTGTCGGTCTGTAAAACTAGAATAATATGATATACTACTATCATATGATTAGATAATTTTTGGAGTGAGAGGGTCATGATTTTCAGTCGCCCCCCCCCC
>Ga0214923_10006344_pt1 | contig 13337 bp, 14 predicted proteins | sample LL1510_MetaG_FD_177993 | JGI IMG/M metagenome (GOLD analysis project Ga0214923, IMG submission 177993) | Freshwater microbial communities from Lake Lanier, Atlanta, Georgia, United States - LL-1510 | ecosystem: Environmental > Aquatic > Freshwater > Lake | place: USA: Georgia | collected...
GCAAGAAAGCCGGTGCCAAAGAGGGTGTTGATAAACAAGATCCAATCGATCGGTTTTTCAAGAGGCTGGGCGATGAAAAAACCCGCAGCCAATGTGATCACTTCCAGGAGGACGATTTCGGCCTTGGTGAGCTTGAACAGGTCTCGGGAGAAGTCTTTGAATTTTGCCATGTTGGGGTAATTTTCTATTACGAAACGGGGTTTGAGCTGCTAGGGTAGTCATCATACGAAGAGGAAGGTTTGTGAAGCTGCATTTTTTCAGAAATGCGATTTTGTGCGCATCTTTCGCTATCATGGCTTTGGCAATGGGCTCCGGTGCCTCTGCGGTGGAGTTGCAGGCGGACCCCAAGAAGGTTCCCGAAGAGCTCGCCGGCGTCGGTGTCAAGGAGCATCTCGGAGATGAGGTGACTCTCTCAGGAATCGAAGTCATCGATTCACTTGCGGGCGAAAAGAAGCCCCTATCTGCGTATTTTCAATCGGGCAAACCGGTTCTCTTGAATCTCGTTTATTACGAGTGTCCCATGCTGTGTACGATGGTTCTGAATGGTGTGAATGAAGGATTGAAGGGGCTGGCTTGGTCGGTCGGCAAGGAGTTCAACGTGGTCACGGTGAGTATCAATCCGAAGGACACTCCGGCCATGGCTCGCGCCAAGAAAGAAAATTATCTCAAGGACTATGCAAAGGCGGGACATGATCTTGAAGCCGCGCGAGCGGGCTGGAGCTTCCTCACCGCCGAAGAGGAGCAGGTCAGAAAGCTTGCCTCGCAGCTGGGCTTTGAGTATAAGTACGATGAAATCCAAAAGCAGTATGCGCACTCTGCGGTGACCTTTGTTCTGACCCCATCGGGTCTGATTTCGAGATATCTTTACGGAATCACCTATGAACCCAAGAATCTGAAGCTTGCGTTGCTTGAGGCTTCCCGGGGCAAGATCGGGAGTGTTTTTGATCGCTTGTTGATGTTTTGTTATCACTATGAACCGCTGGCGAGGGGGTATTCCCTTCAGGCGATGAAAGTGATGCAGCTCGGGGCCATGTTGAGCATGGTCTTGATGGGCGGATACCTGATGGTGTTTTGGACCCGTCAAAGGAAAGGAAGAATGAAATGACAAAGCTCATGCTTTGCGTGTTCGCGATGATTCAGGCGGCCCATGCGGCGACGATCCCGGTGGCGGCGACCGACCTTGCTAATGATTGGGATGGAATTTATTGGTTCCTGGTTTATCTCAGTCTCGTGTTCTTCGTGGGCATCGTGGGCGCAATGATCTTCTTTGTGGTCAAGTACCGCAAGGAAGTGAACAAAAAGCCCAAGTACATCCACGGGCACACCGGTCTTGAAATCATCTGGACCGTCATTCCAACCATTCTTCTGTTTGTTTGTTTCGGATGGGGATGGTCTGTGTACAAGGAGATGGTGCATGGCCCTGCGGACTCAATGGAAGTCCGTGTGATCGGGAAGCAGTGGCTCTGGCAATTCGTTTACAAAAACGGAACCACCACGATTGGCGATCTTTATGTTCCCGCGAATCGTCCGGTAAAATTGATCATGTCTTCTGAAGACGTGCTTCATGCTTTCTTTATTCCCAACTTCCGCGTGAAGTCGGATGTGGTTCCTGGCATGTATACCTCGGTTTGGTTTGAAGCGAAGGTTCCTGGAATCCATCAGGTGTATTGTACAGAGTATTGCGGAACGTCCCATTCGGGGATGCTCGCCCGCGTTGTCGTCCTTTCGGCGGAACAGTGGAAGGATTGGTTGGCCGGAAAGAAGATCGATGTCGATCAGCTTCCTGCAGATCCGACATTCCCGGGCTATCGGGCAAATCGTCTAGGCGAAGGCTTGCCTGAAGCGCAGGCTTCGGGGCAGGCCGGTGGCCAGCTCAGTCTTGCTGACAAAGGGAAGGCATTGATTTCCTCTAAGGGGTGCATCGCATGCCACTCTTCGGATGGAAGCAAGCTGGTCGGTCCCAGCTACAAGGGGATCTACGGTAAAGAAGAAAAGGTGCTCGACAATTCTGCGGGTGGCAAGGTGGTCACCGTGAAGATTGACGACAACTATCTTCGCGAATCGATCGAGAATCCAACGGCCAAAGTGGTCGAGGGCTTTCCTCCTTCCATGCCTCCGTACAAGGGGCTCGTGAACGAGGAAGAGATCGCGGCGATCATCGAATACATTAAGAGTTTGAAATAAGGAGACTGAAATCATGGCAAATTCATCGACAGCACATGGTGATAACTACCTCAATCACTCGCACGGCTTGAAGTCATGGCTTCTGACGCTCGATCACAAGCGGATCGGGCTCATGTACCTCTTCGTGATCATGGCGATGTTCCTGATGGGCGGGATTTTCGCGCTCCTGGTCCGCTGGGAGCTGTTTGCTCCGGGGATGCAGTTTTTTTCATCGCCAAACACCTACAACCAGGCTTTCACCTATCACGGTGCGATCATGGTGTTCATGGTGGTGATTCCGCTGATTCCGGCTGCAATCGGAAACTTCGTTCTCCCGATGCAGCTTGGAGCAAAGGACGTGGCATTTCCACGCTGGAACCTCGTTTCTTATTATGTTTACCTGTTTGGCCTTTTGATTGCGGCCAGCACCTTGTTCATCAACAAGGTCGATACGGGCTGGACATTTTATGCTCCTTATTCGATCCGCACCGGAACGAGCACTACCTTGGTATTGTTGGGAGCGTTCATCATGGGGTTCTCTTCCATCCTGACGGGATTGAACTTCATTGTGACCATTCATAAGTTGCGGGCTCCAGGCTTGACCTGGGATCGCTTGCCCCTGTTTCTTTGGGCGATCTACGCGACCTCCATTGTTCAGGTTCTCGCGACTCCGGTTCTTGCGATTACACTCCTTCTCCTGATTCTGGAGCGGACCATCGGGATCGGAATCTTTGATCCTAAGCTCGGAGGCGATCCGGTGTTGTTCCAGCACTTCTTCTGGTTCTACTCGCATCCTGCCGTGTACATCATGGTTCTTCCTGCGATGGGGGTAATTTCAGATGTAATTCCTACCTTCTCCCGGAAGCCCATTTTCGGTTACAAGGCGATCGCAGCGGCAACCTTCGGGATTGCGCTCGTAGCGTTTGTGGTCTGGGGTCACCATATGTTTGTGAGCGGCCAGTCCGAATTCGCGAACTTCGTGTTCTCGTTTCTGACCATGCTTGTGGCGGTTCCGACCGGAGTGAAGGTGTTCAGTTGGCTTGCGACCATGTATAAGGGCTCGCTTCGCATGGACACTCCGATGCTCTACGCATTCGGATTCTTGTTTGTGTTCACCATTGGGGGTCTCACCGGGGTTTTCCTCGCGGTAGTGTCGGTGGATGTTCACCTCACGGCGACTTATTTCGTGGTTGCACACTTCCATTATGTGATGGTGGGCGGGACGCTTCTGGCGTTTCTGGCCGGTCTTCACTATTGGTTTCCGAAGTTCTGCGGAAAAATGTACGGCGAGGGAACTTCCAAGGTTGGCGCATGGTTGATCATGATTGGCTTCAACGTGACCTTCTTCCCTCAATTCATTCTCGGAGTATTGGGAATGCCCCGACGCTACGCCGACTACCTTCCTCAGTTCGAACAGCTCAACCGGATCTCGACGATCGGTTCCTGGTTCCTTGGAGTGGGCTTTGTGATTGTGGGTTGGAATTTGGCAAAGGCTCTGAAGTCGGGCGAAAAAGCAGGTCCAAATCCATGGGGAGCCCTCACCCTCGAGTGGCAGACGCCTTCACCTCCGCCGCATGAGAACTTCCTGAAGGAGCCGGTGGTGACTGAAGGTCCTTATGAATATCGCGGTGAAAAAGCATTGATGGGCTCTAACGCCTAAGAAAGGAATCGAACGATGGCACACGGAACTGGCGCAGTTTCTCATCTGGATCGGCATCACGCCCATCATTTCAAGAATGGGCATGAGGAGTTCGAAGCATGCAAGCAGGGCATGTGGATCTTCCTCGTCACGGAAGTCCTGTTCTTTTCGGGAATGTTCGTCGCGTACGCGGTCCTTCGGGTGTTTTATCCCGACATGATGCATGACGTTCATCATCACAAGATCCTCGACTGGCGCATGGGGGCGCTGAATACGGTGGTGCTGATTACGAGCTCCTGGACAATGGCTCGTGCGGTGAGCTCATCTCAGCGTGGCGAGCAGAAGAATACGGTGGGATTCCTCTGGGCGACCCTCTTGTTGGCTGGCGTCTTCTTGGTGGTGAAATACTTCGAGTATTCTCACAAGATTCATGAGCACATTCTGCCGGGTGCCCAATACGCCTACGAGGGGCTGACCACTGCAAAAGTACCGCTCTTCATGTCGGTTTACTTTGTGATGACCGGAATTCACGGTCTCCACGTGGTGATCGGGATGGGGATCATCTATTACCTGATCCGCCGGGCGAAACGGAACGAATTTGGTCCGAGATATTTCACCCCGGTCGAGATCACCGGCCTTTACTGGCACTTTGTGGATCTTGTGTGGATTTATTTGTTTCCGCTTTTGTATCTGGTGGGCTGAGGAGAGGAGAATCAAATGTCAGATCATCATTCCGAACATCATTCCGATCAACAACACCATATTCTTCCGAACTCCATGGCGGCCAAGATTTTCGGGGCCCTGCTGGTCCTGACCGTAATCACGGTTTGGGTGGCCCAATTCGATTTGGGTTCCCTGAACTTTGCGGTGGCCATGCTGGTGGCTTCGATCAAGGCGACCTTGGTTTGCCTGTTCTTCATGGGGCTCAAGTACGATCATAAAGAGAATACGGTCATTTTCTCGACCGCATTCATCTTCATGACCATCTTCATGATCCTTACCTTTGGCGATCTTCTCACTCGCGGAGACGTCTATGTGAAGGATATGAACAAGATCATTCCGGATGGCGCAGTCGCAGCCTCGACCAAATCCAAGTACGAGAAGCCTTGGGTGGGTTCAACGGAATTGGTCGCCCATGGCAAGGAGCTCTTTGCCGCGCAATGCGTGACCTGTCACGGCGCGGGAGGTGCAGGGAATGGGGTTGCCGCTGCCGGACTCAATCCCAAGCCGCGAAACTTCACTGCAGCTGAAGGTTGGAAAAACGGCCGGAAGCCAAGCGCGATTTACGGAACCCTGACCAAGGGGCTCAATGCAATGCCTTCTTTCGGGTCTTTGCCTTCGGATGATCGCTGGGCCTTGGTTCACTATGTACGGACGCTGGGTCCGCACGAGGGTGAAACAGATTCCAATGACGATTTGAAAAAGGTGGGAGTCGATCCGACCGGAGCCGGTGGAGGTTCAAGCGGCGAGAAGCAAATCCCGATCGGGGTTGCCATCGACGCCATCAGCGAATCCAAGTAAATAGAATTCAGTCTTGAATTCAAGGGAAGCCCCGATGGGGCTTCCTTTTTTTTGTGATCAGAGATAGCGATCAGAAATCGGATTCAGATTCGAGTCGAGCTCAAAATACCAAGGGGACGCTGTGGGAATGTTCAATTCGAGCACTTCCTCGGGTGTCATCTTCTTCAAATGTTTTACGAGGCCGCGAAGGCTGTTTCCGTGGGCGACAATCAGGACATTTTCATTCCGCTTCAACCGAGGTGCGATCTCGTCGTTCCACAGGGGCATCACGCGTTCGATGGTAGTCTTCAGAGATTCTGCCAGGGGTAGGGGAGAGACATCGCGATACCGGAGATCGTGTTTCGGATTCATTTCGGATGAGGCATCCAGCAGCGGCGGCAAGGTGTCGTAAGAGCGGCGCCAGATTTTGACTTGAGCATCGCCATAGTGCTTCGCCGTTTCTTCTTTGTTCAACCCTTGAAGGGCGCCGTAGTGGCGCTCATTCAGGCGCCATGAGCGAGTGACCGGATACCAAAGCCGCTCCATCGATTCGAGGGCAACAAAGTGAGTCTTGATTGCTCGCTTGAGTACTGAGGTGTAGGTGTGATGAAACTCGAGCCCCAGTTCGCGCAGTCGAGTGCCCGCAGATTTGGCTTCTTCAATGCCTTTCGTTGAAAGATCGACATCGACCCAGCCCGTAAAGCGGTTTTCGAGATTCCATTGGCTTTCGCCATGACGAAGAATGACAAGTTTTCCCATAGCCTTGAATCCTAGCCCAATTCTTGACCCGAGAGAAGCCTTGGGGTATAAATTGAGAATGGTTCTCAATAGCGAATCCCCCGCCTTTACTCCTGCGCCAGAAACCCTGGGCGAAGTTGAGACCGGCGAACGGGCCGAGATTACAGGCTTCAGAATGGTCGAAGAGTTAGGGGACTTTCTCATCCGGCTCCAGGAAGTCGGCTTCCTGGTCGGAGAACAGGTCGAAGTCATCGGGAAGGCTCCCATCGGCAAGGACCCGATTAGCGTTCGAGTGAAAGATGCCGTCTACGCCATGAGGCGCGATGATGCGAATTTGATCCTGGTGAAATCGGTCGGTCGTGCGTGAAAAAAACAGTCGCCTTGGTGGGCACACCCAATTCCGGGAAAACGGCTTTGTTCAATATCCTGACCCGTTCCAATCAGCGAGTGGCCAATTATTCAGGGGTCACCGTCGAGGGGGTCGAGGCTGATTTTTTCCTTCCTGGGGGAGATGATGTCACCCTTTCGGATCTTCCCGGTGCCTATAGTCTGAGGCCCTACACGGAGGATGAGAATGTGTTGGCCGACGCCCTGAAGACCCAGTCTTTTTCGGGCATGATCCTCGTGGTTGATGCCACTCAACCGGAGCGGGCCATTCGATTCTTGATCGAGGTCCTCGATTCCACGCGCCTTCCTGCGGTGGTGGCTCTGAACATGAGCGATTTGGCGGCGAAGCGTGGGTTTGAATATGACTTGGTCCAGTTCGCAGCCCTTCTGGGCGTGCCCGTGATTCCGACCGCAGCGACCCGCAAAAAAGGAATTCCTGAATTGCTGGCTGCGCTTGAGGTTTCACTCAAGAACCAACGACGTGAGGCGGGCGTTTTTTTAGGGGAATCTTCGGGATCTGCATCTTCCCGGATCATCGACTTCTACAAAAAGGCGGATGAACTCCTGAAGCGCATCATGATTCGCAAGGGGTTTCCCGACGAGCGAAGCCGAAAACTCGATCGAGTGATCTTGCATCCGGTGTTGGGGCCGCTCATTCTTCTGTTGGTCCTCGGGGTCGTCTTTCAAATGATGTTCAATCTGGCTCAAGTTCCGATGGATCTCATCGATGGAGCATTTGCCTGGCTTCAGGGCAAGGTGGCAGGATCTTCCCTTGCCACAGGCTGGAAGAGCTTTCTATCGGACGGAGTGCTTGCCGGAGTGGGGGGGACGCTCGTGTTTCTTCCGCAAATTCTGATCCTTTACGCCTTGATCCTGTTTCTCGAGGATTTTGGATTCATGGCGCGCGCGGTGTTCATGCTTGATCACCTGATGGGCAAAGTGGGCTTGCACGGTCGATCGTTTCTGCCGCTGCTCTCCAGTTATGCGTGCAATGTTCCAGGAATCCTGACCACCCGAACGATCGAAAGCAAGACCGATCGGATCATCACTACTTTAATCATTCCTCTCACCACCTGTTCCGCAAGGATCCCGGTGTATGGACTCCTGATCTCGGCATTCATTCCCAACACGCCGGTGTTTTTAGGTCTCAAACTCCAGGGGCTCGTGATGCTTGGGCTCTATGCGGTGGGGATTCTTTCGGCATTTCTCATGGGTGGCCTGTTCAAACGGTTCCTATTTCAAGGTCGACGTCCACCGCTGTTGATTGAGTTGCCTTCTTATAAGTGGCCATCGATGCGGAGTTTGCTAAAGGGCATTGCCTATCGGATTCGACTGTTTCTCAAGAGGGTGGGAACGGTGATCCTGGGAGTCACGGTGTTGATTTGGTTCTTGCTGAGCTTCCCCAAGGACCCGATCTCGGGCGCTGTGGCGGTGGATCATTCGTATGCCGCCATGATCGGTCATGCCATCGAACCCCTCGTGCGTCCCTTGGGATTTGATTGGAGGATCGCGATGGCCCTGATTCCGACCTTTGCTGCACGCGAGGTGATGGTGGGTACCCTGGCGACTGTGTATTCCATTCAGGGAAGCGCCTCGGTTTCGGACGTCGAACAACTGAGTCTTATTCTGAAGTCCGAGTGGTCATTGGCAACGGGAATGAGCCTGTTGGTTTGGTTCATTTTTGCGCCCATGTGTGTCTCGACCCTGGCGACGGCGAGGCGCGAGCTGAAGAGCACGGGCTACATGATGCTGATGCTGGGGTACCTGTTCGGATTGGCGTATTTGGGTTCTTTCGTGGCGGTTCGCGTTTTTTCTTGAGCCAGAAAGCTCAGTGTGAACAGTGGGTTAGGCTCGGGTTTTCGGCTTGAATTCAATTTCCAAATCAGGCAAAGTGCTCGCCATGGGATATGACATCAAGACCATCAATACTGTTCGCGAACGCAAATTCAAGGCCGCTCCAAGGCCTGCCATCTGGGCCGATGCAAGTGACAAAGACTGGAACAATTGGATCTGGCAGCAGCAAAAGCGGATCAAGACGATGGAGCAGCTGGAGAAGGTCATCCATCCCACTGCCGATGAGCGCGAGGCGTTCGCTCAGTCCCATGAAATGTTCAACATGGGAATCACTCCTTACTATGCGAGCTTGATGGATCCGAATGACCCCAACTGTCCGATTCGCCTGCAGTCAGTTCCCGGCAAGGGAGAATTGCACATCGCTCCGGAAGATCTCGAGGACCCGCTTGCAGAAGAGCGGGACATGCCTGTTCCCGGAATCACTCACCGCTATCCGGATCGGGTGTTGTTTTACACCACTCATAACTGCGCCATGTACTGTCGTCATTGCACGCGAAAGCGAAAGGTCGCGGACCCTGATTCTGCGGCATCTGCCAAGGCGCTTGAAGATGGTCTTGCTTACATCGAGCGAACCAAGAGTATTCGCGATGTGGTGATTTCGGGCGGGGATGCGCTGTCAAACTCGGACGATCGTATTGAGTACATTCTTTCGCGCCTCCGGGCCATGGATCACATCGAGGTCTTCAGAATCGGAACGAGGAACCTGGTGACCTTGCCTCAGCGGATCACGGATGATTTCTGCAAGATGCTGAAGAAATACCATCCGGTCTTCATTCACACGCACTTCAATCATCCCAAGGAATGCACGCAGGAGGCGTTCGATGCCTGTGCCCGGCTGGCCGATGCGGGTTGTGTGATCAATAATCAAATGGTTCTTTTGAAGGGCATTAACGACGACCCAAAAACGGTGATGGAGCTGAATCACAAGCTCCTCCTGATGCGGGTTCGGCCTTATTACATGTTTCAAGCCGACCTCTCAAGGGATCAGCCACTTCAGGACACCTGTTGAGAAAGGGCTCGAGATCATCAAGGCGCTCCGAGGTTGGACTTCAGGGATGGCCGTCCCACACTTTGTGATCGATGCTCCAGGGGGGGGCGGTAAAATCCCTCTGCTTCCGGAGTATGTGGTGAAGCATCAGGGTAAGGAGTGGGTGCTTCGCAACTACCGCGATAAAGAGTATACTTACCTTGAGCCCTAAATTCAGAAGTGAATCTCCCGGAGTCCTTCTTTGGCTCTTGGGTCTTTCTGCGTGTGTCAGTGTTCCGGAACGAACCCGGCACCCCGATTTTACCTTTCCGAAAAATTCAGTCTACCTCGAGCTGCCCACGGGTGAGAATGAGGGGAGACCCTATGAGCCACTCGGATGGGTGAGAGCGAAGGCGGATTGGACGACCCTGGATCAAGATGCTTATAGCGAGAACCTTTGTCGGAATTATTTCAACAAGGCTGCCGCATCCCTCTTGAGAGAGGCGAAGAAGGTCGGAGCGGACGCGGTAGTTCAGGTTCGGTCCGTGGTGTTCACGCTGGATGGCAAGGCCGAGGAGCATGCGAAGCCTGAATGCTCGGATGACGGAGCCACAGGCGAGGTTCTGGTTCGCGGAATCGCTATCAAATTCAAGCGCTTAGAAGAGGATAAGTCCGGGGTGCGTTAGCGCTCAAGCTTTTAGGGTGTTCGTCCGATACAGAAGTGACGAGGGTACCCTAGAACTATGAGCGAGTCAGTCCTCAAAAAATTCGGCAAGTACTTCCTCCTCGACAGGATCGGGGAAGGTGGAATGGCCGAGATTTTCAGAGCCCGCCTGGCAACGCCAGGTTCGAGCGGTCGATTCGTCGTCATCAAGCGCATTCAAGGCGCTTACAGCAACAATGCTGAGTTTGTTCAAATGTTTCGTGCCGAAGTGCAAGTGACCATGCGCTTTACCCACCCCAATATCGTTCAATTGTACGAGTCGGGTGAAGAAAACGGCCAGCATTTCATTGCCATGGAGTTGGTCGAAGGCAGGAATTTACGTCAGATCTTGTCCAAGATTTCACAAAAACAACAGCGAGTTCCAATTCCTGCGTCCTGTCACATGATCGAGCAGGCCGCCGCTGGATTGAATTACGCTCACAGTTTCAAAGATCGAATTACGGGAGAACCCCTGAATCTCGTCCATCGGGATGTGAGCCCGCAGAACATTCTCGTTTCTTATGATGGCAACATCAAGGTCATCGATTTTGGAATCGCAAAAGCAGCGACCAATGGCGAGGCCACTCGGGCAGGGGTGATCAAGGGCAAGCTTAGCTACCTTTCGCCGGAGCAGGTGATGGGAGATGTTTTGGACGGACGCTCGGATCTATTTGCCTTGGGCATCGTTCTTTGGGAATTGCTCACGGGCAAGCGCCTCTTTGTGGCCGAGGGCGACAATGAATTCCAAGTGCTGAAGATGATCGAGAGTTGTACTTCCTATGTGAAGCCGCCCTCGACCTACAATCCCGAAGTCCCGAAGGAACTCGACGCTTTGGTCATGCAGTGCCTGGCGCGCGACCCCAAGAAGCGGTTTCAAACCGGCGAGGAAATGTCGCGGGCACTTCGAAAGATCCTTGCGATTCATTATTCTGATTTCGGAGTGTCGGATCTCTCCACATTCGTGAAAAAACTTTTCCATGACCTCATTGTCGAGGACCGCAAGCAACTTCAAAGCTTGAATGGAAAGGCCGAAGAGCTCATTGCACTCGGATCTCAGGTCATTACCAAGGAAACCCGGAGTCCGGCATTTCAAGCGCCTCGTGAAGCCACTCGGGTGACCAATCTGGGCAATAAGTTCGACAAGTCCCAGATCTCGGAGGCTGAAAAGGTTGAGGTTGTCGTGAACCCGGAACGACAGATGAAGATTCCGCTCAGCCGAGGACCGGCCCCCCTGGGGCAGCCGTCGCGTTCATCCGGAGGACCTGCTTCACCTCCACCCGTGAAAAGATCCCAAACTTCATCTCAAATCCGAAGTCCCACGCCGGTCTCGGAATCGTCCGGATTTTTTGGCGCTTTCTTGAAGCTCGCCATCGCCGGAGGGGTGATCGCGGCAGGATCACTCTGGTTCAAAGGGCAGTTCCTGGAGCGCAAGGATTCCGTCGAGCCGAGTCGGGGACTGGCCAATACCTCAGCACCCTCGACTTCTGGCGCTTCATCCGGAGCAAATGCCAAGACTGCAAAAATTCATTTCCGATTCTTCCCGGACGGAAATCTCTCGAAGACCCGCGCCACCTTGAATTCCAACCCCATTGATCTCGTTCAGGGGTCTGCGCCGGTAACTCTGGGGGAGCCGCTAGAAGTGGTGGTGGATCGCCCCGGGTTTGTCACTTATCGCAAGGAATTCACGGTCAAGGAAGCCGACTTGATCGACGGAAAAGAGTACCCTCTCGACATCAAGTTGGAGCCCATGGTCTATGGAACCTTTACGCTGTCGACGGTGCCCGATCTTGCAGACGTGACCATTGTCAGTCTCGATCAGGGATCAAGCGGCAACCTGCAAAAAGCAGTGATTTTAAAGACCCCCATTTATCAGGAGAAGCTCCCCGTCGGGAATTATCGGGTGATCATCCGCAATGACCTCCTGAATGTCGAGAAGACCTTTCAAATTGAGGTCAAAGAAGGGGATCGAATCGTCAAAACCGGAGTTCCTCTGGAAGCCGCGAGAAATCCCGCAAGTCGCAAGTAAAAGGTCCTCAGGGGACGTACTTGTATCCCACCCCGTACACGCTCTGGATATGGTTGTTCATCGCTGGAATTTTTTTTCTCAGGGATCGGATGTGCACATCAATGGTGCGATCCGTGGTCTCGGAAGCGGAGTCTTTCCAGATTTCCCGCATGATTTCTTCTCTTGAGACGACCACGCCAAACCGTGCGGCAAGAAGTCTGAGAATGTCAAACTCGGTCAGGGTCAGCTGGATCGGGCTTCGTTCGTATTGGGCGACCCGCTTCAAAGTATCAATCTCGAGTTTTCCGACCACCAGTTTTGGAGCCGGATTCGAAAGGGATCGTGCGAGTCGGGTCTTGATTCTGGCCAAAAGCTCCTTGTGATCAAAGGGCTTGGGGAGGTAGTCATCGGCCCCCATCGAGATTCCATAAGTGATCTCGGCCGTGGTATTTTTTCCAGATAGAAAAATCACAGGGATATTCTCGGTCTCTGGGATCGACTTCAAGCGCTTGCAGGTGTCGTAGCCGTTCAAGCTTGGCATGACGACGTCCAGAACGATGAGTTCAGGCTGAATAGATTTCGCAAGCTCGATTCCTTCAATTCCGTCGCGGGCGATGGCCACCTCGAACTCACGGCTGAGCATCACCTGGAGGAATCGGCGGGTATCCGAATTGTCCTCAATGACCAGGATTTTGGACTTCATTTTCCGCTCCAGAGTCGGTCGATCAGTGGGTTGAGCCGATTGGATCCATTTTGCTCGATTCCTTGAGTGCGCTCATCAATGGCGGACTTGAGAGCCGAATTCGCCTCGATGATCTTTTCAAGGTTTCGGCGCATTTCCTCGCGAATCTCGATCTTCGCACGAAGGGAATGGATTTGCCGCTCAAGTGCGCTTTGGAGGAGCGAGTCGGTCGCAGTTGCCGCTTCAATGTCCGTGAGGGCTACCTGCAAATGCAGGGCTTTTGCAGAGGCGAGGGTGCGGATCTCCGTGAGAACTCCCTGCAACTCGATGTCGGGAACCTGAAGGGTGATTTCGCTCAGATCCAGGACAACAAACTCGGGCTGGGTGTCGAGGAATCGCATCATGCTGGCTCGAAAGAGGGCAAGATCCTCAGATTGAATTTCACCCGTCAATTTAAAGTGATGCACCTGCTCGTCCCTGCTGAAGAGAATTTTCATGCTTTCCATTTTTACATGATCTTAACAAATGCAAAAGGGGAGCCTGTTATTTTGAAGCGGGTTGGCTTGGTGTCGGCGAATTGACGCTGATGAAGCGCTGACAGGCAAGGGTTCCTCTACAAACTCCTTTTGATTTTTGATCGAGGCGCCGATCTGTGAGTAAGGGAGAGTGCGTGAAGCGTACAGGGTTCATTGGAACATT
>Ga0214923_10006345_pt1 | contig 13337 bp, 17 predicted proteins | sample LL1510_MetaG_FD_177993 | JGI IMG/M metagenome (GOLD analysis project Ga0214923, IMG submission 177993) | Freshwater microbial communities from Lake Lanier, Atlanta, Georgia, United States - LL-1510 | ecosystem: Environmental > Aquatic > Freshwater > Lake | place: USA: Georgia | collected...
TCTAATTTTAGTAGTGGTTATCAACTTATGAATACTGGATATACTGTATCTGCTGGCAATTATATAGGTTTTGAAATGATAATAGATAACTATTCAACAACAGATAAAAAACCTTTTAGGCTTGAATCATATTATAGTTCTACTGCTGGTGGTTCTAATAGAGCAAAAGATGAAACCAGAGGAATCTTTCATTTATCTTCAGCAATAACTTCTTTAGATTTTGGTGACTATAATGGTTACACCAACAATTTGAATACTTTCAATACTTCAACAGCAGGTATTTATGTGTTTGGAGCAAAATAATGAGCAAGCCTATGATAGGTGTTTTTGATTGTGAAAAACAAGAACAAGTTTTTAGAGAAATGACCGACGAGGAATATGCTAATTATTTGTTGGATGTAGAGGTAATTAAACAAAGCCATTTACTTTCAGGAGACACTCTTGGCAACGATTAAATACTGGAATGGCACAGCCTGGGAGTTGGCCATTGTGGGCAAGCAAGGACCTGTCGGTCCTACTGGGCCTACTGGTCCTGCCGGTACTGCAACCTTAACAACGTACTTGTACTACCCAAGCGCTGGTGCAACCAGTATTTCCGGAGCAGACTACAACGGCAACACCCTTTCCTATACTCCAGGTAAAGAACAGGTATACCTTAACGGTGTTCTCCTTGTTGGCGGAGGAGCAGATTACACCGCAACTACTGGAACATCTATCACCGGACTTGCTGCCTTGGCTTCCGGAGATGTAGTAGAAATCCTTGTTATTGGCACCTTTAACGCTGCCAATAACTACACAATAGCAGAAACAGATACGCTAATCAATCAGACCAGAGCCTTCGCTCTAATGTTAGGTGGAATGTAAATGGCAATGAACTATAAGGTGCTAGGGCAATCTAACCCTTCAGCCACTACAGCAACTACTTTATACACAGTTCCTGCTGCTACGCAAACTGTCGTCTCTACGATTGCGGTCTGTAACCAAGCAGCATCTGCTGGTACTTATCGTATCGCCATTCGCCCTGCTGGAGCAGCGCTTACGGCATCACAGTACATTGCTTATGATTCTGCCATCACTGCAAACAACACTACTTTTATCACTATCGGCGTTACTCTTAACGCAACTGATGTCATTACTGTTTATGCTTCATCTGCCACGATGTCTTTTTCTGCATACGGAAGTGAGTTGTCCTAATGGCTGTATCTAATCTTGTTGCCGCCGGAGGCGGCGTAACTCAAAAAGTTCAAGAGTTCACTTCTACTGGAACATTTACCGTACCATCTAACTGTTCTGCGGTTGAAGTATTTTTAGTTGCTTGTGGCGGTGGTGGGGGTGGTGTTTATGGGCCATTAAACACTCGCGCCGCATCAGGCGGCGGTGGTGGTGGTGCTGTTTTGCGCCGCACTCTTACTGTTACTGCAGGTTCTTCTTACACCGTAACTATTGGCGGTGGAGGTGCTGCTGGAAATACTTCTGGAACAAATGGAACCGTTGGTTCTGATTCTACTTTTGGTTCTTTACTTACTGCAAAAGGTGGTGGGTATGGGGCTGGAACTGGAACATCAGGTGGCACAAATACTAGCGGTGGTACTGGTGGTAATGGTGGTGGGGGTTCTAGTAATGCTTCTGACACAAGAGCAATTTGTGGTGGCTCTGGTGGTGGTGCTGGTGGTATGCCCGGAATTATTGTTGGAGGTGCATCTACTACTGGTAGTGACGCACTTGGCGGTAACGGAACTCAAGGGTTCCCTGGAGGAAGGTCAATGCAATACGTTACTCAAAATTCTGGAGGAGGCGGAGGAATTGACGGTTTTGGCGGTGGGGGTGGCGGTGGAGCAACTGGAACCTTCGCAACATCAGTTGGTGCTTCTGGTGGAGGAAATGGAAATTATCAAGCCACTGGTGGAAGTGCGACAGCAAACACAGGCGGTGGCGGTGGCGGAACTGCAGAAACTAATAATGTCAATACTTGGAATGGTGGAGCAGGCGGTTCTGGCTACTGCCGCGTAACATATTGGTCATAAGAGAAAAGGAAAATGTAAATGGCTCACTTCGCTCAGATAGATGAGAACAATAAAGTACTACGAGTCCTTGTAGTGGACAACGCACACGAAGACCGTGGCGCTGAGTTCCTTGCAGTGGACTGTGGATTAGGTGGACGTTGGATTCAAACATCCTACAACGCCAACATCCGAGGAAAGTTTGCTGGTATTGGTGATACCTACGACGAGGCTAACGATGTCTTCGTATCCCCAGAACCTGTATTAGATAATGTAATTGACGGAGAAGTAGTAAACGAAACCCCTGCACTAGAAGGGTAATAAATGACTAAAGCCAGAACCAACGCGAACGGGAGTACTACATTGGCACAGAAATTTGCTGAGTTTACCTCCACCGGTACTTTCACCGTGCCTTCAGGCGTCACTGTAGTAGAGGTACTTCTTGTTGCTGGAGGTGGTGGCGGCGGGTCAAATAGTGACATAACTTCTTCCGGCGGCGGTGGTGGAGGTGGGCAAGTAGTTAAAAAATTTCTTACTGTTACTGCAGGTTCTTCTTACACCATTACTATTGGTGGCGGAGGTTCGGGCGCCACTGCTGGAAATAACACTAATGCCACTAATGGAACAAGTAGTTCTTTTGGCGCACTTCTTGTATGTGGTGGTGGTGGAAAAGGAGCAGGGCAAGCATCAGGCAATTCGGGAAGTGCAGGAACAAACGCTCAAGGTGGCGGTAATTATGCTGGTATATCTTCTTATGGTTGGCCATCATTAGTAGCAGGTGGTTCTGCTGGAGGAAGCGCTCCTGGTGGTGGTGGTCAATCTGCCAGTGGTGGAGGTGGCGCTGGTGGTGGAGCAGCATCATCAACTTATTCCAATCAAGATTTTGGAGTTCTTGGAGGCCCTGGTCTTTATGGCTTTGGCGCTGGCGGTATGGGTGGAACCGGAAATTTGACTGGATTTGCCGGACTAGCAGCAGCAGCAAATAGTGGTAATGGAGGTTCTGGGTCAGTTCACTCAGGTTCAACATCTGCTGGTGGCAATGGTGGTTCAGGCTACTGCTTAATTGGTTATTGGGCGTAGTACTATAGTGGAATGAGATTCCACGTAGTGGGGCTACCCCACACCCAGACAACCCTTGAATACACATCTTGCGCCTTCACCGAAAAGGTAAGGCGCTTTTGCATAATGATGACCAACCTTGGTCACGAAGTCTATCTGTACGCCGGAGAGTTTAATGAGGCTTCAGTTACTGGACATATTGTATGTATTACTGAGCAAGAGAGGAAGCAGGCGGTTGGAGACAAGCACTACACCACAGCCTCCTTCAACACCAATTTACCCCACTGGAAACTCTTTATTGCTAATGCTATCGCTGGCATCCAGGCTAGGGTCCAGCCGCAAGACTTCCTCTGCTTCATCGGTGGGACCGCTCACAAACCTATTGCAGACGCTTTCCCGAATCAAGTATCAGTAGAGTTCGGTATTGGATACGGAGCAACCTTTGCGAAGTATCGGGTCTGGGAATCCTACAACTGGATGCACGCCAACTATGCAGGGTTTACTGACCCTACTGCAGTAGATGGTAAGTTCTATGACGAGGTAATCCCTGGCTATTTTGAGCCAGAGCAGTTTATCTACAAAGAAGACAAAGAGGACTATTACCTCTATATCGGACGTATGATAGACCGCAAAGGTATTCACATAGCCTCTCAGGTATGTGAAGAGATGGGCAAGAAACTCATTCTGGCAGGACCCGGAGAGCCACCCAAGTATGGCGAGTATGTGGGTGTAGTAGGCCCAGAGCGACGAGCAGAGTTAATGGCAGGTGCTACTGCACTGCTGGCTCCTACGATTTACCTAGAACCTTTTGGGAACATTGTGCCAGAGGCACACTTCAGCGGCACCCCGACTATCACTACAGACTGGGGCGCTTTCGTAGAGACCAACATTCACGGTGTTACTGGATACCGATGTCGGATGTTTGATGAGTTCTGTCAAGCGCTAGAAGATGTCAAGACGCTAGACCCAAAGGTCATTAGACAGACCGCAATGGAACGTTACTCACTGGATGTGATAGCACAGAAGTATGACAAGTATTTTACAAGACTACAAACCCTATGGAAAAACGGCTGGTACGAAAGGTAACTAATGGCAACGCTCTCTGACCTCATCGATGAAGTGCGGTCCTCGCTATCGGGGTACACACTACGTCAAGACCGCATTACCTACCTGAACTCTGCCATCAACACCACGCAGACTGCTATTCAAGTAGGAAACAGCGCCAACCTTGCCAAGGGTATTATCGAGATTGATGATGAACTTATCTGGATTGACAACTTCAACAAGTCGAACAGCACGCTTAATGCGGCTCCTGGTTTTGGTCGTGGCTATCAGAACACCAGTCCTGCACCACACGCACAATATGCACAAGTCCTACTAAGTCCGACATTTCCACGCACGATGATTAAGCAAGCAATCAACGACACCATCAATAGCGTGTACCCAGACCTCTTTGCTGTCTACAGCACAACCTTTACTTTTAACGCAGCACAGACTACTTACCCTATTCCAGATGACGCCACCAACATTCTCTATATGTCCTGGCAGACCACAGGTTCTAGTCGTGAATGGTTGCCTATTAACCGCTGGCGTTGGGATTCACTGGCTAACGCAGCAACATTTAATACACAGAAGACTGTTAACCTTTATGAGAATATTCAACCTGGACGTACTGTCAAGGTTTGGTATACCGCAGAGCCAGCAAACCTTACGTCATCTACCGATGACTTTGCGGGAGTTACTGGATTACCTGCCACCTGTCGTGACGTCATTATTCTTGGTGCTTCTTACAAGTTACTTTCCTACCTTGATGCAGGTCGTATCAACTTGACCTCTGCTGAAGCAGACCTCAACGATACCAAGATTCCATCGACCGCGGGTGCAAGTTCTTCCCGATACATTCTTGCCCTTTATCAACAACGTCTGCAAGAAGAGGCGTTGAAGTTACAAGACAAGTTCCCAATCCGTCTCCACTTCACAAAGTAAGGTAAACAATGGCACGCAAATACTCTACAATCAGCGTTGAGACTACGCTTGCTTCAAGCATCAATGCAAGTCAGACCTCTATGGTAGTGGCAACTGGTACCGGTACAACCTTAATGGGTGGCGTGGTACTCACTGCAGGTGATACTTTTGCTGTGGCTATTGACCCAGAAACAGCATCAGAAGAGATTGTTTACATTACTGCTGTAGCCAGCGACACGTTGACTATCACCCGTGCTCAAGCGGGAACTGCTGGTGTGGCACACAATGCTGGTGCCACTGTTCAGCACGTCTTTACTGGTAACGATGCACAGCACTTTGAAGATACAGTCATTGTTGCCCTGACTCCAAGTAACACAGCAACGGTGACGAACAAAGATTTATCTAGCGCAACCAATACTTTCCCATCATCTTTGGCTACCTTAACTGGAACCCAGACCCTTACCAACAAGACTTTAACATCGCCAACAATCAATACTCCACGTTTGAAATCTCCAGAGGAGATAACATCAGTCTCTGCTACCGCAGCAACGGGAACTGTTAACTTCGATGCTGCCTCACAGTCAGATGTGTATTACACATCAAGCGCTTCAGCAAACTGGACACTCAACGTGCGAGGCAATAGCAGTACTACTTTGTCTTCTATCTTAGCAGTTGGTGACTCCATTACTGTTACCTTTAAGGTAACTCAAGGAGCAACTGCCTATTACCAGACAGCGTTCCAGATTGACGGTTCAGCCGTCACTCCTAAGTGGCAAGGTGGACTTGCCCCCACTGGTGGTAATGCTAACTCTATTGATGTATATACATTCAACATTGTCAAGACAGCGGCAACACCAACTTACACAGTATTTGCAAGCCAGACCAAATTCGTCTAAAGGATACTAATGCCTATCACGTCATCGTTTAGTGGGGCAAGCGCAAGAGCGCTTGGGCTTACTTCATCCGGATATACCGCAATAGGTAATGGGTACTGGATTAACAAGACCAGTAAGAGTGCTCAAAATATTTCTGCCGGGGCACACTCTCTTGCAACAGACTCCTCTGGCAATACGTACTACGCCGGGTATAGCAATGCCTACCCAAGTGGAACAGATTACTCACAAAATCTTGTTAAGTATAACTCAGCAGGTGCTATTGTATGGCAACGAAAGTTAGATACTTCTGGCGTAAATGATTTGTCCTACACCGTATCAGTTGATACATCAGGAAATGTGTACATCCTTGGATATGGCAATTCAAACACTTATGGAACATATATAAAGTACAACTCATCAGGAACTCTGCAATGGCAGAAACGTCTTTCAGATTCCTTCATATATGTTCTTATATATGGCTCAGTAATTGACTCATCTGGAAATCTATATATTTCTGGACAAACTTACAATAACTCTACCAATACTTATGATGGAGTTGTAGTTAAGTTAGATTCTTCTGGTGCTATAACCTGGCAAAGAAGATTATACACAAATAATACAGATGGATTTTTGGGTATAGCATTAGACTCATCCAACAATGTTTATGTCTGTGGTTTTACGGTAACGTCAACTACACCAACAGCACAGCGTAAAGGTCTTATTCTTAAATTAAATTCTTCAGGTACTCTGCAGTGGCAGAGAGAGATAACATCACTATATGATGTTTACACTGAATCAATAGTTTGCGACAGTGCTGGAGCGGTATACGTAAGTTCTTGGTTTAGAGATTCAAATGGCGGAACTGTGTATGGTTCTATTGTTAAATACAATTCATCTGGTGCCTTACAGTGGCAGACAAAGACAACATACAATGCTTATGGAACTGGAACAATACCTACTTATACTCAGTCTTTGGCAGTTGATTCATCTGATAACATCTATGTAATCTCTTACAGTTCTACTTATGTTACTTCCGGTGGTATTGTTTTGGGAAGTCCATTACTTATTCAAAAGTTTAACTCTTCTGGAACTGAACAATGGGCCAGAAACTTTAATTTTAATGGACCAAATCAAATAGGATTAGCGGCAACATCTATAAAGATAAATGGAAATACTATGTATTTCTTATCGCTGTTGGGTATAACAGAAACAGTTATTGTGATTGCTGCATTGCCAACAGACGGTTCAAAGACGGGCAACTATTCAGTCGGAAGTACTAATATAACTTACAATACTGTTGCTACCACAGTAAATTCTGGAACATTAACAGACGCATCTGGTGGCTTAAGCGATACAGCAGGAGGACTAACCTCATCAACTGCAACATTAACAGATTCAACAAATGACCTTACTGTAACAGTACGTGACTAATGAGTTTACTCACTGGTAATTGCACCACACAAGACCTACCTACCTGGGAAGACTGGGTAGACCCGACAGACCCATCGAAGGAGAAGCGTGGCATACGGCAACGACATCACCGAAGCCGGTGAATATAAGAACATAGCCTTTGCTCTGTCTAACCCAGTATCGGCATCCAGTTATACCTTAAGCGACTTCAACTACGACGTCGCTATTAACACAATGCCATTCTTCTTGATGACTTCTGATAACTCTCCTTATCGTCGAGTTACTGCTCAGTACCGCAAAGACCAATATGACCAGACCCGTGAGGCTGGTGAGCAGTCGCTCACTGGTTGGTGGTTTAGAAGCCAGTCATCATTTCATCTGGGTCAAGGCATCAAGTACTTTGAACCTGCACAAGATGAAGGATTACGTTTTCAGTATACCGAATCCAAAGGTCTAGATGTTTGGACAAAAGGACAAGCAACACTACTTCGTTTCAGTTCTGCTGGACATCAAACAACCGGAGAGTTTCATAGCAACGGACGTCCTTATCAATATCTTCGTTCCATACGCTTTACTCAAAATGGTAATACTTATGATGGATGTCTGTTACACGATGGGTATGACATTGATAAAGTCTACCCAACCATCACCAGTTCTATTAACAACAAAGCATTAACCTCCAACGTAGCCACACTGACCACTTCTACTGCACACGGATTATGCACAGGTATGCAGGTAGTTATCACTGGAGTAGATGCAACATTCAATGGAACATACACCATCACTGGAGTTCCTACCACTACCACCTTTACTTATGCGAAGACTGCTTCCAACGTAGCGTCTACTGCAGTTAGCCCGGTCGGAACTGTGACCAGCAACGTGCTTCACTTTGTGGACTATAACGCTGGTGTTGATGACCCAGTGTTTGCTATCTGTGACGATGGAACTACTGCATACTGGTTAACAAACGATACTGTTTCTGGAAAGTTGGAAGTAAACAAGAAGGCTCTTAACGAGCCTGGTTCCACAGCAGCAACTGTGATGTTCACCTCTCCAGGTATTACTGTTACCAACGGAGTAATGGAGTTCATCAAAGAACGTATTGTAATGTGCGCCAACAATAAGGTATATGAATTTGCTACCAACGCATCGTCACTACCTACAGAACTTTATGCTCACCCAGACAGTGGATTTGCTTTCACTAGCATCACTGCCTCTGGAACTGCTATCTATGTAGCAGGATATAACCGTATCCAGTCTACGATTACCAAGTTTACCCTTGACACCAATGGCACAATGCCAACACTGACTTATGGAACAGTGGCAGCAGAGATGCCAGCGGGTGAGATTATCTACAAAATTTATGAATACCTTGGCTATATGCTTATTGGAACAAACTACGGTATCCGACTAGCGCTAGTTGCTGACGATGGTTCCATTACCTATGGACCTCTGATAGTACAGACAAGCCAAGCAACGTATGACTTCGCTGCACGTGACCGATTCGTCTGGGCAGCGACAAGCGTAGAAGGTGAGGCTGGAGTTATCCGCCTTGACCTTGGCAGTTTTACTTCTCAACTGGTTCCTGCCTACGCATTTGATGCGTACTATCCAGGTTCCTCAACAGAAAAGAAAACAACTGCTTGTGCTTTTATTGGGCAGACAGACCGCATTGCCTATACAACTGCGTTCTCTGGAACCTCTGGTTATGTTTATATGCAAGATGCAACCACGTTAATGTCTACAGGATATTTACAAACTGGATACATTCGATACAACACACTTGAGGATAAGATATTCAAGTTTGTTAATCCTAGAGTAGATACCACAAACGGTGCTATGTCTGTCAACTCTATCGATGCTGATGGAAATGAATATGCAATCGGTGGTGCTGCACAGAACACACCAACGCAAGAGTATGGAGTTCCATACCCACTTGGCCCACAACAATATGTAGGGTTTAAGTTTACCATCAATCGTTCTTCAAGTAATTCTTCTCTTGGTCCAGTATTTACTGGGTACCAAATCAAGGCGTTGCCTGCTGTGCCACGTCAGAAACTCATTCAACTTCCCGTAGCCTGCTATGACAATGAAGTCGATTCAATGGGCAATCAGATAGGTTACGAGGGAAGAGCCTATGACAGGCTCTCACAACTGGAGCAAATCGAAAGTGCTGGAGACACAGTACGTATTGAAGACTACAGAACCGGAGAGGTTGTCATTGCACTCATTGAAGAAATGGATTTCCGCAACGTAGCACCAAGCGATAAGCGCTTTACGGGTTACGGCGGATTGCTACTCATCACCGCACGTACCGTATAAGGAGAATAAATGTCCCCTGCTGATTGGGCTGGATTAGCCGTGTCCGGAATTACTATTATTTCTGGATTCATTATGGCTATCAAATGGTTAGTAAAACATTATTTATCAGAACTTCGTCCCAATGGGGGTAGCAGTCTCAAAGATTCCGTTATGAGATTGGAACGACAAATTGAAGAAATCTATCGAATACTCTTGGAGCGTAAATGATTCCACTAGCACGTGTTGCTCAACCGGCTGCCATTGCAATCCTACGACAGGCAACAGCATTGAAGCCGAAGAGGAAGAAGGAATGGGATGGGCTGCTCCCATCTAAGGCACACATCAAGCAAAATCCCAACTCAGACCATAACTCCGGATTTGCCTGTGATTTAACGCACGATGCAACAGGTGGGATTGACTGCCACGAAATCTTCGAGAAGTTAAAAGAAGATGGACGAGTAAAGTATTTAATTTTTAGCGGAAAGATTTGGTCGCCTGACAAGGGAGAGCGTAAGTATGATGGACCAAACGGTCACTATCATCACCTACATATCTCCATTAAAGATACCTGCGGTAGCGATACCAGCCCTTGGTTTGCCTGGATGGGCAAGCCTAAGAAGGTTGCCAGTATCAAAGCCAAGGTCAAGAAAGCACCAAAGAAAGAGATAAAGAATGACTAAAGATAAAGCAATCCAGGTACTGCACTCGTACCTACGAGCAGCAGTAGCGGCAGCAATGGCGCTATACCTAGCCGGAGAGACCGACCCTAAGAAGTTGGCTTATGCGGCAATCGCCGCTGTAGCGGCTCCTGCTATGAAGGCACTAGACAAGAGCGCAAAAGAGTTCGGTCTAGGTTCTTCAGCCAAAACACGTAAGAAGGTTGCTAAGAAGAAGTAGGTTCCTGCGAGGCAACTGAGGGCGTCCCTGTAATGGGGGCGCCCTCTTTTTTTATTTCTACGATTTCATATCCTGCTTGCTGTAAATAATTACTGACAAAGTTTGCCATTACCATCGGCGGGTCAGGTAATTCTTCACCGTATAGTCTCCACAAAATGTTCGCAAGTGTGCTTAAACCCACGGATACCCTCCCCTGTAGGTGAGCCACCTCCAGTGGCTCCCCGCTACCCTTTACTCGCTACGCTCGTATTATACACAGAACCGGATGCGACACGCCGTAGCGTGTCACACAGTTGCCTCTGTCAGTCTCCGGATGTACCCTTGGACCTGGAGGAACAATGAACATTATCGAGGAGTTAATCACCGCTCTCCGGAACAAGGACGCGGGCAAAGCCCGCTCTCTGCAGCCAGAGATAGGACCATCGGAACTGGGTTCGTGCGCCCGGAAAGTCTACTACCGGCTCAATTCACAGCCGGTCACGAACCACGACGACTTAAAACTCAGCGCCATTATGGGTACTGCTATTCACTCAGAGATAGAACAGGCTCTGACACTGGCTGACCCTACCGGCGAGAAGTTTATGTTGGAGACAGAGGTTGCCTACAACGGGATGAAAGCCCACGTAGACTGCTACATTCCAAGCATCAAAACTATTGTGGATTGGAAGACGGTCAAGGCTAGAACTCTGTCCTACTTCCCTAGCCAGCAGCAACGCTGGCAGGTTCAGACTTACGGGTACCTGATGACGCACGGTCGGAAGATGCCAGTAGAACACGTCGCATTGGTGGCTATCAGCCGCGATGGGGACGAACGAGATGTGATTATGCACAAGGAGCCATATGATGAGTCGGTGGCCTTAGAAGCCCTTCAGTGGCTTGCAGACATCAAACAGATGGGTGAGCCTCCGGCTCCCGAGAAAGATGCCGTATCGTACTGCAGTAACTTCTGCAAGTATTACGATGCCACCGGCGAGGTTGGATGCGTTGGTCTAAAAAAAGAGAACGCACCTACGGTCTTGATTAAAGAGTTGACCGTAGCCCAACACTCGGAGAAATATCTACAAATTGACAATGAAATTAAAGTGTTGACAAAAGAAAAAGAATCATTAAAGTCTCACCTTGAGGGGTACACTGGAGTAACAGAAAAAGGTATACAGATAACCTGGACACCAGTTGCTGGTAGGCGTACAGTGGATTCCGAAGAGGTAGAAAATCTTTTAGGATTCATACCTTACAAAGTAGGAAAAGAATCAATGCGGTTAGAAGTAAAATCACTCAATGAAAACGGAGGAAATGAAGATGGCAGCGAATGAATCTACTAAGATTCAGATTAACTTTAAGTGGGAGAAGGATGGCGATATGATTAACATATACGCTATCGATGAGGCAGATGCAGCAGCACAACTGCAAGGTCTGCAGAACATCATCCCGATTGTCGCACAGACATCACAGATGCTACGTGGAGTAGCACAAGTTAATCGTCCAAGCGTTCCTGTTCCAACAGAAGCAGCAGCGACAGTGACACCTATCAAAGCAGCAGCACCTGCTGTCAGCGGGGTAGCACCACAATGTGCTCACGGAAATATGAACTGGCGTGAGTGGGATGACCGAGACAATCCAGGCACGCGCAAGGGTGGCTACCTTTGTGCAGCACCAAGAGAATTTACTGGAAGAAAGTGTAAGGCTGTCGGTGTTAAGAACGTATAACAGTGCGAGAGCCATCACAGTTCGAGGACCCCGCGTGTAGGGGTCTCGACACAGAGATTTTCTATCCTGACCTATACGAGGCTTTTCAGTATTCGGAGTATGCCTTACGCACCATCCGGAGTATCTGTAATGGATGTGCTCATAGGTCTGAATGTCTAGAGTGGGCATTACACCACGAAGGATTTGGTATTTGGGCAGGTACTACTGAGCGGCAGCGTAGAGAACTACGCAAGCACGCAAAGATTCCACTAAGACTTCCGGAGTATAACCTTGATTGATTTACAAAGAGCGTGGCAAGGCACTCAGGCTAAGGCCGTTCCCTTACCTGACGTCTGGAAAGCGCTCGCCGGTAATCAGATGAAGTTCCGAAGAGGACAAGTCTGTATGGTTGCAGCGCAACCTAACGCCGGTAAATCTATGTTTGCTCTGGTCTATGCGGCGAAGGCCAACGTACCTACGTTGTTTTTCTCTGCTGATACTGACGCTACGACTGTGGCTCTGCGCTCTGCAGCGCACAAGACACAGCACACACAGATAATGGTAGAGCAGAATTTAGAGTTAACACCTGAGTTCTATCGCTACCAGTTGTCGCAAATGAATCACATCCGTTGGGTCTTTGACCCATCGCCTACGCTGGATGATATTGAATTAGAAGTGAAGGCTTACGTCGAACTCTATGGATACCCTCCAGAACTTATCGTGATTGATAACCTATCGAACGTCGTTGCTGAGCAAGAGAATGAATGGTCTGGTCTGCGTGCGATTATGACTGAGTTTCACCACCTTGCTCGTACCACTGAGGCGTGCGTACTTGTGCTCCACCATACTTCGGAGCAAAGCGAGTTTGGGAAGGCGGATGCACCTCCACCCCGCCGGGCTATCCACGGAAAGATAAGTCAGTTGCCGTCGATGATACTCACTCTGGGATTTAATCCCAGTGAATCTATCTTTAAGGTGGCTGCGGTTAAGAACAGGTTTGGACCACACTCTGCTGATGGCACGATGTATTCAGAACTGTTCGTTAATTACTCTACCTGCCAAATAGGAGACGCTGACGCACAAGGCAGGGCGTATAGAAACAGCGCCATAGCGGGAGTCGTATATGAATTGGGAAATCTTTTGG
>Ga0214923_10006346_pt1 | contig 13335 bp, 15 predicted proteins | sample LL1510_MetaG_FD_177993 | JGI IMG/M metagenome (GOLD analysis project Ga0214923, IMG submission 177993) | Freshwater microbial communities from Lake Lanier, Atlanta, Georgia, United States - LL-1510 | ecosystem: Environmental > Aquatic > Freshwater > Lake | place: USA: Georgia | collected...
TGCAGCGTCGGATCTGCTCGCGCAGTCCGGCGAGCGCCGCCGCAAGGTGTGCGGCTACCGCCGCCTCACCATCGGCAGCAACGCCAAGCTCACGTGGAAAGAGTGCGGCACGAAGTTCCGAGAGCACGCGGGCGATTTCGCCACGCGTTGGGCGGTCGCCTGCCGCCACCGCACCGCCCGCGAGGGCAGCGTCGGCGGCGGTCAGTGCGCGACTTAGTTCTGTTGCGTCAGAACTCACAGCGTGATGCCGTTCGTATCGAAGAGCCCCTCGTAGAGCGCGGTGCTCAGGTAGCGCTCGCCCGAATCTGGCAGCACCACCACGATCGTCTTCCCCGCGTTCTCTGGCAGATGCGCCAACTTCAGCGCAACGTGTGCCGCAGCACCGCACGAGATGCCGACGAGGATCCCCTCTTCACGAGCGATGCGACGCGCCATGGCGATCGCCTCTTCATTCGTCACCGACTCAACCTGGTCAATGAGCGAGATGTCGAGGATGTCTGGCACGAAGCCAGGGCCGATCCCTTGAATCTTGTGCGGCGCGGGTTGATTCGGCTGACCAGCAATGCGCTGCGCAATGACTGGGCTGGTGGCAGGCTCAACGGCAACGATCTGCACCGCCTTGCCGCGACCCTTCTTCAAATAGCGAGCGACGCCCGTGATGGTGCCGCCGGTGCCACTCCCTGCAACGAAGATGTCGATCTTGCCGTCGGTGTCATCCCAAATCTCTGGCCCTGTGGTCGACTCGTGAATCGCTGGACCGGCCGGATTCTTGAACTGCTGCAACAGAACGTAGCGTGCAGGATCCGATGCGGCGATCTCTTCCGCCTTGGCGATCGCGCCTGGCATTCCCTTCGCACCTTCGGTGAGCACAAGCGTTGCGCCGTAGGCAATGATGAGCTTACGTCGCTCAATGCTCACGGTGTCGGGCATGGTGAGCGTCACCTTGTAGCCGCGTGCCGCACCAACCATCGCCAGCGCGATGCCAGTGTTGCCGCTCGTCGGCTCAACGATCTCGACGCCTGGCTTCAACACGCCGCGCTTCTCGGCGTCGAGCACCATGGCGGTGCCGAGTCGGCACTTCACAGAGTAGGCAGGGTTGCGCCCCTCGATCTTGGCGAGCACCGTTGCAGCGGCACCGTCGGTGACGCGATTCAGTCGCACCAGCGGCGTGCGGCCGATCGTGATGGCGTTGTCAGAAAAGATTCCGGGATTGTGAACGGTCATGTCGGGTACCTCCAGCTACATGGTGGATGGTGGACTACAACCGCCGCCCCCTCTGCCGTTTGGTCCCTGGTTGCGATCGCCTCAGCGCGCGCAGGACGGCCAGATGGAGAGCGACGGGCATCGACAGATGCTTGGCTCGCCAGCGGCTTGGGCAATGAGGTCGGCTGCGGTCATGTGGCAATCGTATCGCCTTCTCGCCAGGATGGGTATTGCAACGTCTCGCAACCACCAGTACAAGCGATACGATGCACGCATGAACACCCGAGAGCGCATACAGCTCTTCCTTCGCAGCGAGACCGTGGGCGGTGCGCTGCTGATTGGTGCGGCGCTCATTGGCATCGCTCTGGCCAACAGCCCTCTCTCGGGTGCCCTACACACGCTCGCCACGACCCACATCGGCAGCGACGCGCTCCACTTGAATCTCACTGTGCAGGAGTGGACCGCCGATGGGCTACTTGCCATCTTCTTCTTTGTGATTGGCTGCGAGCTGAAGCACGAACTGGTGGTGGGAACACTATCGAAGCCGCGTCAGGCGGCCCTGCCGGTGGCGGCGGCACTCGGCGGGATGATCGTTCCCGCACTCCTGTATGTCGCAATCAATCAAGGTGGTGCCGCTGATGCGCTCAGCGGTTGGGGTATCCCCATGGCAACAGATATCGCCTTTGCCCTCGCAGTGTTGGCCGTGCTCGGTCGCGGACTCCCTTCGGGCGTTCGAACGTTCCTTCTGACTCTCGCGGTGGTCGACGATCTCGGAGCCATCCTTGTGATCGCCCTCTTCTACTCCGCGAGCCTGCACGTGGAGTGGCTCGCTGTCGCGGCGGTGCTGTTGGGGCTCTTTGCGATCGCGCAGCGGCAACGCATCTCTTCACCACTCATCTATGTGCCACTTGCACTTGGCACCTGGTACGCCGTGCACAGCGCTGGTATTCATCCAACGATCGCGGGCGTTGCCCTCGGCTTGCTGATGCGCGTAAAAAGAGATCCTGGCGAGCAAGATGCGCCCGTTGACCGTGCAACGGAACGCTTCCATCCGATCAGCGCGGCGATCGCAGTGCCGCTCTTCGCCCTCTTTGCCGCTGCGGTGGATCTTCGCTCCATCGATATCGGCGCGGTGACCGGTTCACCCATCCTGTTGGGGGTGCTGGTTGGCCTCGTTGCGGGTAAGCCGATCGGCATCCTCCTCGCAGCCCGGCTGGCGACCGCGCTGGGGGCGAAGCTCTCGGCGGGCATACGTTGGATCGACATCGCCCTCGTTGGCGCGCTTGGAGGGATCGGCTTTACCGTCTCACTTCTCATTAGTGAACTCGCCTTTACCAACGAGGTGCCACTCGGCGCCGCAAAGATTGGCGTCTTGATCGCATCGCTCGCCGCGGTTGCCCTCTCTGCTGTCGTTCTCGCCCTGCGGCGATCACTTGCCCGCTAGCCCAACCCGATCGCGCTCGGCTATCTTCCCGCCATGGAAAACATCACCCTGAACCGCACCCTGGAGCACATGGCCTGGGCAAACACCCAGATGTTCACGGTGCTTGCGGCACTCCCTGTTGAAGCGCTCGCCTACAGCTCGCCTGGCTCCGAGTGGAGCGTTGGGGCGATTGCCCATCACCTGGTGACTGCCGCCGAGAACTATGCCCAGCGACTGCACAGGGAACCGCGCGCCGAGAAGCGCGAGCTCCCAACCACCATCGCCGATCTCGCAGAACTTGTAGCCGCCGTCAAGGCTGCCGATGCCAAACTCCTTGCCGGCGCGCAGCTCCCCGGCGACGAGATCCTCACCTGGATCTCGTACGGCGGCGAAGAGATCTCTGTCCCGCGCTGGGTGCTAGTTAACCAGGCCGTTCACCATGCCACCGAGCATCGCGCTCAGATCGCTGGCGCACTCGCCGCACACGGCAACACCTCGCTCGATCTCGATGCGCTCGACGTCTGGACGTACAACGACGGCCTCTAGGCTCCGGTTTCGAGAGGGCGAATCACCCACCCAAGAACAACACCGCCCCCACCCGTAGGTGGAGGCGGTGTGATTAGCTCGAGTGAACAACATGTACTGGGGCTTTCAGTCGGCGCCCGGGCGAACGGCGAAGGTTGTGACGACCGCCGAGGTGCAATTCAGCGCTTAATCGCTGAGCCTCATCGTCGCTTCTCCTTACGGACAAAGATCTTCTCGACTGGTAGTCCGAAGAGCTCAGAGAACCGGAATGCAAGGGCAAGCGAGGGGTTGTATTCGCCGCGCTCCAGATACCCGATCGTTTGGGAGTTGACCCCAACGCGCTCGGCGAGCTCCACACGGCTCAACTTGGCCTTCTCCCGTAACTCGGCGATGCGGTTGGGGATTGGCGCATCCTCACTTGACTTTCTGCCGGTCATGAACGCTTCCCCGTCTTCTTTTTGGTGCGGGTTCGGCCTAGCTCGCGATCTGCCTTGCGCAGCTCGGCCAGTGCGGCCTTCTCGCTCTTAGGCAGATCCTTACGGATCTTTGCGATCTCTCTCTTGATCTCTCGCTTTGCCGTTTTCCAGCCATCGCGGGCCTCTTCACTGACCTCGTCTAGAATTGGATCGGTCCATGCGTGCACCAGGCTCGGCAGCACCCAAAGGAACATGGCGGCCGTTACCGCGATTCCAAGAGCAGTGTCGGTTGGGATCTGATCCAGGTTGACTTCGAGCTCGGCGATGAACTTCGCCATGAACCCTGCAAGAAAGATGCCAGCAAGGATGCTGACCGCGATCCGATAGGAGGTCAGGTAGAGCGTGTCGCGAACCCCACGCTCGCGCTCATCGAGCACACCATTTGGCTGTTGCGCAAGTGATCGTTTATACGTGATCACCGCAACGGTCAGCCCTGCCAAAAGGAGGAGTGCCGGAAGCGACGAGATCTGGAGCACGACTCCGTCAACGACGATTGCCCCAGGCAACGTCGCGATGTACAGGAGTGCGGTGGCGAACCAGAGCGCCACGAGACTCTTGCCGGCAAGGAGGCGTGGTCGCCTCCAGGGGGTGTTGACCTCGATCGGTGCGCTATTTGTCCAATCGGCGACCTTTGATCCAAACGCCACATTGGTGATGAAGCTCAACAACACAATAAACGAAACTGCTGCGAACGGAACCCACTGCTCAAGCATGATGCTCTCCTGTACTACCCAGCCCGGCGGGCTGTTGTATTAGTACAATAGCACGGGTGTTGTAGGAATACAACACCCTCCATGCGGGCCGGTGTGCCTACCCCTTGCGCTCGCGCGCCGTCTCGGTTTTCGGCGTTACCGGCTTCATCCCGACGGCACCGCCGAGCCCAAAGTCGGCAGGCATATCGGCATAGAGCGTCTCGACCTCACCGGGTCGAACAATGTAGGTCTCGTGAAAGATTCCCACGGCACCGGCGCCACTAGTCGCACGCTTGTAGAAGGCGGTCCATGCCGGGCGGTGCTTTCGGTCGCTCATTGACGCATAGGCCTCCAGCGCCTCGAATGACTTCCAGTACTGGATCACCGTGATAGTTCGGCCCGCCATCTCGGTGCGAGCGCGCAAAAAGCCGAGTTCGGGGTTCTTGTAGAGCTCCACGATCATCGGGCCCATCGCCAAGAACGACGGCAGCCACTCCCACACGCGCCAGAGTGTATTGATGCGCATGCCGATCAGGAAGAGCACGAGCGGCTCCTTCACGTCAGCCATGGTTCGGGTTGGAAGGTGCTTAGCCATTGGCTAGTTGACGAGCAAGCTGATGCCGACCCCAATCGTCGATAGGCTCAGCACCACCGCACCAGCCGTGACAAGTCGCACAAGTGGTCCCGCAGCGCCGCGCGTCGTTCGAGGGGCCCCACCGAAGAACCCACCGGAGATCAGCAGCGGCGCAGCAATCAAGCCGATCCGCAGCGCCCAAACGATCCCCTCGTCAAGTTGCGAGGTGTCAAGGAACAGCTGTCCGACGATCCCGAGCAAGACGAGGACGCCCGCGTGCGCATGTCCTGCACGGAAATAGTCGCGCTGCGTTTCGGTGATGCCCTCTGTTCCCGCCGCTCGCTTTAGGATCGAGAGCAGAAAGTGTCCACCGAACGCGATCGTTGGTAGGGAGATGAATGCCAGTCCAACCATGATTCTTGTCTCGTCGCTCATGCTTTCTCCTCGCTTTCGTTGTATACCGTTTCTAATCCAATCTTGTGCTTCTGCCTGAATCCTACTTGCCGACGGTCTCGGCGAGGACCTCCTTCCACGGCGTCGGCTTCAAGCCCAACTCCTTGCGTGTTGCGCTGTCGTCCATTAGAAACGGCTTCTCGAACTGATACATGGTGATCGGCAGCTCGCGCATTACTGGGCTGAAGATCCCGAGCAGTCGGATAAGCAGCTTCGGAACCACAGAGACCTTCACGCGCTTCACGCCTGCTGCATCGGCGAGATCGTCGACGACCTCACGTTGCGTGCGCGGGGGGTTACTTGGAACATGCCATGCGCGCCCCCACGCAGCCTTGTTGTCCGCGCAGGCGATGAGCGTGTCTGCCACATCGCCAGTATAGCTCCACGTGTGCGGCGCATCAGCGCTCCCGAGTACCTGCACGCTCTTTCCGGCGAGGATGTTTGGAACGAGTCGAATGACCATGCTCTCGCCGTTCGGTCCGATGAAGTCGGATGCTCGCACCTCTGTCGCTCGCAGCCTTTTGGCATCGTGCGCAGCTTTCGCATCGAGCCACATCTGACCACGCACTTTCCCCTTCGCATACGTTGCACCCAGCGGTGTATCAGGGTACAGCGCTCCATCAGGAGTTCCATAGGCATACAGATTGTTGAGCGTCACGAGCACCGCGCCAGACTGCTCCGCTGCAACGAGCAGGGCGGTGGCGATCGGTGGCCACTCCTGCGGCCAGCGGTGATATGGCGGGTTCACGCAGTTGAAAATCGCCGCGGCGCCAGCGGCATGCTTGGAGAGCTGAGCCGGGTCGGCGGCGTCCCCTGCCACATTCTTCACGAGCGGGTTCTTTGGTCCTATGCCACGCCGGCTGATCGTTTTCACCGAGTGACCGTCGTCGGCCAAGCGCGTGGCGATAATGGTTCCGATCGCGCCAGTGCCCACCACCAGGTATCGCTTCGATCTCGCCATAAGTCCTCCTTTGTTGTCAGGCGCTCACCACGAGCGAGGCTGGCGAAACCAGCCTGTAGATGTGTATAGTGATCACATTGAACGGCTGTCAACGACGGCAAGGAGGGGTATGGCTGTCAGCAGTTACCACCACGGCGATCTCGCGAACGCGGTGATCGCGGCGGGTCTTCGGCGCGTGCGCCAGCGCGGGTTCGACGCCGTGAGCGGACGGGAGCTGGCCGGCGTGGTCGGCGTTGCCCCTTCGGCGATCTACCGCCACTTCGCCGACAAGGACCGCCTTCGTGCTGCAATCGCGCAGGCCGCGCGGGAACAGCTCGCACGCTCGATGTCGCAACCGGCCCCGCACAGGCTCACCAAGGCACGCGCCTACGCACGGTTCAGGGCCATCGGCGAGGCCTACATCGACTTCGCGTTGAGCGAGCCTCGCCTCTACGCCGCCGCGTTTGCGGACTGCCAGCCGTCCAGAGAAGACAGCCCATCAGGGTGGAACATCCTTGCGGAGGCACTTGATGCTCTGGTGGAGACAGGTGCCATGCCTAAGGCGCGTCGGGCTGGCGCAGAGCTTGTTGCCTGGTCAGCTGTCCACGGCATCTCCGACTTGCTCTTGTCACCGTATTTGAAGATACGCCTCAAAACGGATCGAAAGCACATGGTTGCCGCGGTTCTGGACGGGGTTATGCGCTCCTTGCAGATTGCACCCTGATCCCAAGGAGCCGCTCCGCTACAATCCCCCTCCGGCGCCGATGTAGCTCAGTGGTAGAGCAGCTGTTTCGTAAACAGCAGGTCGTGAGTTCAATCCTCACCATCGGCTCCAGTCACTACGGCTGGTTGACCGGAACCCCCAACCAGGTGGACAGTGCCGCCGCTGAACGACGGCCGTCGTGATGCGTTCGAGCGAATGCCGCTCCCGCCGCGGCACGTGCGGCCCAGGTGGAGCGATCCGCGACAAGGTCACGGATCACTTGTTCGAGCGTGCTGACCGAGCTCTGAATGAGCGGGAGATCGGGCACCGTATGTCGCACGACCTGATCAGCATCGCCAATGAGCAGGCGGCCCGACGCCATCACCTGCACCGCCATCACGCCGTACCCCCCGAGCCCAATCTTGTCAATCACCACGTCAGCCCACTCCACATGTTGTCGTACCTCTGCGGGGGGAATCCCTGAGAGCGTGCGAAACTCAACCAGCCCCTCATCGGCCAGTTTGCGCATGGTCGCCTCGGTCTCGTCGCTGCTGTTGCTCTCACGATTCGAAGGCAGATGCAGGAAGCGTGGTCTCTGGCGATCGGTCTCAATAGGAGCCATTGGTGCAAACCATTCGGGTTCTGGAATCACAGGAATCCACGTCGCACCTGGTAGGTAGCGCAAGAGGTCTGGCGTGGAGACGAAGAGTGGAAAGGGCCAACGCTTCAGAAACGCATGCATCGCGCGGGTTGTTCTCTCCAGCGTCATGGTGCGCGGCTCACTTGGGTCCGAGAAGAGTGTTCCCGGATGCGACGCTCGATAGATGCTTGGTACCCGAATATCACTCCCGTGGAAGACGATGGCTGGTTTGGTACCGAGTACCCGTAGAACGATGGCGGCAACAAGTGTCGCCGCCTTTGACCCACGAACGATGTGCGTGCGACCACTCTCCAGCAGTACATGGCTCGCAACTCTGCTGAGTTGGAACAGTCTTCGAATGAAGCCGGATCGTGACAGGTCGCGAGCTGGAATGACTTCGTCGACCGAGAAGCGGAGCGGGCTGTGCCCCGTTACGCCCTCTGCTTGCCAAGAGATTGCCGAGGCACTCGTGTGCTGCCGAACGGCTCGCGACCATGATGTGCCTTGGCCGGCGGTGTTGATTGAGCCAATGATTAAGGAAGTTTTCTGCGACGGCTTCATGTTCGACACGCTACCATACGAAAACTGACATGAGTAACCACGACTGGACCATCTTCGGCGAGCCAAAGTCCCTGACATACGGCGGTAGCTTGCGACGGAGCAATGTCTTCAATAGCCTGGTGCAGCGAACGCGAGGCAGAGTTATCCCAAGGCAAAGCCGGGTCCACAGAGCAATCTATAAAAAGTTGAATTCCAGCATTAACCCATTTCGAAGGCCAAGCTTTGCAGTTGCTACAGGTCTCATAACGCCGCACCTCTTTGCACCAACTCGCGGAACCGTGCGGTGGATGGCGGTTGATCTTCATGATCATCCTGTGCTCCAGGCGAAGGCGATGCAGATTCACCTCGACGAAGATGTTGTTGAACGGCGAATGAGGCTCTGGGATCTAAACGTGGCGACGTTTGAGACGCTGATCGTTCCGAGCAGGGCATTCGCCCTCTATACCGGTCTGGCCGATGATCGCCTTCTTGTGATCCCGAACGGCACGGCGATGTCTGGCGCTGACCCACTTCCATTTCCAAATCGCCCCGTCATTGGCATGGCGACGGGTGCAGCGCGAGGGAGAGGGATCGAAGACCTCATCTCCGCTGCCAATCAGGCGCGTAGTAGGATTCCAGATCTTGAACTTAATCTCTGGCTCGCCGCAAACGACCCCGTTGCCGAAGGGTACATACAAGAGCTAAGGGCGCTGACGGTGAATCTTCCGTGGGTAACAATCTCTTCGCCGAAGTTTACTGAGGTGTTTGCGGCGACAAGTCGCGCCTCACTCATGGTGATCCCTCATCCACCGAATGAGTACATGGATGTTGCCCTGCCTGTAAAGCTGTTTGATGCGTTCGCGGTTGCTCGCCCCGTTCTCTCCACCCCACGCACCGAGACCGCGCACATCATTCGTTCAGGCGGTGCTGGGTGGGTTACTGAGGGTGATGGTGTCGAGGCCTTATCGGAAGGAATTGTTCACGCTCTTAACGCAGGGGCGGAGCTTCAACTGCGAGGGGAGAGGGGCTGGGCTCTAGCGCAGGGTCAATACAATTGGCAGAAGATGAGTGAACAGGTCGCCGATGTGCTCCTTGAGAAGTCGTTGACGCCAAGAGCCTAGGGGCGTTCCGCTACTTGCCAGCCTCCGGAGATCGCTCAAGGCTCTCGTACAGTGCAACCAGCCTTTTCGCCTGTGCGCCCCAGTTCCACTCTGTCGCTGCGGCGTTGAGGCAGCGGCGTCGAAACCCGTCACGCGCAGGCTGGCCGCCCGAGGTCACCTCGTGAATCGCCCGTGCGAGATCTTGTGGGCTGCTTGGATCACAGACGGCACCCAGTGGGCCAACCTCGGCATCCAAGATGATCCTTCTCCGTTCAGGAAAATCTGAACTCACGACCGGCACTCCTGCCGCGATGGACTCAAACAGTTTGTTTGGTGTGCTGTAGTACTCGTTCAGAGACTCTGGCAGGTTTGGCATAAGCCCAACGCTTGCACCAGAGATCCAGTCTGCAAGCTCTTCAGGGGCTACGGCTGGGAGCACGTGGATCCGTTCACTCTGGGCCGCCCGGGCGCGCAACTCCTCCTCCATTGGGCCATAACCCATGAAAACGAAGTGCGTCGCTGCTAGCCGAGCATCATCGGATGCCTCGAGGATTTGGCGTAGTCCACGAACGGGAGTGAAGCCGCCGTGATACAGCGCAACCACCGCCTCGTCGCCCACGCCGATCGCAGCACGGAGGAGTTGCGTGCTTGCCTCGTTGATTTGCAGCGGGTCCGCACAGTTGTAGATGACCGCCCGACTTGACGGTAGACGATACTTCTGCTCAAGCGCCCCCTCCACCGATGGGTTCACGGTGATCAGCGCCGATGCTCTGCGCAGGAGCGGTTGCTCCAATGCAGCCCCTACCAGTGACCGCAACAAGCGCGGGCTGCGCGCTATTCGCCCGCTCTCGAGGTACACCTCGTGACTGTCGTACACCACCGATTGACCGCGCGCACTCTTTGACATGAGAACAGGGATCCCCCCGGTGAGATCATGCGCATGAAGGATGGCCTCGTCGGTCGAGTTCGCACAGGCTCGCGTCGCCCAACTCCACAGGCTGATTGCAGTGCCAAGCTGCTGACCTTGCGCCATTCGCATTCGCGTCAAGAGCGATGCAACAAAGCGAGCAGCGTGCCAAATTGCCGTCAGGATCCCCCTACGTGACCGCCCCATTGCAGCAGGAAACGCGGGACGATCTCCTAATTCGTGCCGAGAGATCTGCACCCCTGACGGGCGTGACTCAACGGCAAGGGCAAGAGATCCGACCTTGCGAACCCCGTGGATCGTGACCCGCCAGCCAGCCTCTTGAAGCGCATCTGCTTCGAGAAGGACCCGGCGGTCATGACTAACTTCGTTGAAGACGAACATTGCGACCCGACTCCTCACTCGAGACGCGCCGCTTTCAACCGAGTTGATGGGGTAGATCATGGTGGCGTGAGTCTATCCCACACGCCGCGTCGTCTACGACGTCGCGTGCCAGCAGCCGGCGCGGTTTTGGGCTCCGCTGCGCCTACGACTTCTCTGGCTCGGAGGTGATGGCTCGATAGAGATCGGTAAGCTTTTCGGCCTGGGCCTCCCAGTTCCACTTCGCTGTCGCCGCCTTAATGCAGCGCCTGCGCAGGGCCGCTCGCTCGTGGGCGCTGAGGCTGAGAATTGAATCGATCGCTGCCGCCACTGCGCCGGGATCCGTTGGGTCACACACTGCACCGAGCGGCCCCTCTGCGTTATCAATGAGAATCTCTCGCATGGTTGAAAAGTCACTCCCAACGACAGGCACGCCAGCTGCGATCGACTCAAAGAGTTTGTTTGGGGTAGAGATTCGGTGATTCAGCGTGCTTGGCAACACGGTGCACATCCCAACGTCGGCACCAGAGACCCACTGGTCAAGCACCTCGGGTGACACAGCCTTTAACACGTGCACTCGCCCGGCAAGCGCGGGTTCGGCCGCCGCGCTGCGCAGCATCTCCTCTAGGGGGCCGTAGCCGAGGAAGGCAAGGTGAGCCGTTGAGAGCCGCGGGTCCCGAATAGCGATCAGCAACTCCTCCAAGCCACGCTTCGCAATAAATCCACCGTGATACAAGATGACGCTCGCAGTGGCGTCGACACCAATTGCCTGTCGAAGCCGCGTATCGTGTGGATCGGGGTTCCAGAGAGATGGGCAGTTGTAGGTAACGACACGCCTCGCAGGAATTTCGTACCTCTTCTCCAGCTCCTCAACTACTTGTGGATTAACGGCAATCAGCGCCGCGGCACGGCGCAGGACCGGCTGCTCAAGCCACCGTGCAAGCAGGCGCCGAATCCGTGCGGAACTCTTCGCCCACCGACCGCTCTCAAAGAACACCTCATGGCTGTCATAAAGAAGGACGGCGTCAGGGCTCTTCCGTAGTGCGATGAGTGCTGGTAGCGCCCCCGATAGGTCGTGTGCGTGAAAGATCTGAGCAGAGCCAGAGGCGCGAGCCGCAAGTATCGCCCACGAAGTCCATACCGTTGCAAGCTTCGCCGCCCCAGAGAGTGGCGCCCCTACGCGGCGAGCCAGGTTCGCAGCAATGGCAATTGCACACCAGAACGGGTGTAGAAGGAGGGCGAGTGGGCGCGGAGAGATTGGCAGGAGCGGCGGCAGTAGATGGATGCGATGCCGTACGATCGTGAACCCGCCGGGGTGCACCTCCCGCTCCGGGAGGCTTTCCGTGCCCTGCACGATTGCGTGCACGGTTACCGTGAAGCCAGCGGCCACCACCGTTGTTGCCTCCCGGATGACCCGGCGATCGCTCGCCATGTTGTTTGCCACAAACATTGCCACGTGGTTCTTCAGCCCAGATGCGCCCTTTGGTACGGTGTGCGGAAGAGGGTTCATGATTGCGTGAGTCTATCGCAGGCCACATGCGGAATCGGGGAGAGGAGGGTTGATGCGCATCACGGCAGTTGTTGGCACGCGACCGCAACTCATCAAGCTCGCCGCCCTCGCGCCTCACCTCGGTTCACCGATCCAATCATTCGTCATCGACACCGCGCAGCATCACGATGAGGCACTCGCTGGGCAGATCTACCGAGATCTCGGCATCGCACCACCGGATCTCCTGTTGCCAGCCCCGATTAACCTTGATCCAGCGGCGCGTCTACGTGCCGCTATCGATGCGATTGATTCCGCCCTCGAAACGTCGCAACCTGAGGCGGTACTCGTGTTCGGCGACACCGATTCAACGCTTGCAGGGGCGCGAGCTGCCGAAGCGCGCGGCATACCCGTGGTGCATGTTGAGGCTGGGGTGAGATCGGGCGACCTCTCCATGCCTGAGGAGCGAAACCGAATCTCCGTCGATCAGATCGCGACGTTGCGCTTGTGTACCAGCGATTCCGCCCTCGTCGCACTCAACAGCGAGAGGCTCACCGGCGGTAACGTCGTTGTTGGTGACCTCATGGCTGACCTTGTCGGACGCCTCGCTTCAACCGCTCGTGAGGTACGTGCGCTGGATGCGGCGTCGGGCCACCTCGGACTCCATCTCCAAAGTGGCGGATACATCTATGCAACCCTTCATCGCGCCGACGTTCGCGAGGCGGCACGCCTTCGAGCGGCGCTTGAAACCTTGCGCCTCTCTGCTGAACACCTCGGGATCCCTGTGATCTTTGCCGCCCATCCGGGAACGAGTGCCGCGATCGCCTCCCAGCACATCGATGTGCCAGACGGGATTGAGCTCGTACCTCCGGTCGGCTATCTGGACTCACTGGCGCTCGCGGCGCACGCAGCCGTGGTACTCACCGACTCTGGCGGGTTGCAGCGCGAAGCGGTCTGGCTCAATACGCCAACGCTCATCCTGAGAGAGACAACGGAGTGGCCAGAGTTGCTCCACCCCGCTGGCCCATCGCTTTTGATCGGCATCGAGCCGACCCACGTCGCGGACGGTTTCGCCAAGGTCGGCGTGATGGCCGGCGCAACAGCGGTCGCCGCGCGGGTATCCCGCCCACTCCCCTCTGGGGGTGCCGCCGAGGCGATCCGAGCCGCCCTGATCGCGCGCCGCTTCGCCCGCTGATACGCTCCCCGCAATGAGTACGCCGCAGATTCGCATTCCGATCACCCGCCCCGCCGTTGGTCGCGAGGAGGCCGATGCCGCCGCCGAAGCGATCATGTCG
>Ga0214923_10006347_pt1 | contig 13335 bp, 11 predicted proteins | sample LL1510_MetaG_FD_177993 | JGI IMG/M metagenome (GOLD analysis project Ga0214923, IMG submission 177993) | Freshwater microbial communities from Lake Lanier, Atlanta, Georgia, United States - LL-1510 | ecosystem: Environmental > Aquatic > Freshwater > Lake | place: USA: Georgia | collected...
CTGAGAAATTACAGGTTCCACTTTTTTACCTTGTTGATAGCGCGGGGGCCAGAATCACCGACCAAGTCGAAATGTTTCCGGGGCGTAGGGGGGCAGGACGAATTTTTCGCAACCAGGCGAAACTCTCTGGAGTGATTCCTCAGATTTGTATTTTGTTTGGACCTTCAGCTGCTGGAGGGGCCTATATTCCAGCGTTTTGTGATGTGCTTTTCATGGTCGACGGAAATGCGAGTATGTATTTGGGTTCTCCTCGCATGGCTGAAGCTGTGATTGGTGAAAAGGTAAGCCTAGAAGAGATGGGCGGAGCAAAAATGCACTGCTCGGTTAGTGGTTGTGGCGATTTTTTATGTGCTAACGAAGAGCAAGCCATTGAGAAGGCTAAGCGGTATTTGTCTTATTTACCGCAAAATAGAATGAGTTGCGTGCCAGTTGAGAAAGTTCAGCAACCTGAGCGCCCGTCTACAGATTTGAAGGGGCTTATCCCCGAGTCCGACGCTCGGGCCTATGACATGAAGCAGGTGATCAAAACGATTGTAGATAAAGATTCTTTTTTTGAGTTGAAAGAGCTTTACGCCAAGGAAGTGATTTGCGGTTTTGGGCGACTCGATGGAAAAACGGTGGGGATTGTTGCCAATCAACCGCTAGTGAAAGGAGGGGTTCTTTTTGTAGACTCCTCAGACAAAGCGGCTAGATTTATTCAGATAGCCTCCGCTTATGGGATTCCTCTTCTTTTTATCGCGGATGTTCCCGGTTTCATGATTGGGTCTAAAGTGGAAAAAGAGGGTATGATTCGAAGTGGCGCTAAACTTATCTACGCGATGTCGAACGCCGAGGTTCCAAAGATTTCATTGATCGTCAGGAAAGCCTATGGAGCTGGTCTATATGCGATGTGCGGGCCTGCTTTTGATTGTGATGCTACGATTGCGCTTCCTTCAGCGAAAATTGCGGTGATGGGGCCAGAGCCAGCGATCAATGCAGTTTATGCTAATAAAATTCAGGAGCTTCCTGCGGAATCAAGAAAAGCTTTTGTGGCAGAAAAGATAAAAGAATATGAAGCAGATGTTGATATTTTTAAACTCGCTAGCGAACTGATTGTGGACCAGATGATCGATTACTCTGAAGTGAGAAGCGAGCTCATTCAGCGCTTCAACTACTACGCCCTAAAATCCACCCGGAACCCCCGCCCCCCTGGCATCCTCCCCATGTAGCAAAAGGTACGGCTTTACTTTTGCGGTAACAGCCGTAAAAAGGAAGCCTCAACGTTTGTCCAGACCCGCAAAAGTAAAGCCGTACCTTTTAGCGTTGAAGTTCTAGGTTGTCGGGGCCGGTGAGAAGGATTTGCATGTTCGCTTGGCCCGGATCGACGACATTGAAAGTTCCAGTCGCTTTTACTTGTACATTAAGGTTGAGGTATTTGTTTCTCGCATTCACAATTTTTTGTGGAGTTTTGTCCCACCATTCTTGGAGTTTATTTCTGATAGCTTCAAACGCTTTTGGATCGTCAAAATTTACGAGCGTAATTTCTCTTTTGACTTCATCGGCGTCTACAACTTGAAGAGCAAAAACATTGAACTGAACTTGAGGACTCTTCGGAAAAAGAACTAAAGTTCCAGTTAAAGAACCTTGCTTCCCATGCCATTCAACTAGGCGATCAGTGACTGTAATGGGGTTAGGTTTAGTGATATCAGCGGTGACGTGCGCGGGAAGGTGAGGATGGTTTCTGACTTTGTATTTAAGAGTGATCTTGTCATTTCGATAAAGGTCTTTAGCCAGTTCGGGTTTAGGCACAACGACTGGAATGACTGCGTCTTTGTACTCAATGACTAGTACTTTACCGCCATCGACTACCGCATGAACTTTACCCTTGAGTTCATTTTTCCCAATGAGCTCCTCGGGAAGTTTGGCTTCATGAGTGTATTTACCTTCAGATAATCCATCTTCAAATTTTTGGTAGAGGTAGATCTCTTTAGCCTCGATGTGTCGAATCGGGGCCCCATTGGAGAGGAAAGTACCGCGAATAATCACCTCGTCGTGTCGTTGGGCTGATTGTAAAAATTTTGTGACCTCTGGATTTTCTGTCGTAACAGGAAACTCATAATGATCGAAGAAGTTTCCAGGGGTTCGATACGTAAACACGTATTGGTTATATTCGTTTACTGCACCATGCAACCAACCCTGAAGTCCGTTGCCTTCAAGCATCCTCTGAATCTCTTCTAGAGTTGTGTCCGATTCTAATTTCCCATCTACCGGGAGATCTGCCCGTAGACTGTTAAAAGCTAAAATAAACGCGAGAGTGAAGACAATAACAAGACGCATAAAATCTCCTTAAGGTTAGGGGATTATTCGCTTAAATAGACCAAAGAATCAAGCTAGAATTAATAAAATTAAAGGGAGTTAAATTTACAACTTTTAAGTCCGATAAGCTTCTAGTGAGAAAAGGAGAAAATATGAATTATTTAATGGTTTTAGTCGCTTTACTTGTTCTGGCAAGTTGTTCATCGAAAGAAGTCACCGTCAGTACTGATGAAGCTGAAAAATTCGATAAAAATTTAAATTCGGCCACGCTCGACAAAGCAGAGAAAGTAGGTGTCAAAGATGGCACCGTTAAGATTCAGAAGACGATTTATCTCGAGGAGGACCTCAATAAGATGCAAAGGGATATCGAAGAATTGGAAAGCCGAATTTACGGAGAATCCAAAACTTATCCCGGAGGGATGTATTTGGCCTTAAAAACTTGCAGAGGTCAGCTGGCAGACACTCGCATTGGTGGAAATGGGGTTCCGGAGCCTATGGAAAAATGGGAAAAAGTTTCCGCAAAAGATCCGGATTACAACTATCACGTAGACCGAGATAAAAATGTGATTGCAGTTAATGAAGAGGAATTGGCCGGTAGAATTACGAATCTAAGAAAGCTTAAACGAGTGTTGAATGATACTTATGATACTTTCCAAGGGCGCTTAGATGTTTGCCAACAGAAAGTTCATGCAGCTCAAGTGGCTCACGGTATGAATCCAGATGACGCGAAGGCACAAGGAGAGTGGGTTGAAGGGCCTAATGGCTACAAAGTGTGGAAGATGAAGCGCTCTAAAACCTCAGACCCAGAGGAAATGATGAAGCGAAAAACGGCGAAGGAAAAAAACGAATCCGAAAGCCAAGATTAAAGATTAGTCCTGTTTTCCGATGGCCATCGGGGGTCTAGCACTCCCGATGAAACCTACCAACACAAATAGAGTCACTACATAGGGCAAGATTTGCAAAGCCTGAACGGGGAAAGTGTTTCCAAACATCGGGCTACTTTGCAGTTGGATTTGTAAAGCATCGGTGAATCCAAATAAAAGACAAGTCACGAAGGCGGGCAAGGGCCGCCATTTGCCAAAAATTAACGCAGTCAGCGCAATAAAACCTCGCCCAGCCGTCATATCTCGAGTGAACTGACTCGCGTGAGCAATTGAGAGATAGACACCTCCAAGAGCGATGATAGAACCCGCAATTGCCATTGACCCAATTCTAACTCTTTCCGGAGATACCCCGGAGGTTTTTAAAGCTTCGGGTCCGTCGCCAGCTGCAAGAAGTCTCAGACCCCATCCGGTACGATAGACCACAAAATGGATCACAAACGGGAGGGCACAGGCTACTAGAGTTAAAGAAAGAGAGTCGAATCGCGCATTCAAAGGAATTGCTTTAGTGTTTGTGGGGCTTCCGAAAATAAGTTTGGTAAGAATGGGTGTTGTTCCTGCTGCCAATAGGTTGACTGCCACGCCGCTAATGATCTGGTCGGCTTTGGTTTTTACCGTCAAAAAAGCATGAATCAACATCGTCAGGGTTCCAATGACCATAGCCGCCGCAGCCCCAAAGTAGGGGTTCTGAGTGTAATAGGTCACGGTCGCAGCTGTCCAAGCCGAAGTTAAAAGAACTCCTTCAAGGCAGATAGTGGCGATTCCCGATCTTTCGCAGAGAAAACCCCCTAAAGCAGCAAAAATCAGCGGGGTCGCAAGTCTAAGAGAGGATGAAAAAAGTTCCATCATCGAAAATTCTCCCCGCGACTACGATTTAAAAAACGAGAAAAGTAACTCTGTCCAGCAATGATAATAATAATGAGCGACTCCATGACGATAGAAATCTCTTTGGTTACATGCTCGCTAAGAAATTCAATTTCTCGGGCCCCATTGTGAATGGCTCCGAAAAGTAGAGCAGAAAAAATGACTCCGATAGGGTTGTTTCTGGCCATAAGAGCTACAGCAATCCCAGTGAAACCGTATTGCGGAGAGAACCCTTCAATAAGTTTGTGATGGTATCCCATCACTTCATTAACTCCTACGAGCCCTGAGAGTGCTCCCGCAAAAGTGAAAGCAATAATAAAGTTGGCTGTTTGAGATATCCCATTAAATTTTGAAGCCGAAGGATTTTGTCCGAGAGCTCTTAGTTCATATCCTCTCGGGGTGTGAAAAAGAAATAGATAGCAAAGGAAAGACGCAAATAAGCTTAGGAAAAGCGTGAGATTGACGGGTGTTGTCCTGAATAGTTCGCTACCTAACTTGGCAGTGTAATCAGAAAGTAGAGGGACAGCGTAACCTTGACCTATCTCTATCGTTTCAGGATTTTGCACTGAAGTGTTTTTAAAGGGATAGAGAATAAGATAGTTAGTAAAAGTAATGCCAATAAAGTTAAGAAGGATAGTGACGATGACCTCATGGCTTCCACGTTTAGCTTTAAGAAAGCCCGCGATAAATCCCCAAAGCCCGCCACAAATCATTGACGCGATAAGGGCCAAAGGAATTGCAAAGTACATTGGAAGTTTTGGAAAAAAAGAAGAGGTAATTACTATACCAATCGCACCTAAATGAAGTTGTCCCTCGCTACCAATATTAAATAACCCGGCATGGAAACACATCGCCACCGATAGACCCGTGAAAATAAGTGGCGTTGTGTAATACAGAGTGTAGCCAAGACCGAATCCGTTAAAGAAAGTACTCGAGAAAGCTTCCCACAGAATTGCTGGTCTTTCCCCAAGAAAGATTAGGATCAAAGTTGTGAGTGAAACAGAAAGTGCAATCGCTGTAAGAGGCCCAGCCAAATAGTTTTTAAAACGGGTGCCCCTCATGGTGCAGCCCCCCCTGTCATCCAAAGACCCAGCTCTTTCTCATTGGCGTCTTGTTTATAAAGTTGAGCGACAATTTGGCCTTGAAATAGTACTAGAATTCTATCCGAGAGTTTAAGAATCTCTTCAAGTTCAGATGAAAGTAGTAGTATGCCCGTTCCATCAGATTTTAAATCTAAGAAATGTTGGTGGATAAAGTCGATCGCTCCAATGTCAATGCCTCTGGTCGGGTGAGCTGCTAAAAGAAATTTAGTGTTTCGCTCTGACTCTCTGGCCACAACCAGTTTTTGTTGGTTTCCTCCTGAAAGGGCACTGATGGCTAAAGCTGGGTCATCGGGTCGAATATCAAAGTTGTGAATCTTCTCTAAAGCGAGGGCCCTGACTTTATTTTGAGAGAGAAAGGTTCCCGCTCGGATTTGACGCTCACGATGATGGCCTAGAATAAGGTTCTCCGAAAGAGAAAAGGGTAAAACCACTGCTTCGCGATGCCGGTCTGGTGGAATCACAGAAAAGCCTTTTTGTTTTAACTCGTAGGGGCTGATCTCTTTGATGTCACTCTTGTCAAAGATAACCGAACCCGAAAAGTTTCTTTGGATTCCAGCGATACATTCAATGAGTTCGTGTTGGCCATTACCCTCAATTCCCGCAATCCCTACAATCTCGCCGCAGTTGACATTAAACGATACTTGCTGAAGTCGCGGGCCGCGGGTCCCTTGGAGGCAAAGTGAGGACACTTGTAAAATAGGTTCTTGAGAAAGTGAGGGGTTAATAATGTTCAGTGGAATCCGCTTGCGTCCAATCATTTTCTCGGCCAGAGATTCTTCCGTGAGCTCTTGAGTGGGGCAAGTCTCTAGAGCTTGTCCTTGACGCATGATAGTGACTGAATCGGTAAACTGTAAGATCTCTTTTAGCTTGTGAGTAATAACAATGATTGTCTTATTGGCTTTTTTTAAGGTTTTAAGCTTTTCGAAAAGTGAGTCTACTTCTTGCGGTGTGAGCACCGCGGTGGGTTCATCAAGAATAAGGACGTTAGCTCGTCGATACAACAATTTAAGAAGTTCAACTTGTTGTTGGTGACCCACGGGTAATGATTCAATGGGTTTTTTTAGTTCAACTTGAAATCCAAATTCTTTTTTTAAGGATTCAAGTTCGGAAAGGATCGAAGATTCGTTTAGCAGCCAGCAAGTCGGTTCTTGCCCTAAGATAATATTTTCCCAGACCGTGAGAGTGGGGACTAACATAAAGTGTTGGTGAACCATTCCAATACCTAAAGCAATCGCTTCTTGCGGGGTTCGAATGCGAGTTAGGTTTCCACGAAGCGAAATTGAACCCGAATCCGGTTCAAACATGCCGTAAAGAATTTTCATGATCGTCGATTTTCCAGCGCCATTTTCCCCGACAATGCCATGGATAGTTCCTTCAGCGACCGAGAATGTCACTTGATGGTTAGCAATGACATTTCCAAAGGTTTTAGTAACCTCGTTAAAAGAAAAGAGGGGGCTGGGGGATATGCTCATGAGGAAGACTTAGCTTTCTTCATGGTGAGATAAAAATCTGGAACCACAATTTTTCGCTTCACAATGTCGCTCTTGAGGGTGTTGATTCTTTGTTCCATTTGCTTGGTGACCAGGGCGCGATTGAATTCATCTAAGGAATAATCGACCCCATTCTCATTGAGTCCTAAGTCAAACACTCCACCTTGAAACAGAGATTGAGTCTCAAGCTCAATCGCTTTGTAAACGGCAACATCCACTTTTTTTAACATGCTGGTAAGTATGAGGCCCGGCTTTACCCAGTTTTGGTTTGAATCACAGCCTACAGCGAGTTTTTGAGTCTGTTCGGCCGCATCGAAAACTCCAAGACCTGAAGCCCCGGAAGGGCTAAAGATAACATCTACTCCCTTGTTGTACTGAGAGAGGGCCAGCTCTTTGGCTTTGGTGGGGTTTCTCCATGCATCGGATGACGATCCTATATAATTAGTGAGAACTGTAGCTCTAGGATTAACGTGTTTGACCCCATTCTCAAAACCCAGCTGGAATCTTCGAATCATCGGTATGTCCATCCCGCCGACAAAACCAATTTTTTGACTTTTGGAGGCCATCGCCGATAAGGCTCCAACTAAAAAAGAACCTTCGTGTTCTTTGAAAACGATAGAACGAACATTAGGCACTTCTGTTGTCGCATCAATGAGAACGAAATGAGTGTGAGGAAATTGTTTAGCAACCCTTTCTACGGCATCTTTTTGAACAAAACCCACCGCAATGATCAACGGATATTGTTTTTGGGCAAACGTCCTCAGTGTGGGTTCTAAAGAAATATCGTCGGAGGATTCAACCGTTTTTAATTTGATGCCTAACGTCTTCTGAGCTTCAGTCGCCCCTTTAAATGCCGCTGCATTAAAAGATTTATCGTCTCGGCCACCTTTATCAAGTGCCAAGCCCACTTTGAGTTCTCCAAGAGCTCCATGTCCTGCGCTGGCACAAAGGAACCCAAACAAAACAAATCTTAAAAAAGGGCTTGGAATCATTGGCCTCTTTTATAATCGAACTTAGCTTAGGTAGAAAGAAAAAAGAGGTTAGTTGGGAATTGCTTCATTCTCCAGGAGCATGCCAAGACCACACGGGACAGTCGGAGCTTCTGACAACTTGCCTTGAGATACTTCCTACAATAGCGGCACTCGCAGGACTTGTGTGGGTGACTAGTGCGATTAGCTGAGCCTTATGTTTTTTTGCAGCTTTAGTAATAGATTTTGGAACAAAGTCGGCTTTATCGTCTATTACTATCTCTACTTCGATTCCCTCATTTGTGAGTTTCTTTTCCCATTTTTCTAAAGCTTTGTGTCTGCGGGCTTCATCTTCCGTTAAATATTTTTCGTAGAGGTCGCTGCGATAGATCATAGAATAGGTTTCAGGGAGAACGTAGTCCATTTTGTGAAAGAGAATGACTTTAGCTTTAAGCCGCTTGAGATCGGGTAGAAGTTTATTGAGCCCTTTTTCCGAAGCTTCGCTTAAGTCGGTCGGGAAAAGCACAGTCTTGATTTTCTTGGGTAAGTGAGTTTTTGGGTTCACAATAAGAAGGGGAACTGATGATTGAAGTATCAATGTTTCAGCAAAGCTTCCCAGTAGCCACCGCTGCATACCCGTTCTTGCATGAGTTCCCACGGCAATGAGGTTCGCTTTTCTCTCTTTGGCAAAGTCAAGAAAGGTCTCAACCGATTTTCTTTGAGAGTAACTCTCGGAGAAAACAACAGAGGGTTCTCCAAGGTTGGGGATCTTTGTCGCTCGAGTGATCTTCTCGAATGCTTTTTGAGCTGCCATTTTAAATTTAGTTTTGACTCCATCCGAATCTGCAGGAATTCTCAACTGTCCCGGGTTAAGCACTGAGGTCGGCTCTATCTTCATTTCGCTTTGACGCGTCCATTCTTTTAAGTGTTGGGCTACTTTGAGTTGGTTTCGTTTGTCAGAAAAAGGATCGATAGCCCAAATGGTCGTTGAGGAATGTGTCATAAAAGTTCTCCTTGCCAGAAACTGCTTTTAAAATTCTGCAGTTTAAATGCCATCCGTAAGATTTTATCAAGAAACCTCGTTAAAAAATTATCTTTAGTTTGTTGGCACAATAATTGTAGAATTTTTTTTATTAAAAACAACCCTAAGAAGAGGTTCCATGAAATATATACTTCAAACGACAGTCCTCGGTTTTACCATTTTATCATTCTTGTGCTCTGCGAAAGAACGGCCCGAAGTCACGGGTAACATGAGAGAAGTCTTTAATGCTTTAATGAACCTTCAAACCTACGCTGTGTCTTCCGAGAGATTTAGGGATCCCAAGAACAAAGACATTATTGTTAAAGATCTTAAAACGCTCGAGAAAGTGAATCATGCTTTCCCAAAAAAGATGATGGATGAGGAGCCCGGTATCGCGGCTATTGCGAAGCTTTACCAAGATTATGTCCACGATACTCAAACGCAGTTCAAGAAAGGGAATCACGAATATACAAGAAATCGCGTCAGAAGTGCCACGGCTTTTTGTTTGAACTGTCACACTCGAGTGACCACTGAAAAAGTATTTACCGATTTTCAAAACCGCATAGAAAAGGGAGATTTTTCACTGTATGAAAAAGCTGAGATTTCGGCTGCGACCCGTCAATTTGATAAGGCTCTGAAGGAGTATCGAGAGCTGCTTTCAATCCCTCCTAAAAATGAATGGGGTGTGATTGAGTATAGCCGTTCTCTTAGGCATGCCGTTAGTATAGCTGTCAGGGTTAAAAGAGACCCTAAATTGACTCTTGAGATTCTCGATCAAGTTTCCAAACAGAAAGATATTCCTGAATTCATTCACGACTATGTGGCTCAATGGAAGAAAGACGCGACCGCTTGGAAAGATGAAAAGGTCGAGGAGGATATCAAAGGGGCTAAGGCTGTTGCCAAAGCTAAATCGATTATTGAAAAAGCGATGGCGAGCCAAGCTTTTCCAGCCGATGAAAATATTGACATCTCTCTGCTCAGGGCCACCAACTATCTTCATGAAGCTTTAGATGAGAAGCCCACTTCAGAAGAGCGCGCTGAGGGTTTGTACTTACTAGGTATGGCTTATCAAGTCTTGCAAGACCCCATGCTTTGGGATCTTGATATGGTTTATTACGAAAGTTGCATAAGGGAGAAACCTCACTCGGATCTCTCAAAGAAGTGTTACCATCGATACTCCGACCGGACCTATTTTGGATATACGGGGAGTGGAGGGACATTTATTCCTGAGCCCGAACTCAAAAAGCTTGTTGAACTTAGAAAGTTAGCGAATTAGCTGGCATTAAAACTGCTCTGTCTTCTTTCAAAATACGGGTTAAGCCCATGTTTAAAAAATGAGGAGACATTTTGTCTCATTGTGAGTTATTAGTTCACTTGAGATGAGACAAATTGAAAAGAAAGTGATGAGTTCGAATCCGAGCAAAGGGCGAGTGGTTATCCTAGATGATGACCGTGAGATGGTGTCGTTACTAGAGGATTTTTTAACTTCTGAAGGGTATCACGTAAGTCCCTTTCCCAACGCAATGGAAGCTCTAAGTTCTCTTCGTCCCAACGGTGCTCTGGCAGCCGATAGGACTGAAGGGGATATCGACCTTATTATCACCGACCTCAAAATGGCCCAGATGGATGGAATGCAATTTCTGAAAGTGATTAAATCGGAACGCCCCGAGATTCCTGTCGTGTTGATCACAGCTTTTGGAAGTATTGATACGGCTATCGAGGCCATGAAAAATGGGGCTTATCACTACTTAGTGAAGCCATTCAAATTAACTGAGATGGCGGTCATTGTGCAAAGAGCTGTCGAGCGAAGAGCTCTGACTCGCGAGAATACGGTTCTTAGAGAGCAATTGAAGAAAGAGTGGGGGCTTGAAGGGATTATTGGAAAGAGTAAGTCGATGCAAGTGGTCTACGATCTCATCAAGAGAGTCTCTCAATCTCAAGCGAATGTTTTGGTCTCGGGTGAGAGTGGGACTGGCAAAGAGATGGTGGCTCGGGCGATTCACTCGCTGGGAGAACGTCGAGATAAACCTTTCGTAGCTATTAATTGCTCAGCTATTCCTGAGAATCTTTTGGAAAGCGAACTCTTTGGTCATGCTAAGGGCTCTTTTACTGGGGCCACCCAACGAAAACGGGGCCTTATCGAAGAGGCTGATGGGGGAACGCTTTTTCTCGATGAGATTGGGGATATGATCCCATCTCTACAAGCTAAACTCCTTCGGGTACTACAGGAGCGAAAAATAAAGCCTGTGGGAGATAATCATTTCTATGATGTAGATGTTCGGTTGATCTCAGCAACTCACAAAGATCTAAAAACTGGAATTCGAGAAGGCACATTCAGGGAAGATCTCTATTATCGCTTGAGTGTTATTCCAATTTCACTTCCTCCCTTGCGAGAGCGGACTGAGGATATTCCTTTATTAGCAGAGCATTTTTTAAAGGCTGCCATTTCAAGACATCGAACTGGCGACCAATCTAGAAACTTAAGTTTCACCCAAGAGTCGATTGCTAAGCTTTGCGGCATGCGATGGGCCGGGAATGTTAGAGAGTTAGAAAATGTCGTGGAGAGAGCCGTTGTGTTATGTGCAGGAAATCAGATTACGGCGCAAGACATCGATAACAATGATCCAAGTGATCCGCAGACTGCATTAAGCTACATGACTCAAGATTCCCCTACAATTTCACAGCTTGAGCAAAGATATATTCAAATGATACTTCAAAAAACTGCGGGCAGGAAAGATAAAGCGGCCCAGATTCTCGGCATTAATCGCAGAACACTCTATCGAAAAGAGAGAGAGTATGGCTGGGTTAAAGAGGGAGATGAGAGCGAGTTAGATTCAGACAGGCCTGAAGAGCTTTCAGGATAATAAATAAAAAATAATAAAAGGCCCGCAATCACTTTCGCGACTGCGGGCCTTCTTACATCTTCAACTTATTAAGGAAGATCGACTACTTTATTGATCGCTTGCCCGTTCATGGAACGGACATGAAGTAGGTAAACACCGGTAAGTTCTTTTTTTAGCTCCACTGTTTTTACGAAGCGAACTTTTTGAGATTCACAACCCCGTCCAGCAATGTGTTTTACGATGGGTTGAACCGTGATCACATCAGAACTGTAATTGACTTTGATGTCTTCAAAGATAGTGCAACGATCGCTGAAGGCACCTTTGACCACGAGAGTGTGAAGGCCAGTGTCTGGTTCAGTCGTGATGTAAGCATCTGTGGTGGGCGCATATAGATAATCATCAGCTTCAGATTTTGTCGCTCTATCAATTTTGAGATTGCCTAGAGCTAATCCTTTAGCGGCATCGGTGAGTTTGTATTCCCCAGCCGAGACTAGTCCTAAATCGATCGTTTGGTTAAAGGGAACGAGCATTTGAAGACAGACCCCGTTGTATTGATAGGCCTGCTGCTGAATCGTAATGGTTTGAGACATAGGATCAACTTTTGTGGCATAAGGACCGACCTTATAACAGGTGTTGGGAAAAAATCCCTCCACAGTGACTTGAGTGCGATCGTTATCATCAAAGCCTTGAGGAATAAACGCTCTTTGAATCGATACGGTCACGGTATTGGGAGTGGTTTCTGGAGAAATGGTATCAGCCATCGCTACGATTGAACCAAGAAGTCCAAATATCGTCGCTAAAATTGAGACTTTCATACGAATTGTCCTTTCGTTCTGTTTTTTGTTACCCCTAAATGCCCAGCTATGGATAGTGCAAACACTATTCCAAGTAAACTTTTCTCTTTTGAGAGATTGGTTTACATATTAACGCTTGGCGCTAATTTAATGATTGAGACATTATGTCCTTAGCCTTCTGTCCAATTTGGGACGGAAATGAATTTAAAATCTTTGAAACTGAGAAAAGTGGAATGCAGAGCAATCTTTTTTGAGTTGAAAGGCCCGACTTCACCCCCATAGGTGCAGTCACCTAGAATAGGACAACCTAAAAAGCTTAATTGAGACCGGATTTGATGAGTCCGGCCGGTAATAAGATGGATTTCTGATTCAAAGAGTTCTCCCAACGGAGTTGTTTGTAAAATCTCCAGCTGACATTCGAGATGATTTGGAGAGGGTTCCAAAGATAGAACTTTGGGAGCCCAGGGGCTTTTCTCCATATAGTGAGTGTGAAGCCCATGACGAGGTTCGTTGTGAGTTAAGGCTTTATAGTGTTTCGTGACTTTTTTTTGCCGCAAAAATCGATTGAACTCACTCTGGAAATTAAGAGTCTTGGCCAGAAGCAAGAGTCCGCTTACGGGAACATCGAGTCGTTGAGTGACATAAAGTGGGTAACCCAAAGTTTGGCTCAATTGATAAGCCACATTTTCAATCGAGTTATCAAGTGTCGCGTGGACCGGGATGCCGGCGGGCTTGTTAATCACTAAAAATGACTCACTTTCAAAATGAATGGTTGAGCACCAATCGACATTTCGGACGGGGTATCTTTTCGGAAAAGAGTGAATGCGAACGTAATCGTGAGCTTGGAGCATTTGGTTGGAAAAAACCCGATTTTTGTTAATAAAAATGGAACCCAATAAAAAAAGTTGATCTAGGGCGGGTTCCGTTATTTCCAGTTGCGATTTAAGAAAGTCGGCTAAGGTGCCTTCGGACTCTGCTAAGAAGTGCAGTGTGGCGCTAGGTTGGTGAGACAGAGGATTCATCGGACATAGATATCCGCTTTATCTTCTGAGATAAAGCGCAAAGCCATTGACCCT
>Ga0214923_10006348_pt1 | contig 13333 bp, 10 predicted proteins | sample LL1510_MetaG_FD_177993 | JGI IMG/M metagenome (GOLD analysis project Ga0214923, IMG submission 177993) | Freshwater microbial communities from Lake Lanier, Atlanta, Georgia, United States - LL-1510 | ecosystem: Environmental > Aquatic > Freshwater > Lake | place: USA: Georgia | collected...
AAGTCGATGAGCACAATATCCGGATCTTGCCGCAAAATGGAACGAAGCGCACTGGCAAACGTCAAACCAACCTGCTCATTGACTTGCACCTGATTGATACCGCTAATCGTATATTCAACCGGATTTTCTACCGTGATGATATTTACTTCAGGTTTGTTCAGATGATTTAAAATGGCGTAGAGCGTACTCGTTTTACCAGAACCCGTCGGCCCTGAGACCAAAATAATACCGTTTGGCCGCTCGATCACTTTGCGTACAATATCAAAGTTATGGTCACTCAAATTAAGCTTTTCAAGACTGACCGCGCCTTTTGATTTATCCAGCAAACGCATTACCACGCGCTCACCAAAGTTACACGGCAGAATCGATACCCGCACGTCTACCGCTTTGTTGGCCACTTTAATTTGGATACGTCCGTCCTGCGGAATCCGCTTTTCGGCAATGTTCAGGTTGGACATAATTTTGATACGCGACACAATGGCTGCCAAATACCGCTTTGGTGGACTAATTTTGACCACCATTTCGCCGTCAATGCGATACCGCACCCGCAATTCTTTTTCAAACGCCTCGATGTGTATATCTGAGGCACCTTCTTTTACGGCTTGATAGAGCAAATGATTGACCAATTTTACAATCGGCGCATCATTAGCCATTTCCATAATGTCTTTTTCTTCAATCTCACCCAGATTGATATCTGACTGATTTTCATCTTTGAGTTCATCCATCATCTCCTGGCTTGTCTCCAGAGGATAATAGCGATTAATCGCCTCAAAAATAACTTCTTCCGGCGCTACCGCATAATGCGTAATACCGGGAAGGAGCAGTGCCAAATCATCAAGTGGCTGGATTTCACGCGGGTCGTACGTCGCAACGCATCGCTCACCTTCGTAAAGCAAAGGGATCACGCGGTGCTTGCGTAAAAATTTGAGCGGAACTTTGCTCAGCAGCGTGGTGTCAGCCATCTGCTCCGTAATCGCCTCAATAAACGGGACATCCTGCTGCAGCGCCAGCGCTTTGCTCAGCACACGAAAATCAAGCACTTTGCGCGCAACCAGCACATCGCCCACGCGATCAGGCGCAACTTTTTCATTCTCCACAAGCACCCGCACCTGCTCAGGAGTAACCGCTTTAAGATCTACTAAAATATCGGCAATCGTTTTTTTGACCATGAAGACTCTCTGCTCCGCATATTATTTTTGGCCATCGTAGCAGAGGGGGTATAGAGCAGCAATGGTTAAGGTTACTTACGCGTAACACTACCAGAAAAAGATCCCATACATCTCGTGAATGCCTGCATGCTCGCTTTCAGCCTGTGTACATCCGAAACTGGTAAACTCTTATCACCTCTAAGCAGTGTCGCCTTGGCATATAAGTGTCTGAGATTATCTAAACCAACAGCGTTGACGAAGGTCTCATTTATCCCTGTATTTTTAAACGATTGCGATTCTAAAATTTGTTTTATTTTCTCCACCGCTGCCACAACACTGTCAACGGTAGCAGGAGCATCCCCGGCAAAATTTTGCTCTAACTCTGCTCTCACATCACGCAATAACGGTGTTGTATCTACTTGATTGTCCAACTCCCGAAGCAATGCGCTTTTTTCATCGCTGTCTTCTCCGATCGGGGATACATCACTACCAGCACCTCCGGCTGAAGGCGGCGCTGTAACAGCGGGTGGTACTACTTCACCAGCTGGTGCTACCAGAGGAGCCGGTTCTTCACCCACAACTGGCTCCACAACAGGGGCTACGCTTGGCCCACCAGCGCGATGATCCGGAGAAGGAGCAACGACAGATAGTGATGATTCCTCATCACGCACAGGAACTTCATCAACATTTTCAGCACCGCCTGTTTGATTAGTCAACGCAGCAGCACCTGTACCATCACCTCTTAAAGCCTGCTCTTCTAAAACAGAAGAGCCTGCTCGCAATAATGCACGATTTAACCGGTCAAAATCCTCCTCAATTTCTGGAGCACCTCGCCAAAAACGTGCCCTTACCCGCGTATTAAAATCCGTAACCAAATCATAGAACGCTTTGTTGGCATTAGTACGAGGAATAGCAACAGAAATCCACGTACAAAAAGCTTTTATTGCTAGGGCCCTTGCTGCAGTGTTTTCTCTAAAGCCGCCCCCCACAATCTCATTATGCAAATACTCAGCAACCTTCATTTCATCCAGGGCAGGCCTAAAGGCATTAATCGCCTTCTCGACATCATCAATCCCCTCTGCGTTAAGCAAATTAGCAAAAAGAGACGCATATGGCTCACCGATAGGCAACACGTTTTGCAAGGCTTCCATCTTTTCTCTTTGCCGCTCAGCAATAGCCTCTTGCGTACTTTCAGTAGAACGCGCTTTTCTCAAGACAAGCTCAATAACTTGCTCAGAAGAAAGGGAACTTGCTCCCTGAGAACGCAAGAAAATATTTCGTTCCAAAAGGGTTTTTTGCTCGCCGTTTAATGGGGTTATTGCCTCAAAATTACGAAGGGCCGAAATAAAGGCATCCAGAGTTTCTTCCAACACCGCAGGTCTTTCTACCGCTGCCGGGCCCTGCCTCTGGTCTGCTATAGCAGCAACAATGTCGTTACTTGAGACACCTCTTGAAAGGCGCTCAATCGCCAGCGCTTCCTCAGGGGGAGTTAAATAAGAAAGCACTTGGCGAATCAAATCAAGCTGCGGATCAATCGCACCTGCGATACCACCACCAGCACCACCGGCTGGATTTCGCGGCAAAACTGGTATTGGGTTTAATGGTGGAACTGGATGCAAAACTGGTGCAGGCGCTGGCGCAGGTGCTAGATTCACGACCGGTCCATGCAGAGCTCGCCCTGGATTTGGTGCTGGTGCTGGGGTCGGAGCTGGAACTGGTGCTGGGGTCGGAATCGGATCTGGTGCGGGAGCTGGTGGCACGCCTGGTGTAGGCGCAACTGGCACCGTACTGATTCTTTGACTTGGTGCTGGTGCTGGGGTCGGAGCTGGAACTGGTGCTGGCGCTGGTGCAAGCGCTGGATCTGGAATCGGAGCTGGTGCAGGAGCTAGCCGTCGCATATGAAAAATCTCATCAATAATCGTCTGCTCATCGATTTCTTCGAGCCCCAAAAACATATTCAGCACGCCTTTTTCTTCATCACTGAGCGGCACGTCACCGAGAGCAGCTTGAACACGCTGCATCGTAGCAAGAGGATCAAGCACCACTGGCAAAGCCGGAACTCGCATGCGGCGAATCTGCTCAATAATGTCTACCTCCGTTTTTCCCGCTCCCAACAAAATGGTCACTGCATCTTTTTCTACTTGATTGAGTTGTGCACCACCAAGCGCAGCTTGAACATGCTGCACCGTAACAGCAACATCAGGCACCACCGGCAGTGCTGGCGGCACTGATGCCCCATCTTTTTTCATCTGCAGCGCGCCCGCACCGGCAAGCGCTGCAATACTGGCAAGCACCCGCGCAGCCGTCAGTGCAATAAAGGCTGGCGTCGCCTTACGGCGCTGGTAGGGTTTACCCCCGACAAAACGATTTCTGCGCTGTTTTTTACGTGAGATCTTGCCAAACAACCGTTCGCGCGCTTCCTCATTTAAAAACGTATCAAGGCCATTGGCAACAGCAGCTGCTACCAAGGCAGCTTGTGCGCTTGTACGGCCCCAGAACGGCATTTGTGGTAAAAAGCGATACTCCCGAACGGCAGAACCTTCAGAAGCAGTAAGTACTTGGGCTGCGCCACATGATGCAATAAATAAACATAGTAGTATTTTTTTCATTATAATCCCCTCCACCCCTAGTGTAGCAGATCATCAAAGATATCAACAAGAAAGACTTTTTTTAGAGACATTAACCAGTATTTCTGCGGCAAAATAGCTTCAGGCACGGCGCATAAGAGCGTTAAACGGAATAACCGTTACTCGCTCAGAAAGTTGGTACGCTCGCTGGCCGACATACACAATCAGACCATGTCCTACGCGATCAACAGACTCACCCTGCTGCTCAGCCTGCATATGCGCCTGACGAAACGCTTCAATACCACGTGCATCATGCCCACTAATAGTGGTACTAAATTTGAATTCTATCGGATACAAAATGCCGTTCATCTGCAATACCAAATCAACCTCGGCTCCAGCATACGTACGCCAATGATATGCTGCCGGACGATGGTACAAACCACTCATCATGGCAAAAATCAGGTTCACGCAATACGACTCAAACAATGCGCCGCTTGCCGGGTGTGCACTGAGCGTTTCAAAGTCACGCACCCCCTGTAAGTAGGCCGCAAGACCAGTATCAGTAAAATGCCCTTTGCCACGCTGCGAAACCCGCCGCATCAGATTTCCGCTATACGGAAGCAACTCTCGCCATTGATACGTTTTTATTAAAAGTTCGATCCAGGTCAAAAAAGTTCCCCGCGTAATGCCAAGCAATTTCATGATTTTTTCCTGATTAATCTCTTGCGCGGTTGATGCAGCCATCATTGCCACAAAACGATTGAATAACGGTGACGGAGCACCTGGAGCTGCAAACGCAACATCACGCTCCAGATACATGCGAAGGTACGAGGCAAAATAATCAGAAACCAAAGGAGCGGGCTGCGCAAGCGCCATCGGAAAACCACCGCGCCACAAAAGCTGTGCAGGATCGTAGACATCAGCAACACGGGAGAACCGCTTAACCAAAGATTCTGGCTCTTGCAAATACATCTCAAGCCAAGTTGGGGGAACCTGCATACCACCATCAAAGCTAAATGCTGATTCATACTCAAATGGCGTCATATGCTCTAAGTCAATAATGCCAATGCGACCAGTCATCCCTTCAATAGAGGCATTTTTCATTAATCCAATGTGGTGCGAACCAGTTAAAAAATACTGCCCCATTGCTTCTGACTGATCAACGGTGCGCTTTAGAACCGCCATTAAGCCCGGGACATATTGCACCTCATCCAGAATAATCGGACTTGGATGCGTTCTCACAAAGAGCTCAGGGTCAGTTGCCGCTCCATAATTATCACTGTATTGGTCAAACGTAATAAGAGGGACATCAGGAAAGACATGCTTCAGGAGCGTGCTTTTACCTGTTTGCCGAGCGCCAATAACCAAAATCACTTTAAAATGCTGTGCCATTAAACGGAGTCGCTGCTCCACATGCCGTACTTTGTAATTCATAGAAAAATTCCCTATACAAAATTAGGTATCAAGAAACAATTGTACAGGTAATTTAAAAAAAACAAATAGATTAGCTATAAAAAATTCATCTGAGTAAAATTTTATACAGGTAATTTTTGAGGCGCCAGCGTGTGTGAATGCTCACGCCCCCTGTCCAGGGCAAAGGAGGCTGCCGGACACAATTTCCTGTTGACACGTGTGAGTAATTGGTATACGATTTGGCCCGTTGTCTCCGCGCTATAGCAGCAGCGGTGGTTAAAAATAGTGAGAGCCGCTAGCTCAGTCGGTAGAGCAACAGCCTTTTAAGCTGTGGGTCGCAGGTTCGATCCCTGCGCGGCTCACCATTTTATATCTTCTGCAAAATATATGCGTCCCCGTCGTCTAGTGGTTAGGACCTTAGATTTTCATTCTAGGAACAGGGGTTCGATCCCCCTCGGGGACGCCAAAATTAAACGCCGCGATGTTAAACATCGCGGCGTTTTCTTATGCACTTTTTATCCTCAACCATTGACCAGCCCCCAACACATGCGGCATACCATGGTCCCATGAAAACTATAGCATGTATCTTTCTTATTATCACAAGTGGTTCTCTGCTGGCAGATTGCAACGGCTGCGCGGTAAGCATTCCCGGTACGCACTCAGGCGGCAGCTTTCTCTCTGCTAAGCTCACAAAATGTCGCGCAAAACAAAAAGACATCGTAGGCGATACCTGCCCACGATGTCTTTGTCGTAAAACTGAGCACTCAGTGCACCGCCATCCTTTTAAATGGCATAACGGCGCCAAAGTGCGCGAAATCAAGCATTAATTCTTATCTGAATCAACTTGTTGGTCAACATCGAGTTTCACTTCAGGCTCAATGTGCTGCAAAATTTTCTTACGCAGCTGAATCGGAAGATTTGCCATCAAGGAGCGCTCTACCGCATGCACCCCTTCAACAAGGCCGCGCAAACGTTCAATATTTTCTTGTATAGCATCAACCTCAGCTGCTTGCTTCTTGCCGTTCAAGCGAGCCAAGTGCAACAATTCGCGGCTTGTTTGCCCGTTATCACCGCGGTGCAGATCATGATTTTCAAGACTCTCTTCAATCAAATCAGGCGCCTCACCAAGCACGCTCATCAGCTGCTGCAATTTGGCAAGCTCTTGGCGAGCAATCTTCATATACAGCTGATCTTCGATCTCCACCAGATTATGCAGCAGCGTCATGCGACCGGCAGCCGACATACCTTTAGAAAGCATCTCAAACATTTTTGCGTTTTCTGCAAAAGCGCCAATCATTGAGATCATCTCTTTGTTCTTTGCGCGTTTAAAACGATACTTGCGACGCATTTCCGCTTCGGGCGAAAGTTTTTTTGGCTGCTGACCTTGATCTTGCTGCGCATCCGGCTGAGCATTCGGCTCAACAGGGCTGCACTGACACACACTGCTCACCGCAAGCAAGCTTGCGCACAAAAGAAGACATTTATTATTCATTTATGGTACCTCACCTTAATAAAGTATACTACTATATTAGTTTAAAAAAGCTGAGGATTGCAACATTTTATTCTACAAACAACAAAGAACTTTAGCATTTAATGCCAAGAGCAATGCCCACATTAAAGTCTTTGCCCATGCCAGAAGCGCTCAACCCATACGCTGTATGTAGGCCAACACTCAAGCCCAGCGTTGGAAAGGTATGCCATGCAGACTTCACATCAGTAAAGAGCTCGTTATACGAGATGCTACCAAATAGTTTGTGCTGCTGGGCCATTGACGGATAGGTGTTTTGCAGCGGCTTATACACCTGCGCCTCGTTACCCTGCATAAAGTAGCTCATCACCTCCTGGCCACGGCAATACCAATCATACCCAACGGTGGTCACTACGCGACCAAACGTGTACTGCCCCTTTAAGCCCAAACGGCCAAGCGCACCCGGCGCAATAGAAACGGAAATAGGATCTGGCAAAATGTACTGGCTAATGCACGTGCGAAGCGCAGCGTCATCGCTTACAAAAGCATCGTAATCTTCCCCAGCGGAATCAGCTTTGACGTCTTGCGTCAAATATTGCAGCAATAAGCGCTCTTCAAAAGAGGGCAGCAAGAAATCAACTTGGCCATACAGGTGCACGGCCAGCTCATGCTTATCGTTGTAGAGGCGTGTTTTCCATGTTGCATCAGACCAGAACCCAACACCAAAGTGTCCCCCATTGCCCAAGATTGGCGCAATTAAAATCTCATTCAAGCGCTTGCGCAAGAAAGTAATAAACTTATGTGCTTCAAGTGGCGCTACTTGGTGCACTGTTTCGCGCTCAGCTTCTGTTGCCATTGGAATAATACCCTTCAGTCCAGCACGCAGCGTTACATGGTGCTCAAGCGGTGCAATCAAGCCACACAAAACGTGCGTATCACCAATACCCCAGGTCATTGAAACAAAATCGGACAAGTTAAAAGAACTCGTTTGCGCACTGGCGGGACTCAATTGAGAAATCATGCTCGCAAGAAGCTGGCGATCATCAGATTCAAGCCAGTAGTTGCGCTCAGAGACACCGGCCCAGGTTTTTACCGCCACATAGAGATTTTTGTTAAACAGCCATTCTTTTTGAAACACAGCACCCACACGGTGTTCTTGAAAGGTAATACCACCAACCAGCGTTCTCAACTGCTGAACGTAGTTACTAATAACGCCCGCCTGGTTGCTCAAATAGGCATTCTCATCGGCCTCAAATTCTGCATAATCATCGTAGTCATCAACATTTGGCGCATCACCGACCCCAATGCCATTGGTTATCATCATTGCCTTGAGCGCCTCACCGCCAACTGATTCAATCACATCCATGTCCACCATGTCCTTCACGGCATAGAGTAATTGCGGAGCGCGACTCACAAAAAGAGTAGCTGAAAAGTCGTTATACTTTAGTTGCTCACCAGCATGTAGCGGCTCGTAGAGCGCATCGCGCTGCTCAGGATTTACCAGATTCCTCCAGATAACATTATCACTACCATAAAACCCAAAAGATAACGCTTGCGCCAATTGAGAGCGCTGTGGCTCAACACCGCGTACGCCAGTAGAAAAAAGCCCTAATAATGCGCTAGCACACGCAAGCGTTCGGAGGGTGGTCAAAGTATTTTTCATAGGAATGTATCCTTCATAAAATCGTACGAAACGAGATGAAAATAGCAACCTTCGCCAAGAAAAACCATAGTTGAGCAATTGCCAAAAAAAGGTAAAAAAAAGATCGCCAACCAACCTAAAAAACTCTACACTAGCGACCCTTGAAAAACTGGTTCATGAATGATGTGTTAGGAATATCTGTATGGCAAAAAAAGCTCCGCATTTTGTAGTTGAAGGCAACATTGGTGCCGGAAAATCTACTTTTTTACAGCTATTACATGCCGAGCTTAACATCGATGTCATCTACGAACCAACCGACAAATGGCAACGCAAAAACCAAGAAGGCAATTTGCTCGATTTGTTTTACAAAGACACCCCACGGTGGGCGTATACCTTTCAATCGTATGCCTTCATCAGCCGCATTCAGGGGCAAATTGAACATGAGGCAAGCGTGACCTCAACCGAGCCACAAATTTATGAACGATCCGTCTATTGTGATCGCTACTGCTTTGCGAAAAACTGTTACGAACTTGGCTACATGAGTGCACTAGAGTGGAACATCTACAAAGAATGGTTTAGCTGGCTGGTCGAAGCCTTTACCAAAAGACCGCACGGCTTTATCTATCTACGCACAACCCCAGAAATCTGCTACGAGCGCATTCAAAAACGCTCGCGCTGTGAAGAGTCGAGCATCCCTCTTTCGTACCTAGAAGCACTCCACAATCGCCATGAAGAATGGCTGGTACAAAAGCATGAAATCCTCTCATCTCTGACCGGTGTACCAATTTTAGTGCTTGACTGCAGCAAAGAGTTTGAAAAAGATGCCACAGTACGCGCGCAGCTCTTACAGCAGGTAGATTCATTTATCCACAGCACCGGCGCTTTTGAGAAAAAAACAGAGATGCCACTTCCTAGAGTGGAACATACACACAAGGAATTACGCTAAATTTGCCAAAGCTCCTCAGGTCTGCTAACGTTCCTTTCGGGATACGTTTATAGAAAAGCCTTTTCTGAGGAGATGTATATGGTATTTCGAGTATCTTTTCTTGCAGCTATCTGCTGCGCCACAGCAACTAATCTAGTACCACAGACAGCCGATGTGGTGCTCAAGCTTCCGAGCGAAGAATCACTACTCGAGACGTTTAAGCAAGCAGTCGTGCTTGGCTCACAGGGCTATCTGACAGGCGCTGCACTTGAAAAGGACTTTGAGATCATTTCGTCCTATCTGCTGCCCCTCCTGGAAATGTCCTGGGAGCGCCCAGAGCTTACCGAAACACTCGTTTCCTGCATGGTTACTCTTGCACAGAACCCATCCCATACCAAAATGATAAGCACGCTTGGCGCCTGCCAAGCAGACTTTGAGAAATATGCCCGGACCGATGAGGAGATAGCCACCATCGCTAAATGCCTGAAGCAGCTTGGTGCCTATTATGGACCCGTGTCCTATCCAGCAGACATGCACCACAATAACCGACAGAAGCTAAAAAGAAGCAAAGCTAATCTCTTTGGCCTCGTTGGTGCAGGCGTTGCACTGGTCGCTATTGTCGTGGGCAGCGTCTATTGGCTTACTCAGAATGAGACGACGCCTTAAAAAGCTCTTTAATCATACTCAGCGAACCAGTGAGTGCAGAGGTTTCATAGGGAACCACTACAGTCTTGCCCTCGCCCGACTTCATCATTTCTGGCAGCACTTTGAGATAGTTGAGTGCAATAAGATATTGGTATGGATCAGAGCCAGGTGACGCCTTGCGCAGCATGTTGATTGCTTCTGCTTCGGCCTGCGCCTGCTTCAAGCGAGCTTGAGCAGCACCTTCGGCGATCATAATTGCCGCTTCCATCTCGCCCTGCGCCGTCAAAATAGCAGCGGATTTTTTCCCTTCTGCTTCAAGAATCAGCGCACGTCGATCACGCTCAGCACGCATCTGTTTTTCCATAGCAATACGGATATCCATCGGCGGATTAACTTCTTGCAACTCAACGCGATTTACCTTGACGCCCCACTTATCTGTTGCTTCGTCAAGGATAATACGCAATTTGGTATTGACTTGATCACGCGACGTTAGCGTCTCGTCAAGGTCAAGCGAGCCAATCACGTTGCGCAAGGTTGTTTGCGTAAGCTTTTCGATCGCCTGAGGCAAATCTGAAACTTCATACACCGCGCGGCGCGGATCAGTAATTTGGTAATACAACAACGCATTGATTTCCATCGTTACGTTGTCTTTGGTAATCACGTTTTGCTTAGGGAAATCATACACGGCTTCACGCAGGTCAATGCGCTCCACCGCCAATATATAACGATACATCCCGCCACGGCTGCTCGCCTGATCTCTTAAAAATGTCCAATGCACGGAGCGTGGTCTATCAATAAACGGCACCACAAAATGAATACCGGAGGTAAGCAGACTCTGAAAGCGACCAAAGCGCTCAATGAGCACCACCTCCGCCTGATTTACAATGTAGGTTGCTTTAGCCAAAATGCTCAAAAGCACTAAAAGCACAACGCCTACAAAGATCCACGTTAATGAGACGGTAATTACTTGCAACATGTTGATTCTTCCTCTTTTTGTATAGACACCAAAACCCGATTACCAGCAACAGAGGTAACGGTCACCACACCGCCGATCGCACATACCATCGGGGCAGCAGCAGACCAGACCTCGCCATCAATTTTTACCAGTCCCGCCTCTGTCGGGGTGATAGCCTGCACCACCACCGCTTTTTTGCCAATCAATGCATCAATATTGGTAGCGTGCCCAATTTTTTTTGCATACCCCAGCACCCGCCGCATGGCACTAAACTGAATAAGCGACACAATGGCCACCACCAGTCCTTGCACCAAAAAATCATAGCCAAGACCAGCACTGAGCGCACCAAAAAGGCAGCCAAATGCCACTGATATACAAAAGAAATATCCGGGAAAACTGAGCTCAAACAGCACAAGCGCGCCGCTAGCAATCAGCCATATAAATAAAAGATCCATAGTAAAACCTCTCTCAAGAGAAGCCTATCCTACGCCTTAAATGGCTTTACCGCAAGGCTGCAGCAGGCTCAGAAGAAACAAAGAACACTTTCCTCTACACCCTTTTCCGCTTATACTTTTTGCATTAAATGAACACCAGAAGGCCTTATGAAAACATATATCTACGGCATCCTGCTCTGCCTTCCTTTCAGTTTTTCGCCACGACTCGTAGCGGTTCCGGCATGCACGGTACGCACCGTTTCCCTTGCCAGTGCTACTATTGGCGCCTGCATTACTATCACGCTTGACCACAAATTGGCCAAGGCAAAACGACAGGCGCTCTTTCATCCCACGCACAAGAATCGCGAAAAGGTACGACAACTCAAAAAAGCGTTTCATGCACTTTTGGGCCTGACGACAGTTGCGGGAACAATCGGTTGCAGCGCTGCGCTATGGTCATGGCTCACATCACCACACACGCCGCCTCCAGCATCTCTTACGATGCCACCAGCAACCACACCTTCTGCATCGGTTACCATGCCCCCAGTTGGTGATCAAACATACACAACAGCACCTGATCCGCTACCATCCACGCCAGCTGCGGTAAATGAAATCCCAAACAATAACGCCGCGCCTAGAAACCAAACGCCACCGATAGTACTGCATGCACCGCCACTTCCTGCATACGCAATGCCAATTAGTGGCACGCCGGTGATCCCAAATACGTTTCCCTATATGCCGCCAGCGTATGACTCACCACCCATCTATGCACCCAGACCGGTATACGGGATACCCGTCATGCATAAGCCAACCGCACCACTAATAAGTGAATGAGGAAGCGCCTCAGAGCAGGCTCAAAGAGGCTGCCTGAATTTCAGAGACAGACGCCGAGCACATTTTACCAGAGCCTCGGATAAGTCTTTGACGCTTGCAGGTTTAAACTTAAGGGCACCGCTTACTATGTTTCTTTGATTGATTAAATGCATCCACCCCTCCAAGCTCACTTGATACGTGGCAAAGGTAAGTGTCGTGCAAAGGGCTTGATGCAGAGCAATACTGCTACACTCAATATATCGCGGATAATCCCGTAGGACCTTCGCACGCAGTCCTGAAATGTCATCAACTAAAAACAGATTCCTGAGCTCAATCAATAAATAAACAATACGCTGTACTTCTTCCTCAAACCTCACCAGCGGATTATTGCCCGGATTCAGATAGAGTAGAGAGCATCTAATAACCTCTTTTTTATTGAACGGCGGCTTGTGCAAAACATGAGGATCTATAACCTTTACCGCAATCACTAGTTGTTGGATAACGTCTTGCATGTGCAAACACAACTGACTACCATACGCGCAGCGCTCTTTAATATAAGCCTGCGTGGCCAGTAGTTCTAAACCCGCAACATCAGCCGGTGCCTCACTTGCCCTTAAACTGCCGCATAGTGCAACTAAAGCCCAAAGAGCAACCACTTTTTTTTGTATCAACATATCTACACTTCCCCTTTTTTATGCATGAGGGAGGCGCACTATATCATGCGAGCAATACAAAATCAGCAATAATATTTAATTAAGCTAAATATTTTGATACTCTATAAATTATAAATTGTTTCCCAAGCAACCAAAGACCTCTATGAAAAAAAGCATTATGTTAGTGCTCGCCGTAAGCACACTCCCCCTCGCAACAACCGCTGCACCAACCTGGCCCACCCTATCTCGGCATCGTGCTGATCAAGGCGCTGCTGGCGCGCTAGCTCTGGCCTCCATTGCCAATGCCATCGAGCTTGCCATGAATGCCAAAAAGAAGCGCTATAGCAAAAAGCTCATCGTTTTTCGCGCCCTCGCAAGTATTCTTGGTATCGGCGCTGCCGCTGCCATTGTCTTTGGTAAGCCTGCTCAAAAATGGAGTAATAAAGCGCACGCAGCAAAACGTACAAGAACAACAGAGTCAGAAAGCACAAAGCCTCAAGTAGCTATAGAAGCCGAAGGACAAAGACACGCAGATCCCGAACAACAAGGCGCCGTAAGAAAAGCAGATGCCGAAGGAGCAGCAGCACAGCAACGAATGCTTGCAAAAGCAGATGCCGAAAAGCAAGAAGCTGAAAGACAAGCAAAAGCAGATGCCGAAAGACAAGAAGCT
>Ga0214923_10006351_pt1 | contig 13323 bp, 9 predicted proteins | sample LL1510_MetaG_FD_177993 | JGI IMG/M metagenome (GOLD analysis project Ga0214923, IMG submission 177993) | Freshwater microbial communities from Lake Lanier, Atlanta, Georgia, United States - LL-1510 | ecosystem: Environmental > Aquatic > Freshwater > Lake | place: USA: Georgia | collected 2015-10-15
GGTCTGGCTTATTGAGGTCGGCAATGATGTACTCAATTTCGTGGTTGTTGGCGCGATACTCGGCGCTTTTAATTAGCCGCGCTTCAGGCGCAACCCAAACCACCCCGCGAACATCAACGCGAAATACAAAGTCGGAAAGTCTCCCTCGACAATCCAATAAATAATCGGAAATATCACCACACCAGGGGTCAAGATGAACCCGAGAATCACACCGAATAAACCCAGCCAATCGGCCCACGCGACAAACCAGAAAACATATTGCAGCACCCCGGCGACCAGCGTGACCAACACGCCCACAGGACGCAACGAATTTTTGAAAGGATTCATTTGTAACTGTCGAAACTATACGACGTTTTGCATCCAGGTAGAAAATGTGAACATTGAACAGAGAACAAGTGTGGCAGTTAGGTCAGGGTTCTCGCGCATTGAAAAGGGGTAGGCGATAACAAACATCAAGAACGTGATGTAAAACTCTCGCTTAGAGCTCTTCGGTACGTGTTTAGCCAATTGAGTTTCTAACGACGTGTTTTGTTGATTTCAATTGAGTCAGGATTTAGGAAATATGGGGTGTATATGTTTTGTTTGTGGCTTTGATTTTCTGGCCCGATTACACCGCTGAGTGTGACTTGTTCACCAATTTTTGCTCCAGAAATAATGTTTATTAGAAACTCGTCGAAAATATAAAAGTAAACGGTGCCATCGTTGGTAGTTATTCCAAGGACTATGTAAAGTGACCCTCGTTTGCAGTATTTTTTGACTATAGATTCAATGGTTCCTGAACATGTCCACTGGCAGTATTGCTTGAGCGGGGTACTTGTTTCGATCATTTTCATTCCTCGGTTTCGTACTCTTGGTATGTTCCAGTTAGGTAGCGTTGATTTCCTTCATCCCAGGTGATTCCTGGTCCGAGCCCAAGCTGTAACCCGGTTGGAGATTGCTCCTCATCGTTGTTGTTGACTAATGGTCCGGTCGGGTAAGTGGTCAGGTAGAAGATCACCTGAAGTAGGTCAATGTAGGTGGGGAACATGTCGCCCGAAATTGTTGTTAAAAACCCGATTAGAGGATGTGTTCTGTCGTAGCAAACCTCCCATGGGTCAATCACGAACTCTGGCTCGCCGTTTTTTTCCCAAACTGGATAGACCTGAAATGAATATGCAAAGTCAATTAGCGTTTTGAATGAATCACTGCTTCTTAGGCTTTCGAATTTTTTAACTATTGACTTTTTGCGATTCCAAACCGTTTGTCGTGTTACCCCGAGAATCTCTGCGACGTCTTCCAAACGCAAACTGTAGGTGCTGAGAATTACGTTGCGGGCGATGAATACGTCGATGATGTCAAGATCAAGACTTGCGAGTTCTTTGTAGGCATGCATCGGTGCTCGAACGTTGAGATTTGGTTTGCCGGCTATGTTGCAGCATCCCAGAGCGAGTTCTCTCAATATTCGTATCTCCGGTTGTGCAGGCTGGAATAGGTCACTAAGTCGTGTAACTTGTCCGCCAAGCTCGCTAACTGCGGACGCAAAGTCAGCCAAGCTACCCGTGCGTAGAGCGTTTAGTTCGAGCGCAGCATCCCAAAGTTTGAAATCTTTGATGCGTGGCGAGGGCCGTTTACCCTCTTTTGCCAATCGCTGAGTTAATTTCTCGAGCGAGCTCTGAAGGTCGTCGTATATATAGTTGTCCTCGAGGAGTTCTTGGATGCCACTTTTGCCAAGGCAGGAAATTAGTGCAGCGTTAGTTTTGGTTTCTCCTAAAAACTTCGGAGAATTTGGGTTTTGAAGGCTCTTTCGATCTTGAGCCCATTTCCAGAGATACTGGAATTGCGCCTTAAGTTGGGCGTTTGAGCCGAAACTTTCCTTGTTTTCCATTGGTGAACACCTACCTTTGTTTGATTATCTAAATATATCAATTATTTTAATTCTTGTCAAATTTTAATTTGATAATTTTGACAGTTTTGGATATATTAGACATATTATGAAAACTCGACAAATCGTCCTTATAGATGCCGAAAACCTTGCTGGTACTGGGCATCTAACCAATTCAGCCGCCCAGTTGATTTGTGAGACCTTAAAAAGGGCTATCGACATCTCTCGAAATGACATTGTGATTGTGGGCGGCGACAAGCACAACGTTTTTCAACTAGGTGAAATTGCCAAATGTTTTGGCGGTCAAATTGTCCTGGGGACTGGACCAAATGGTGGTGATCAGGCACTTCAAAATGCTTTTGATCAAATTCCAAGTGTTATTTGGAATCACTCCGACTTACCCATTAGTCGCTTAGTAATAGCTTCTGGGGACAATTTTTTTGCGATGGCGGCGCGAGTAGCAAAAAGTAGGGGATACCAAGTTATGACTGTTAGTAAGCAGGGCAGCTTGAGCTATTCGCTTGCAAAAAACTCAACAAATCATGTTTATTTGCCGGAGTTAATTAGTTTGTAAAACCGATTGACTCAGCAATTAAGAGTATTCCTATGTTTGAGACCGGGGTGAGCTGGAGGTTGCGAGGATTCTCTAATTCTCATCTGGGGATAGCTGTGTCTACGATGGTACAGACTTCTAGACAAAGGATCCTGAGTTGACTGACGGCTTTGACCTAAAAAGACATGTACCTCTAAGCGTTTTTTTGCGTCATGTTGATGAGGCTCATCATGTTTCGTACGGAGTTGAAGGCCAACCTACGTGCCGAGTCGAGGTGCGTCCAGCCGAAAAATTTATTGAGCTTTTTGTTCTCGGTGATCTGTCAATACCAGATACAACTACTTTGCGAAATCTGCATTCTTTACAAGTGGCTCATGGCGCTGAGAACTGGAATTGTCTCCGGATTTCTTGGTCACATACACCAATTGAGAGTTACAACTTCGCTTGTTTGGTGATTGATCGAATTCTTGACCAAGGAGAATCTTTGGCAACTGCCACTGCCGTATCCCTTGCGGGGATTCGCGAACTTTTACGAAGGGAGAGTGCTCTCAGCAGCGAGCAAGAAGTTGGTCTTTTGGGCGAGCTGTTTGTCCTGGATTCCTTAATAGATCAATTCGGTATTGGTATTGCGATGGATGCTTGGATAGGTGTGAATAGTGAAGAACATGATTTTGGGATGTCGGATCGAGATTTTGAGGTAAAGACAACAAGAGCTGAACATCGAACACATTGGATTTCCTCGTCAACGCAGCTTTTGGCTATCTCCGGAAGAGAATTACGTCTCATTTCAATTCAAGTGACACCTCGAAGCTTAGGAAGCGCATTAACTCTTCCTGATCTTGTGGAGCGAATCGAAACAAAAATTGGCGACAGATCTGCTCAGTATTGGCGAAAGTTAGAAGCAGTGGGTTATCTGAAAGAAGACAAAGAGCTATACCAAACCAAATGGGCGTTACGCACCGACATTAAAGAATTTGAAATTAATAGCGAGTTTCCAAAGATTACGCCAAATGAATTAGAAAAAATTGGGGTAAATGGAACAGAAGTTCCAGAAGTTAGATACAGAATTTCGCTTGACGGTAAGACGCCAGCTAAATCCATAATTGACTTCTCCGCAGTGAATAATTCTTGGAAAGTCATTTAATGGGGCCAATACAAAATCAAATTCGATCGTTTGTTGACGCGATCAGGTTTCTCTCCAATCGCGATGAACCACGTAATTTGATCGCGCAAACTAATAAGTTGCAGGATGAACCATGTACACCACTCACCGAAGATGATTTGGTTGAAGTCTTAATTGACTCCGCACCGGGGCAGACAATTCAAATCCTGCTTGGAGACTTAATTTCGGCTTATGACCGTTTTCCTGGTGACGCTGACTCTTGGGTCGGTAAAACCCGCCCACATACTGATGAGAGACGTAATTTGTCTTACAAACTTCTTGGTTTAGATAAAAAGTCAAGCGATTTGATTTCAAAATTTCGACCAGTTCCACTTGCTGCAGACCGACCAACAGTAATCGGGGACCAAGAAGATTTTAAGCGCTGGTACTTGCCGTCACGGGAAAATAACAGCGATTTCTATTGGGATAACTTTCGTCACCATCTAAGGACAAAAAGAGGCCTTGATGAAAAATCAATAAATAGTCTTGACGTGTCAAGCTCCGAAATTGTGGGGCGGCTAGCGGATCCAACCTCCTCAATTCCATTCAGCGCAAGAGGGGTAATTGTCGGTTACGTCCAAAGTGGAAAGACTACGAATTTCACCGCAGTGATTGCAAAAGCTATTGATGCGGGTTATCGGTTTGTGATCGTGCTAACTGGAATGCACGAAGCCTTACGTCGACAAACACAGCGACGGCTTGACATGGAGTTGATTGGTAAGCCAAATATTTTGGGCGATCTTTCCGAGACATCTGCGATACAGCATCCTGCAGGCCAATATCTAGATGACCGTGAGTGGCCAGCGGGCGGATTTTCTGACCTTAGAGGGAAACGGCCAAGCCCCGGAATTATTCGTCTAACGGACTATAAAAATGATTACAGCAATCAACAAACTCATTTGTTAAATATGGTTGCCCCAAACGATTTCACAAATTTATTTGATCCGAAAAGATTGCATAATGAGAATGCGCGAATTGCAATAATTAAAAAAAATGCGACGGTTATTACGCATTTGCTGAAATCAATAGAAATGTGTGAGCGTACAACCAGACAGCTGCCAACGTTAATCATTGATGACGAGTCGGATCAGGCTTCCGTAAATACTGCGAAGTTAATCAGTTATTCAAAAGTTATTGAATCAAAAGAAGAAAAAGAAAAAAGGCAGAGACGAACCGCGATTAATGAGAAGATTTCAAAAATCTTAGAGAGAATGCCTCGTGCACAATACATTGGATACACCGCAACGCCATTTGCAAATGTGTTCGTTGACTATGAAGACGACTACGATCTTTTTCCTAAAGATTTTTTGATTGCCCTTGATGAACCTAAGGGTTATATGGGGACGAGCACGTTTTTTTCAAGCACAGGCCGGGCCCCCGATAAGGAGAAGTACAAGCTCTCAAACAAACAGGCCTACATTCGTGAATTACTTGCATCTAAAAATGATTTAAACATGCAGGAATCTGAATTAACTGAGGCGATTGCATCTTTTATCGTTACGGGTGCAATTAAATTATTCCGCTTAAATTTGAATAGTTCTTATGAAAGATCTTTTCGCCACCACACGATGCTGATACACGAAGCAGCTTGGAAAAAAGAGCATGCAAGAATTAAAAAGATTGTACGCAGTATTTGGGACAAAGCTGAATGGCGAAAAAATAGTAGCAGTGAAATACTGCGGTCATCATTTTTGTCGTTGCAGCCAACTATGAAAGATCGAGGAGAATCGCCAAGCGAAATTCCGATGAACTTTGAGGATATTGAACCATATATTAAAAGAGCAATTGAGAAGATTGAGAGTTCAGTTTACTCTGCAAGTAAATCTCCAATTCTTGTAGTGAATGGCGAGGCGGAGTCTGAAGACTTACTTGACTTTGATCGAAAAGAAACTTGGAAAATTATTGTTGGTGGTGCAATGTTGAGTCGAGGTTTCACCATTGAAGGATTGACAATCTCATACTTTAGGCGGGCATCTCGCGCCCACGACACGCTTCTACAAATGGGGCGATGGTTTGGCTATCGATACGGATATCAAGATCTTGTGCGCATCTATCTTGCAGCGAATGCATCAATTTCAAAAAACCTCAATGTCAATTTGTACGATGCTTTCAGGGAAATAGCAGTTAGTGAAGAAGCCTTCCGAAACCAGTTGGCTCTTTACTCGGCATGGGATGGTGACTATCCGGCAATAACGCCGCGACAAATTAGGCCTCTTGTTCTTCAGAATTTGCCTTGGCTGAAACCGACTGCTGCAGCGAAAATGCAGTTAGCGAAGATCAAGCGACAATATACAGACTTGCTTACCCCGAAGGCGATGGGCTTCAACGAGGATGAAGTTGTTCATAACTGGAAACTTTCCACCAGTCTTGTCAAAGCAGCTACCCGGCAAGTTCAATTAACCGGTAAGCCAGGAAGCGACCAAGTATTCCCGGCATTCGTTGGAGAAATTTCAGTAGCTGATTTAACAGATTACTTAAAAAATTGTTTCTGGATTGGTGACTACTACGAACGTGTTATTAGACCCAAAGCTGCACATTACGACTACTGCGCAAACGAGGGCATTTTAAAGAATTTTATTTTGATCCTTCCCCAATTTGTGAGAGAGCCAGACCACGTGGTCCAGGTGGAGGGGCTAGGGAAACGTGATGGTGTTACTCGTCGTAGAAACAATGAGGACTATTACGGTGAGTTTACGGCTGAGCCGCATCGTGATGCGGTCTTGAAAGATATTTTGCCGCTGACTGGCCCAAGTTCGAAAGTCTTGAGTGCCAGCATCGGTCAGGGTGTCATATTGGCATACGTAATACCCGAGCGTGGGAAAAATGGTTTGGGAGAAGTGCCATCAATCGTGCCCGAATTTAAATGTACTTTGGGTTTAAACATTTATTTACCTGGATCAGCAAAAGGCGATGGCACTGCTGCACCGATTGAGTGGGAAGGAACCTCCCGAGTTAAAAGTTAGGTGTCAAACATTTTTGAGTTATCCGTGCAACACGCCTTGTTTAGGCTTTGGCGAATTAGAAAGGGAGAATTGTGAAAGCAGAATGGGTTTGGCTTCCATCAAGTCCTGCTGGTGGTGCTTCTGGAACAACCTTTACCCAAGCACTTGGCAATGAGGGTATTGCTGCGGCTGATTTAGTGGCTCGCGAGGTGCTGCAGAACAGTTGGGATGCGGCCCTCCTGAAAACGGAAGATGATGCGCCTGCATTTAGATTTAAATTTCGCTTTGTTGAGTACGTAGATGATAAGCATTCAAAAATAGTAAAAACCCTCGGTTTGAGAGCACTATTAGATCAGCGAAAGTCCTTGCAATCAGACGCACGCGATATCCCTGAATTAGAAGACGTTCGTTGTCTTTTAGATTCCAAAAAACCGTTACGCGTTCTTTATCTCGAGGATTTTGGTACTCATGGAATGTTTGGTGATCCCAAAAAATTTAAAAGCTCTCATCTTTATAAAGCGATGTATATTCTTGGCTCAACTAGCAAGAATATGGAGGACGGAACTCGTGGGGGCACTTTTGGGTTTGGCAAAAGTGCGTTTATCGGCGCTTCAGAGATACACACCGCAATTGCGTACACAAGATTTGCGCCACGTTACGATGACGATGCGACTCGAAGACTTGTAGGTTTCACTTGGTGGGGTGATCACGAAGTTGGTAACGACTCATATCAAGGTCGTGCAATGTTTGGTAGGGCAAAAAAATTAACCCGTGATGGAGCTGAACCATTAGTTGACAAAGATGCTGATGGTATGGCTGAGCAACTTGGAATGACTGCTAGAAGCTCAAAGAAGTCGGATTTCGGATCAACGGTAATGATCATTAGTCCAACAGTTGATGCGGAAGATCTTAAGATTGCTGTTGAGCGCAATTGGTGGCCAGCACTCGAAGATCAACTAATGGATGTTGTCATTGAAAGAGCTGATGGATCACAACTTATTCCGCGTCCTCGATCAAACAAAAACTTGAGACCTTTTTTGCAAGCGTATGGAATTGCCCGTGGATTAAAAACCCCAGAAGATGAGAATACAGAACGCCTAGCTTCAGCAAAGTGGCGAGCCGACCAAAGTGGAAGAGAATACGGTGACTTGGCGTTAGTTCTTGACACAGAATTTGATTTGGCTGAATCTAGCGAAGAATCAAATTATGGGGAAGCCCATTCGCCAACAGTTGCCCTTATTCGCGGCCCAAAGATGGTTATTGAATACAAGTCATTTTCCTCGCGCCATCCAATTAGAGGGGTTTTTATTGCTAGTCAATCGATTGACAATCACCTACGTCAAGTAGAGCCTCCTGCTCACAATAGTTGGGAGAAGAATTGGACAAAACAGATGAATAAGGAATCTAAGGCAGTAGCCAAGGCAACTATGGATCGAATCAGACGTTCGGTAAGAGAATTTGCTCAGGAATTCGCCCCTCCTCCTTCAAGTTTCACGGCGAATCTGCCTCTTTTAGGAAGCCTTCTGGGCGGCTTGTTTGGTGGCAAGGCTCTTGGTAAGACTCCTAAATCAGGACCGGGGCCCGGACCGGCGACCGATAAATTACTGATTCATACCGCGCAGCCAGATCAGAAAATTGCGGTTGCGGGGAGGGAAGAGATTTATCTTAGAAAGTGGATCTCTGTAAAAATTCCACGGGCGTCACAGTGGGAAACGGCAACACTTCGGTTTGCAGTAAGCGTCTCAATAGGTGAAGAGGTTGAAGCAAAAAAAACTAAGGATCTGATTGATCTCAAAGAAATCATTGCGCCAGATGGTTTTATTAAATCTAAAGATGGTCAGAAGTTTGAGGGGCAAGTAAGTGGGGGACAAGAGCTTGTCTTCAAAATCACGACAGCCCCATATTGGAAGGATCTAACTGCTGTAGTGACTCCGGAAGTTGAGCTCTTTTCATGACAAATGTAATTAAATCAAGCCCAAGTTTTCTGGCAAGGCCATTTGACGGATTTGAAGTGTTTAATGATTCTCTCAATACATCAAGGGTAAAAATTGGAAGCGATGTTTATGGGCCTGGATCAATTGAGCTCCCGATTACTCAGCTTCCGTTGCGTGACGGGCAAGTGGAAATATATTTTGACCTGTCTCTTTCGGACAACTTGAACAAACTTGGAATTGATTTGGGAATAGTTGACCTGGTCTGTTTTATTGAGGGGTCAATCATTGCCGAATCCCAGATTCTGTTTAAAAAGGATATGCGCACGGCGAAATCGCCGATTGTTATACCGATTGAAGGAAGTCCTCTAATAACTCATAGTCCTAATGGATTTGACATAAAGATTGCTTTAATTCTGACAAGCGATAGTGAAGCTAAAGGGCGACAGTTAATCGAGAATGGTGTCTGGATAAGCAACGCGACATTTCGACTAAAACCGTTCACAGCGCAATCTATGTTTGCTCCAGCTCCACTTGATGATCAGGTTAGAGCATCATTTGGATTGCCAAAAGGGTGCATGTCATATGTCCATGTCCAAGAAGATTTTTTGCGTTCAGAGAGCCTAGAAGACCAGGTTGATATCTATGTTGACATTTCAATTTTGCGATTACTCCAAGAAAATAATGATTCAGCAGTCGCCCACGCAATCCAGTTGGATTTAGCAGCTTCATTATTTTTGACTTTAATTACGCATGCCGCAAATCAATTGCGAAACGAAAATCTAGAATACCCCGAAGATTTTAAAGAAAAAGATCTCCCAATTGGGAAAGTCTTAGAGCTAGTTTCCATTTCTTCCCAGTACTCAATTCAAGACTTGCTTAAGTTTGCGGTAGCAGACTTGGGAAGACTGAAAGCGGCAATTGAGTCGCATCTGAAAAGCCAGAAATTGGTTTCAATTGCACTGAGAGACGTGTCATGAAGTATCCGTGTTATCAAATTTCGCAAGGCCGACAAGTAATTGCAAAATATAGATCCGAAAGTAAATTATCAAGGGCAGTGCCACAGCCGGAACAAAAAAAAGTATTGATTGAAAGTCCAGACACTGACTTTGAGGAAGTGCTACGAATTCTCTCAAAACGTCTATCGGTGGTTGAAGCAGAAAATCTTCGTCAGCGAGGTTTTAGCCCAGATCAAGTAGAAGGCAAATTTGCAATCACGTTGTACTCAGAGTTTTCCGACTTTCCAGCACAGGCGTTGGCTGATCCAGATTTTTGGAGATATATAGCAGTTGAATTTTTTCGAGATTTCATTTATTGGCGGGTAGGCGAAAATTGCGATCAAGCAAATTTTGGTTTGGATTCAATCCGTAGAATTCCAGAGTGTGTTCCATTGCGAATGTTTAACAGAGTTCACATAGCAAAAAGCATTATTGAAGCAGGTAGTTCGCTAACCTTGGAAGAAATTTGTTTGTCGGGGGGTACTGACTTTTGGCAGAGTCATGTTTTTAGAGTTCAAAACAGATTTGATCCAAGAGTTTTAAAGGTCCTTGTTGCTGCGACCCATAACCATAACGTTGACGTGATACGTGACGTCGCGAAGACAGTTAGGCAGATTCGCGCAAACTACAACTTCCAAGTGCGACATGGTGACCGAATTGATGCAATGATTCAAAAAGGTATTAAGTCGGCGATACAGGCTGTGGAAGACAAAAAACGTGGGACTAGGGAATAGGTGTACGGACTACTCGACACCACGGCCCATTAGGTATTAGGATTTGGCCTCTAATATATGTCTAAAACTATTTCTTCAAAATCAACTGTGGGGAATAGTTTTTACGACTTAGACGACAGATTTTCGCTTCTTCACACACAGTTGAAATCCGAAATCTCATCGTTGTTTAACGCCGATCCTGTGAGCTGGTGGCAACAGTTTCTACTTGACAACGACTATGGAATTCGCCAGAAATCCTTATTTGGTAAAATTAGAGTGCTTGATTTATTCAGCAGCGTAGGTGGATTGTCCCTTGGGGCAAGTGTTGCCGCAGAGCTTTTGGGCAAAGCTGTTCGTTTTGAAGGAGCAGCGGATACTGATTCTGACGCTCTTCTAGTGCATAATCATAATTTTGGAACTCAACACCTGATTAACGAATCAGTTAGGGATATTGTTGATTTCCGAGTTACAACTGACACTCAAGATGGTAGGGCACATTTTCGCTATGCGGCGATGTGCGGTGAAGGTGAAAAGCTGGGTCCGGTGGATCTGCTAATTGGTGGCCCGCCGTGTCAGGGGCATTCAACTTTAAATAATCAAACAAGAAGTGATGATCCTAAAAATCTGCTGATGCTCACCATGCCGGCGATTGCTGTTGCAATGGGTATTCCAGCAATAGTTATTGAAAATGTACCCAACGTCATCAATGACTCAAAGAATGTTGTAAAGACGACGAGAGAGCTTTTTGAAACTAATGGGTACACAGTAAGTCAAGGTGTTTTGAGCGCGAGCCAGTTGGGTTGGCCTCAAACACGTAAACGCTTCTTTATGATTGCGCGGCTAGATGGCGTGTCAATTGACTTTGTGAAGTTGACTCAGACTTTTCAGATGCCTGCACAGCCCCTTTCGTGGGCGATTGGTGATTTGGTAGAAAGCTTTGGGTGCAATGGGAGCAAAGATCTTTTCAACACCGTTCCGCAGATGAGCGCAGACAACCAACGTCGTTTGAAATGGCTCTTTGACAACAACGAATATGATCTGCCAAACCATGAACGACCAAAGTGTCATCAAAATGGACATACATATCCAGCCACGTACGGTCGGATGTACTGGGATAAGCCTGCCCCGACAATTACGACAGGTTTTTTGACTCCTGGTCGAGGCCGATTTATTCATCCGATACAGCCGAGAGTTCTCACGCCACACGAGGCTGCTCGCGTTCAGGGATTTCCAGATTGGTTCGATTTTTATGCACAACGGGATAAGCCACCATCGCGGTCAAATTTAACTAAGTGGATCGGTGATGCGGTCCCGTCTGTTCTTGGCGCTACTGCAGTTGCCGCGGCTTTGTCACTTGGTCAAGAGAATTTAGGTAACTAATCATTTTGGTCATTCCAACTCAAAAAGCTCGGATTCTTTGAGTTCTTCGCCATTCGGCGAGTTTGTTTCGATAGGCACGTAACAAGCTACAGGTAGTCTCAAATTGTGCTTGCGTATCTTGCGTCAAAAGAACAGTTCTTAAAGGATGCGCCAACGATTGAAGACATCGTTAAAACTGCTGTTAAAAAGAACTTAAATCTTTCTGTTGGTCAGGCTGAATATAACGCCTGGCGAAATTCGTTGGGCAATGCAATGTCGCATGCAATGAATGACCCTGAAATACCGAACGATTCTGCAGTTGCAGTTGAGTATCGCTTAAACGGTCGTAAATTTCGAATCGATTTTATTATTGCGGGGCTTAACAGTGCGGGTAAAGAGTCTGTTGTAATTGTTGAATTGAAGCAATGGACTGAGGTTGACTTTTCTGAATTAGAAGATCATGTAAAGACATTTGTTGGTGGCGGCTTGCGTGATGAGCGACACCCGTCGTATCAAGCCTGGAGTTATGCCAGCCATCTACACATGTTCAACGAATACGTCTATACGAATTCATTAGACATAAGCGCTTGCGCCTATTTACATAATTGCGAGGGGCGTGCTGTTATCAATGACCCCCGTTATGCCGACAAACTTGCGAAGGCGCCAGTATTTATCAAGGGTCAACTCGCCGATCTGCAGGGCTTGATTAAGAACAAGATTCGTAGCGGTGCTGGTACTGAAATGTTGCGTCGCGTAGATGGGTCGCCGATCAGACCATCAAAACAACTCGCCGAGGCTGTCGGTTCAATGCTTGAAGGAAATGAAGAATTTGTCTTGCTTGACGAGCAAAAGACAGTGCTTGAAAAAATCATCAATGCATCAACCAAGGCGCAAGTCGATAAAAAGCAAGTTTTGATTATCAAAGGCGGACCAGGCACTGGTAAGTCAGTGATTTCAATTAATGCATTGGCGAAACTCTCGAGTCTCAGACTTAATGCGCGATACATAACGCCTAACGGGGCGCCACGTGCAGTGTTCGAGTCAAAACTGCGAGGGGCGATGTCTGGTGTCGAGATTAAAGAATTGTTCAGTGGCTCAGCGGCTTACGCAGGTATCAAGAAAGACTCTTTTGATGTATTGATTGTCGACGAGGCACACCGATTGAAATTGCGCAGTCAGTATGCAAAAGGTGGTGTGAACCAAATTCGTGAGATTATTCAGGCAGCTCGCACCTCAGTTTTTTTCATAGACGAGGCACAAAAAGTCACTTGGAAAGACATCGGTGAAATCTCGGCGATCAAAGAGTTTGCAGTTACTGCAGGCGCTGAGATTGAAGAACTCGAATTGACTTCGCAGTTTCGTTGCGGTGGTTCAGACGACTACATGGCTTGGTTAGATAACGCACTTGGCGTGCGAATTGAGACCGACAGTTATTTCTCGCCAGGTAAATTTGATTTCAAAATTGTCAATAGCCCGACAGAGTTGCATGAATTAATTAAAGAGAAAAACAAAATTAATAATAAATCTCGGGTTGTTGCTGGCTACTGCTGGGAATGGGTAAGTAGAAATGACAAAAACCAACCGGACATTAAATTTCCTGAATTCAATTTTGAGGCTGACTGGAACTTGACCGCTCACGGTGGAAAGTGGATTATTCACGAAGAATCAGTAAAAGAAATTGGTTGCATTCATACGTGTCAAGGTTTGGAACTTGACTATGTTGGGGTGATTGTTGGGCCAGACTTAGCCATATCTAGCGGCGAGTTGATTACTAACCCTGCGGCGAGGGCAAAGAGTGACAAAT
>Ga0214923_10006352_pt1 | contig 13322 bp, 11 predicted proteins | sample LL1510_MetaG_FD_177993 | JGI IMG/M metagenome (GOLD analysis project Ga0214923, IMG submission 177993) | Freshwater microbial communities from Lake Lanier, Atlanta, Georgia, United States - LL-1510 | ecosystem: Environmental > Aquatic > Freshwater > Lake | place: USA: Georgia | collected...
GTTGTCGCAATTCCATTAGGGACAGTGTTCTTGTATAGGATGCCAGCTTTTCGAGAGATTTGGGATCCGATTGTTCTTAGGCTCCCCATTTTCGGTCAGTTAGTGGTAAGAGCTTCCGTAGCAAGATTTGCACGAACTTTGTCGACACTTGTCGCGAGTGGTGTTCCTTTGTTAACCGCTTTTGATATTTGCACGAAGGTTATCACCAATATTGCGCTTAAAAATAGCATTAAACAGGCTTCGACGGGAGTGAGCGAGGGTAAAAGTATCGTAGAGGGGCTGTCCCGGCTCGGGCATTTTCCCCCGATGGTGCTTCATATGATCAGCATCGGTGAAATGACGGGACGTCTAGATGAGTTACTTGAAAAGGTCGCCGATATTTACGACGATGAAGTTGATAATGCTGTTGATACAGTGACCGGTTTACTTCAGCCTTTGTTAATTATGGCTGTGGGAGGGATGATTCTATTTCTAATGCTAGCTATGTACTCACCCATTATGAATTTGGGTGAAAAGATGAGCCTAGGCGGATAACTCTTAGATTATGCTTACCACCGTTAATCGAATTAAACGGGAAGTGGGGCTCACTGTCTCCACTCAATTTGGCATGTCCGATGCCTTTAAGTGGATGTTGCTCGCTCGCATCTGTGTGCTCTTTGGTATTTTATTTGTTATTCTTACGAAAAATGTATTCAGTCGAGCTTCCACCGATGGATTCAATCTCCAACCCGGGCTTTGTCTTATCTCCTTGAGTTTTTTTGTCACTCTTGTTCAATCTTGTGTTGTCGATAGAATTTTAGTGAGTTGGTGGTGGATAGGTTTTCAGATTGGTTTCGACTCTGCTTTGACTGGCTTCTGGATTTCATTGGGACAAAACTCTGAAAGTGTTTTCCCACTTCTTTATTTAATTCAAATCCTGATAGTTTCTCTTACTTTTTATCAGCGAGGCGCATGGCTCTCTAGTTGTTTTGCAGTTTTATCGTTAGGATTGGTCACGCTCTACAAGTTTTCCTCCGAGCCGGGATCTTTGTTTTTATGGGGAACCTACTCAGGTATTTTTGTTTTGTTGGGGGTGGTGGGGGGATTTTTAAGTGAAGAACTAAGAAGAACCGCAGAAAACTTACGCGAGAAAATGGTAGAGGTTGAAAAGCTAACAGCGTTTCAGGAACGTATTATCTCTGAAATTCCTACAGGGTTATTAACTGTGGATCATGAAATGAAATTAAATTTTATCAATCCTGCTGCTGAACATATTTTAGGGGTTCTAGCTCGTAATGTGATTGGAAAGCCTCTCGAGCAGGTAAGTAAGGAACTTTTACCTTTTTTTACACAGATAGAAGCACAAGAGATCGTTGAAGATGAAGAAGTCAAAGATTCCAGGGAGACTTCTATCTCAGCGACGGGAAGTGAGTTTCATAGAAGTTTGTTCCTCCGCACTAAATCAGAAACAGGGGGGCAAGCTAGGCTCCAGCAAATTGTGGAATTAGGAAATGGAAATTCCAAGCGAATGCTAAGAGGGGATGTGGCTGACATCGATGTGGAGCTAGGAGGAGGGCCTTTTTTGCAAACCCAAGCCAAAGGGGGCAGGGTATTGTTGTTCCAAGATGTTACAAAAATCGTCCATCTTGAAGATAAATTGAAGCAGAATGAAAAGTTGGCGGCAGTAGGGCAACTTGCTGCAGGGATTGCTCACGAGATCAGAAACCCTCTGGCTAGCATGTCGGCTAGCATTGAGATGCTAAAGAGCGCTCAAGAATGGACTGAGCCAGAGAACAAAAAGTTGATGGAGATTACTCTAAAAGAAATTGATAGGCTTAACGGACTGATTTCTGAATTTCTTGACTTCGTGAAGCCCGAAAAATTCAATCTCAAGGAAACTGAACTTGAACTTTTGCTTCAAGACATTGTGACTGTTGCGGGTGGGATGAAGGACATCAAGGAGATCGCTGAAGTCAAAACTCAATTTAAGCCCTGCAAAGTTTTAGGGAACGGAGAGAAACTTAGACAGGTCGCATGGAATTTATTGTTAAATGCAGCACAGGCTATGAACCAAAAAGGTGTGATTGAGATCGGATGTGAGCCCATGAGTTCCCAGCGAGTTAAGTGGTGGGTCTCTGATACTGGGCAAGGAATGTCTGAAGAGGTATTGGCACATATTTACGAGCCATTCTTCACGACAAAACCTAAGGGTACGGGGCTTGGGTTACCCACAGCTTACAAAATCATTGAAGCTCACCATGGAGAAATTAAGGTGACTTCGGTTCAAGGGAAAGGAACATGCTTTGAAATCTTTTTACCACGAGCTTAGGCTCTTAAATGCGTGGGGTTGGGTTTTTGTTTTGGCTTTGTCTTCGATTGCGCCAGGAGCCCCAGAGGAGAAGCCTAATTCTAGCGAGACCTCCCCAGTGATCCAGAAGTCCGAAAAAGTGGAGGAACAAGTTGAGGCCCCCGCGCCTTCCCCGGCATTATCGAATCCATCATTGTCGGAATCGACACAATCTAACGTCTTAAAACCTTCAAACAGTCTTGGCTTCAATGTGAGAATTGATGCGGCTTATTCGGGTGGGGGATCAGTTTATCAGGGGTTTTCGATTCCCTCGATTCGTCTCTCCGGTTTCGGGGAGGTGGGGAAGTACCTCGATTATCGATTATCTGTGGCTCAAACAAGGGAGTTTTCAAGATCTAGTTTGGCACAAATTCTTCCTGCCGAAGCTTATGTGGTCTTGAGCTTGAATCCTAATGTCACTGATACAAAGACCAATTTAAGACTTAAAGCGGGCTTGTTCTCTCCCTCTTTTAACCCCGTGTGGACACCCGATCTTAGTTATTTGAACATTCCAGATTTCAATGAAACCCATCGAGCTTTATTTCTCTTTCGAGAAGTGGGTGCTGAGATTCATCTCGAGCCATTCAAGAAATGGTTAGAGATTGCAGTTGGTGCCTTTAATGGAACTGGGATATTTGCTCAAAATACCAACAACTCTCGAGCACTCACTGCGCATTTAAAATTAAATATACCGTTTCAAAAATGGACGATGTCCCTAGGAACAGGAAATTACTTCTTAAACCAGGCCAATGTGGGTGAAGTGGGTTATAAGTCGATTACAGTCAGCGACTTGTTTCTGGGGGTCGAGATTCCCGATTGGAATACTCAATTATATATCGACGGGTTTTCTTCTCACTTCGATCATATAAGCGGTTTAAATCCTGTTGGAGGTTCAGCCGTTTTAAATCTAGGGCTAACTTCTTGGCTAGGTCTCTTTGGAAGATACGAGTATGCAACAGAATCTCCAGTTTTGAGTGGTTGCATCAGGCAATTTCAGCTGGGGCCCGTGATTTACTTTGATCCTGCAGTGAAGTCTTTTGTGACCTACGGGGAATTGGAAACTGGCGGTAGTAAAGAACGAACGATGATGATTCGTTTGCGCCTTTCCGTATAGTGCAGCGCGCTGTTTTCTTTTCTGCTTAAACGACCGATAAGGAAATGGGAGAATCTCATTTCTTTATGCCGGTTACTTTTTTACAACGCAACGTTCGAAGAATTACAGATCGGATTGAGCGTCTTGCTATTGCCGGTGAAATCTCAAGTAAACAACGTCAGAATCTTTTTCGAGCCCTCTTCTATCTGCTGATGGGGGAGCCTCTGATCCCAGACAATTTAGTCGATTTCTGCGCACAAGAAAAATTAGAGCCTACACTAAAACGCCTTTTCGAAAGCCTCGGAACCACGTGCAAGTTACCTCAAGCTCTTCACTCGAGGATTTTAAAATCTGTTTCAATCAAAAGAGTTCAAGAGACCTGGGGAGTGACCAAGTCGGACCTTGCTTTAGTTAAACAAATTGTCAAAGAGGCCGATCTTGATCCTCAAGATGAACATCATTTGCTACATCGATATTATGAATCTAAGGACTTAGATTGGTTTGCTGAAGTTGAAAATGAGCAAGACGAAGTGGATGTCATTGTAAGTGTTCAAGCTCTGGAGGAGATGCTTCTTGGGGTTTTTGAGACCTATAAAGTTCCCAAATCCAGGAAAGAGCCTTTTTCAGAGGTTTTTGGCCTGTGCTTGGGGATGGCAAGTCGTCACCGGGTTACTAAAAAGGGTGCCGGACAAAAGACTAAATGGTTTGTCTACGTTGAAAAAGCAGTTCCTCAAATACGAGCTAAATCAGATGCAAGTTCTGTAATCCCCAATGCAAAAAGTATCAGCGCGTTGGTTGAAACATCTCAAAGTCTTTTTCCACAGTTAGAAATCATTGGAGATTATCATTCACATCCTTACCATTCGGCAGCGCAAATTCGTAGATACAAAGGATGGCAAGCTTCCCAGCAAGACGCTAGCGATATCGCTGTTCTTTATCGGGAACTCAGGGGACTTAAAGAGCGAAAACACCGAATGAGAGTTTCATTTGTGATAGCGATTGGAAAAGGGAAAGCAACGAAGGGTTTTAATTATAATCCTAGTTCACAAAATGTGGTCCGCTTCAATATGGCGGGTTGTCATATTTATATATCAGCCTATCGAATCTTAAGTGACGGAAGTATGAGCGAAAAAGGAGTCGTGTTACAAAGTCCCTACCGAGAGACCTTTTTGAAGGCTGCTTAAATTCTATAACATGGCTCAATGCTTTATGTAATCGAACAGAAAGAGTGTTCCGATTAAACTCTTTAAAACCAGGTTCCCCGTACGAAGAGATCTGTGTTTTTTGGATTAAAATACAGCGAAAAAGAAGTTTGGACTAAGCAGCTCGGGATCTAGGTTTGTTTTCCTCGGTTATCCCGTAGTAGTAATTCATTTGATTTTTGGCGAGCGAACGATTCAAGATCACACCCACAGTTTTATCTCCAAATTGAAGAAAATGGTCCAGCATGTTGGAGAGATCATTGACCTTAGTTTTATAACAAGATGCAACTATGAGAATAATATCCGATTGACTTGCCACAATTTCTGAATCTGGCAGAGCGAGGAATGGCGCATCATCTATAAAAATATAGTCATATTGATTTCGAGCAGAATCGAGCAATTGAGTAAATTTTGGAGAATTAATGAGCTCGCTAGATTGATTAGAAGCAGGGCCGGAAGGTAGTAAATCCAAACAGGGTTGAATATTGGGGATGATGAACTGGGTGTAGTCATTGATTTTGGCATCTTCTAAAAAGTTTGAAAGTCCTAAGCTATTTTTGGGGTTTAATTGTCGAGTGAGGGCTTTTTTTCTGAGATCGCAGTCAATCAGTAATACTTTTTTATTGAGTGCTGCTAGGGAAGCCGCCAAGTTTCCTGTGATAAAACTCTTTCCATCACCTGATTGGTTACTGTGAGTAGAGATGATTTTTGCCTGGTCACTGAGCCCTCTTTGGGCATGGATTAATCGAGTTCTCAGCCTTTTGAAGGGCAAAGTCTCAGGCAGGTCGAGCTTGTGACGAAAAATAAGAGTTTTCAAAGAGGTTTCTTTGTTAGCCCCATTAGTTTTGTTGGCTTCTTTAATTAAAGGTACACTTCCTAGAGATAGATAATTAAAGCCAGGGAGATCTTTTGCACTGACTACGGTGGGATCGTAGTTTTCGATAATCGAGGCTACTAAAGCTCCAAAAATAAGAGCCAAGATAAAAGCCATGGGAATGAGCGGAAAGAGGGAGGGTTTTCGAGTAATAGTACTATCGGATGCACTTTCAATGTTGAGCACTCGATTTTGGATAGCTATCCTATTCACATCTATATTAAATAACTGTTTGGAGAGTTCTCCAAATAGCAAATACCTCATTTCAAGTTGTTTATTAAGAGCATAATACTTTTGTTCGGCTTCAGGGAGAGCTTCTTTAGATACCTTTTCAGCCAAAAGAAGTTTTTGAGCCGCGGCTATTCTTGTTTTAATAAGGAAGTTTTCTTTTTTTAACTCTGAAAGTCTCAATTCTGGATTGGTATTGTCTTCTAAAAATGCGAGTGAGTTGTCTCTGAATTTTTGGGATTCAAAAGCTGGGGATCTTGTGATTTGTTTTTCAGTTTTCTCGATCTCTTCCTGCAGAGCAACCACTTGAGGAGAAGATTCAGACATTCCCTCTGAGATAAGCCCTCTTTTTCGAGCTTGAAGAGCCACCAATTGTCGTCGGATAATCGCTTGAGCGGTTGAATCTAAATCGGCTTTATTGAGATTTTTTCCCTGGCTTTTTAAGTTGTCGAGAATAGAGGTGACCAATTTTTGGTTTTGCTCTAGTTTGATTCTGTTTTGCTCTAAATCGGTACGAATTTCTCTAAGTGAGCTGAAAGTATCGATATTCCCTTTTTGAGTGATAGGGCCAGATGATTTCTGTCGGATAACAAGCATTTCAGAATCAATGGAGCTTAGGGAGTCATTAATCTCATCTAACTTGCTGACAATATAATTTTTACCTTCCTCAAGCTGTTTTAGATCTCGCCGAGTAATTAAGGTTTGAGCTTGCTCAGCCATAATTTTTGCAATTTCTATCGAAAGTTGAGAAGAACTAGTAGTTACAGAAATAACAAAACCTGGAACGGAGGCTTTATCGAAGCGCGTGACAGTTTTTAACATTCTCCCGAAGTCTCTGATTGGGTCGATTTTTGTTGGTTTTTTAGGCGCATCAAAAAAATCTTCTGCAGATTCTAACCAACCTCTCGACTCAGATAAATTTGTTTTTAGCTTTGAGTAGAGTTTCTTTCCCGAATCTTTTTCCAAAATATTTTTTGCAGCTTCCTCGAAAGAGTCTCGAGTTTTCAAGTAAAGTAAAACAGTTTCAAGATAGGAGTCTTTAGAGAGGGAGGGGTTAAAAAAGTTTGACTTGTTTGCACCTAAATCGATCGAAAGAGCTACCAAAGAGCTGTTTTCGGCTTTTTGAATAATTAGACTTGTTTTAGCTGTGTAGGTCACCAACACAAAGTAAGAGTACAAAGCAAAAGCTTCAGCGACTAAGACTGGAAATAAGACCACCAGCTTGTGCCGTTTGAGTAAAGCCATGAAGTTGTAAATGACAACATCCAGGGGGAGGTGGGGGCTGGTGGATTGAGAACTGTGCCCTTTGTGAGAGTGCGAATTTTGCGTGGGTTCATTGAAGCTCATACTCTCTTTTCGGAAAAGAGTTGAATAATCTAAAGTCTTTACAGAATAAGCCCAGTTGATAAAATAGAAAGGTAATCCCCAATCCTTGGGGTTTTAAAGTTCCCATCACCCTTTAAAATCAACAAACCATTATTGACCCAGTGCAATCTAATGCACAGAGGAAAAAGTCCAATGAAATCGATATCGAAATCCAAAATGACTATTAGCGTAACTTTGTGGGCCTATTTATTTTCTTTCACTTTGGTTACGAGTAGGCGCTCTGTGGCGGAGTTTACCCCCTCTATTATGGAAGGGGTCAAACAGACCCAAAAATATACAAGGGCCGATGAGTATTTCTCTGAGCTCTATCAAGGGGAGATTCTTGTCCCTGTTCATCTTCTGGGATCGGTGGGCAAACCTGGGGTTTATCACATTCCGAAACAAACTGACATTATTAGACTTCTTGCGTTAGCTGGAGGAACTCGAGCCGACGCTAACCTAGAAGATGTTTCAATCAAACGGCGAAGTGAAGAGACTGAGCGAGTGATCAATCTTAACTTGAAACAGTTAGTGAATGAAAAAGGGACAGGAAGGCCCATCAATTTGGAAGCCAATGATATTGTTTTAGTCTCACCGAAAGAGCCCGTTATCTCGCCTAATACGGTTCAAGTGGTGGGATTAACCGCATCGCTTCTAGGGCTTATCGTTTCAAGCTTAGTTATTGTTAATCAGTTGAAAAAATAGGTGAGTAGTTCAAATATTTTTCTTTTTGAACCAATCGACAGGGAACGTCCTCGAGAAGACTGAGTCTGAGTAGGATAGTCCAACGACATACCTCAAACCATCTCCCTGTGTTTTCAATGTGTCTAACACGCCTAAAGTCACAATAAACGGAAATTTTCTAAAAGGGGCAACCGAGGCTCCAAAGTGTAAATTGTGATTCCAATTGGCGATGATGTTGACGGGTTCAAGAATTCTCAAACTTAAGGAGCCAAATAAACCTACTCCAGGCGTTAAGGATTTAAACTTCTCATCTGATTTAAATTGTCCATCCCCCACACCTAGGTTCACGACCAGCAAACTGAAGGGACTTCTGGGGTCATAATTCAAAATAAAAGCTTTAGAAACAGCAATGTATTCGCTAGAGCCAGTATCTGCTGAATTTCTTGGAAATTGTAAAAAATCGATTTTGCCGATGGCTATGGAGGTCCCATCTGGAAAGGTGTGAGCTAGTTTTGCGGTGAGCCCTTTTCCCGAGGCTAAAAGTTTTTTTACATTGAGAAAACCTAATGTGATTTCTAAACCGAACCACTCCAATGGATCTCCTAAACCAAATCCAATCGATGCAAAGCCATCGGCTTTTCTTCCAAATCGAGAGCGGTCATTCACGCTAAAGCTAGTAAAGACATCGCCCCACTGAGCTGAGTAACCGGTGGGAGTTAAAAGAGTGATTGCAGGAATTACCCAAGGTCGATTTTCTGTATCAAAGAGCGCCAATCCCTTAAATCTTCGACTCAATCGCTCGTAGTCCGCTCTTGGCATGGGAATGAGCCAATCGCTTTTCAAAGCATCACGATATTTTTTTTTGGTGCCGGTCGTTTTTTCTGGCTCCTTTTTTTGAGAGGAGGTGTTTTCTTGGGGAATGCTATCGGAGCGGGAGGGAATAGTAGGGCGAGCGTCATTTCGTTCGGCTCTTGCGAGGTTCGGCCAGGCCATGCCAATCAAGCAAAGTAAAGTTGCAGTAAGATATCGAAACATGAATTAAGTGTAGCAGGTTTATTTAGAATTGGGATTTAACAATCTGTTTTTGAGCTTTCTTTAAGTAAGCAAGATGGGTGCGAACAAATTTAATGAACGGAGTAGGTTTAAGTAGGAGCTGAGGAGCGTCCAAGAGGGTTTCTTTTGCCAGTGTGTTTAAGTCGGCAATGGCGATATCTAAAGCATCACTCACCACTAATTTTTCCTTTGGGTTGTTTTGATTTGAAGACTGTTCCAGGGGAATTCCAAGGGCTTCGGCTTCAGTCATTGGACCATTTTCCAAAATTTTACCTAACACGGTAAGACTCAGTAACAATCGCCCTGAAGCGTTCTCATTTTGGTAAGATTTTCCCTGAACGTAGTAGGGTCTAATCCCCGCGCAAAAAGCAGAGATTTTTTCTTCGGCTTCGGAGTCGGCTAAGATGTAAGCTCTTAAAACATTAGGGTTCAGAGGAACTGCCGACATCTGCAATTTTTCTCCGCTACCGCCAGGGCTATTTGAAGGTCCTGGGGCTGGAATTGCAGGTAAAGCAACGATGCCGATTCCAGTCACCGTAATTCCGGGTTTTCCCACAGCCACGGTCGGAGAGGATTGTATGTTGGGCGTGACATCTTCAGCTAGGGTTTTAACGCTCACAAAAAGAGCCGCTAAACAAAATTGAAAGAAACATAATTTCAGCAGGGATTTCATTCTTATATTGTACTTTTTTTTAGAAGTCTGCGAAAGGCCCCAGATTGGCTTTGAATCTCTTGCAGTTACGATGCTTTAGTCAATTTTTCGAGAGTCCTCTGATGAAGAGTGTCTAAGCTTTAGGCAATTTATCCGGTGAAATTGCAGATAATGGGGTTCCCACGCGATCCTTATCAGAGAGGTCGGGAGTCCCCATCGGCCATTGGATGTTGATATCGGGATCGTTCCAGAGCACAGTGGTCTCCGATTGAGGGCAATAAAAATCGGTGGCTTTGTAAGAGACTAAAGCGATGTCGCTCAATACAAAGAATCCATGGGCGAAGCCTTCCGGAATCCATAGCTGATGATGATTTTTTGAACTTAAGTTGACCCCTACCCACTTTTTAAAGTGAGGGGAGTTGGGTCGTATATCTACCGCAACATCAAAGATCTCTCCTTCGAGCACCGAAATGAGTTTGCCTTGACCCCCAGGGTGTTGAAAGTGAAGACCTCTAAGAACACCTCCTCTTGAGAAGGAAACGTTGTCCTGCGCAAACTCCCTCGGAAGTCCACTCTTTTGGAAAGCGGCACGGTTCCACAGTTCAAAAAAGAACCCTCGAGGATCATTTAAAACTTTGGGTTCGATTAACAGAACTTCTGGGAGCGATGTGTTAGATATCTTCATGGTACAATACTATAACTGTGTTCTGGGGTCGGTCATCTTTACACTGAGGGTTGGGGCATGTGTGGTATTGCCGGGTTTTTTGGAAATTTTAGTGATGATCTTCTTCTCCTCATGGGTGAAAGTCTTAATCATCGTGGACCTGATGGTCAAGGGGAGGTTCTTTTTCCGGTTAAGAATAGCCGAGTGGGACTCTCCCATCGTCGACTCTCTATTTTAGATTTGAGCCCTGCGGGGGCTCAGCCGATGGCACTTGAGGTCGGGCAGAGCCAATCCTCAAGGCAGGATTCAGCAATCTGGATTACATTTAATGGGGAAATCTACAACTTCCCAGAACTGAAGCGAGAACTTGAATCTCTGGGACATCAATTTAAAAGCCGCACCGACACGGAGGTTATTCTTCATCTCTATGCTGAATGGGGTCTTAAGGCTTTCTCACGGCTGAATGGTATTTTCTCGATTGGATTATATGATGGTCGGGAGCAGGGGCAAAAAGATGGGATCAAAAAAGGGGATCTTCTTCTTGTTCGAGATGGGATGGGGGTTAAACCCCTGTACTATGCTGAGACGTCCCTCGGTTTTCTCTTTGCCTCAGAGATTAAGTCAATTTTGTGTTCTAAAGAGGTATCAAAAGATCTCGATCTCATCTCCTTAAAAAATTGCATTTCCTATCTTTACTCTCCGGCACCTAGGACATCTTTTCAAAACATAAAAAAAGTAGAACCCGGGCAGTGGATATTGATTCGAGAGGGTCGAGTTCATTTAAAAAAATATTTTTATGATATTCCTTATGGAGGGCCTCTGTCTCAAGCAAATGAGGAGGAAGTGGCTCGCGAGCTTGAAAAAAAACTCAAAGAGTCAGTTAAACGGCAATTAATTTCCGATGTCCCCGTCGGAGCCTTCTTATCAGGAGGAATGGACTCTTCAAGTGTCGTGGCTCTCATGAAAGAGGTAGCTCCCTTGACTTCTTTCCAGTGTTTTACGATTGGGCATAAAGACAGTCAAAATGATGAAAAAAATGATCTTTACTATGCCAAAGCATTTGCCTCACAGTTGAAGCTTCCTCTACAAATTGTGAATGTGGAGCCTAGCGATTTTAATAATCTTGAAAAAACGTTGTTTCATTTAGACGAGCCACAAGCAGATCCTGCAGCTATCAATACGATGCTCATTTCAAAAAAGGCCCGAGAGCTAGGAATCAAAGTGCTTTTGTCGGGGGCCGGAGGGGATGATATTTTTTCGGGATACCCTAGGCACGCGGTTGTTGAGTTAGAAAATATTTGGAAGTGGATTCGAGACCTATTCTAAAAGGTATCGCTTCTGCCAGTCAAATGCTCACCCAAAGCTCGGAAGGCGTGACTATGGTTCGAGATCGAAGATTACGCCAAATGGCTAAGGTTCTAGCAAGTCTAGGCTGGGATAAGGATCGTCGTTTAACCAGTTACTTTATGTCGACTTTTCCAGATTCCATACTTCCCATATTGGGAGAGAGATTCAAAAGAGAAAGTCTCGAATTAATGCGTGAGGAGGACTCTTTTATCTCCTCATTATCACGAATTAAAAACGAACAAAGTGTCTTGAATCGAATGCTCTATCTTGAGTGCAAACACTTTCTTGCCGATCACAATTTAAACTATGTCGACAAAATGAGTATGTCTCAAGGGGTGGAAGTACGGGTGCCTCTCATTGACCTTGAACTTGTGAGTTTTATGGCTTCGGTTCCCTCGACTCTCAAACGAAAAAATTTTGAAAATAAATATATTTTTAAAAAAGCGGTTCAGTCATATGTTCCAGAACCCATCTTACGGCGCTCTAAACATGGATTTGGACTTCCTATCCGGCAATGGTTAAATACGGAGCTTCGAGAATTGGTTCAAGAGTCTCTTTCTGAGAGGTCATTAAAGAACCGTGGGCTTTTCAATCCCTCCCAAGTCCTTCGACTCATCAAACTGGACCAAGAGAAAAAAATTGATGCTACATTTTTAATTTTCTCATTGCTTAGTATCGAGCTTTGGTGCCGGCAATTTGTAGATAAGAGTTATTCGACTGTCCACTCAAAAGAGCGGGTCGCCGCATTACCATTGTAGTCACTGACCCAAAGATCTAATTTGTGTTTGCCTCTTTGGGAGGGAAAGACTTGGGCGGGGGTTCGTTTGAATCCAAGATCAACAATAGGTTTTCGACAACTATAATCTCCACAGGCTAGGGTTGGAATATAGAATTGATTTACAAATTTTTCATTGCTAGATCCCCCTGGCAGAGAGTCAAATTTCCAAACCGTTACGGGGGTCCCACCATCGATGGTGATTCTGATTTCATTGGGGGGGACGATAAAAACTTTGCTTAAAATAAGATCTGAGATCTCAGCTCCAATCGTGTAAGAGCTTCCCGAAACTACATTGCCTGAGATTTGATTTCCATTTTTTACGAGATAGAATTGCGTGATATCAGGTTTCGCAGTGTCGGGAAGAAGCTCTAAAAACTCAAAAGGATTTAAATAGGCCCTGTCTTTTCCCAAAATATTGAGATGGATGTGGTGGTAGCGCTCACCGAAAGTGACGACCGACCAATAATAAACTTCTCCCAGTTTGGTGCCTGCGGGGAGAGGAGTTTTGTTTTGGTAAGCTTCGAAAATATTGTCAGGGATAGAATCCCGTTCGATATGGTGGTACTGCCAAATAAAGCCCTGAGCATCTAGAATGGCAACTTCCCAATAAGCGTCATCCCCAGGCATGTAGTTTTCAATATTGATAACTTGTCCCCCGACGGAGGCAATGACATCGCTTCCTGCATCGGCTCGGATATCTAGTCCATGGTGGAAGTAAGCTCCACTAAATCCTCCATATCGCTGATAGCTTGCCATCGTGTGGCCTATCGATTGGAGACTGACGGGCCAAGGATAACGGGTTCGGGGTGTTCTTCTAAGATTGGATAAATTTCCAGTCGCATAATTAAGATAGAAAGGGTGATAGTCTCTTTCAACCTCTTCATGGTTGAAGTTCGCAAATGAGGCAGAACTGGCGATGGCTAGCGTTAAGGTGACTAAAAAAATGAATCGATGGCTCATAGGTTCCTTCTTTTTTGAGTTAACTGGCCTCCGGGTAAGGGAGCTGCCCTAGTTGCAGTAAAGATTCCTGGTAATCTAACACCAGTTTTAGACCCT
>Ga0214923_10006353_pt1 | contig 13321 bp, 17 predicted proteins | sample LL1510_MetaG_FD_177993 | JGI IMG/M metagenome (GOLD analysis project Ga0214923, IMG submission 177993) | Freshwater microbial communities from Lake Lanier, Atlanta, Georgia, United States - LL-1510 | ecosystem: Environmental > Aquatic > Freshwater > Lake | place: USA: Georgia | collected...
CTCTTTTTGATATTCATAAAACAATTCAGATTTTTGAGATGGTATATCTTTAATAAGATGATAGAACTCAGAATGGTTCTTAACACAATTGAAGATATTGACATTTAATGGATTGAAGTCATTATAAATAACCTTTTTAAGATTAGGATATTTAGATAAATCCATATTATAAAATACCCAGAATTGACCACTAAATGGTTCAACATAGGTTTCTATATCATTCGGGATATAATCTCTAATCCATTTGCCGATTTTACTTTTTCCTCCAACGTAACTTAACATATTATTTATTTTCTTTTTCTAAGACATCATTGAGTCTTTTTTCTCTTCTTTTTATTAGATAATCATTTTCTACTAATGTATTATAAATCATACTAGCTGTTATAAAATCGAACTTTACGCCAGATAGACCCGGAACATTGATTGGTATTCCATTGTTTCCGTTAAAACATTTAGTTAATCTTTCGAATAAATCAAATATCGATTTTCTATCTGATTCATTTAATGCCATAATCTTATCAAGATTTAGAATTTTATCATTCAAAAGTTTCGGGTCAAAATTTACTAACATAAACATTATATGTTAAACATCAGAAAAAGTTGCCTTTTTATTTGCTGTAGGAGATAGATTCGAACTATCACGGTGAGATTAGGATTTAACTTTATTTCATTTTTCACCACCCCTGAGACAGAGGGGCATGTCTGCCAAGTTTCAACATCCTACAAAATAAAACCCATCTTTGAGATGGGTTCTAAATATTAAATCAAGTTTTTAAGAGTCATTGCTCTATGTAGTCTAGTGAGTCCCATTCCAAACCCCCATCTTTGAATCATTTCAAGTTCAAAGAAATCTTCAAGTTCACCTTCAACTCTTTCTCTACCAAACAAATCGAACAGGATTTGAGCATATTCACCACCAGAAATAGTTTGAAAGTTTTCTCGCATTCTTTCTACATTAGTGTCTCTTTCAGCTGCTCCGATAGTTTCTTGGCCACATATGATAAAGTCACATTTAGCGTAGATTGGTTCATTGTGTTTATTGAATCCAATTTGTTTCATATTCCAAAAAGGACTTGTTCTTTGTGGAAAATGTGTGATGGCAACTACATCACCAAACTCTTCCCACATTTTTGTTTCGTGTTCTGATTCTAGTATAGAAACACCATACTTTTCACACAATTCATCATAAGTGAAGAACTTAATTTCTGATTTTGATTTTACAAATCCTAAGTGTTGAACCAATTTAGAAAGTGTATCTAGTAGGTGTTCATAGTCACCAATATGCTCTGCTTCAAACATTGGAAATATACGATTGTGTCTTCCAGGTATTGGATTCGGTTCATCACGATAAGAAGTGGATAAACAAAATACGCCTTCTAGTTCAGGATATTTCATTATATCATGTTCTAGCCACATCTGATTAGTTTGTATAAGTGGCCATTCTACACCGGAAAAAGTATATTTTCGGATTGTTTTTGGGTCTTCACAAGCAGCTAAGATGGACGTTCTTGGCTGTGGAAAGGTTTCTTTGAAACCATTTGGCATAAAAAAACCTCTTAATTTTTGAACCATTGAATCAAAATCTTGAGGTTTAATCATTGTTTGCTCATAAGGTCTGAGCTGAGACGAAAGTTGTTTTTCTTTTAACATTAGAAATTTTTTTTTTGGACAGGTTCTAATAAGACCTGTCCAAAAATTACATCTTTCTATATATCATTAATTAATTAAAAAGTTTAATAACTAATAGATTTTTTATGAATTATTTTTCCATTTCTGCAATTTTATCTCGGTATTGAGCCGCTAATTCATATTCTTCATTGGCAATCGCTTCTTCCATCATTCTTTTCAAGTCTTCTAAAGAAATTACCGGTTCTGTATTTTTCTTCTTAGAAGATTTCTTTTTTTGTTTTCCGTCTGGAAGTAAATTCCCCTCATCATCAGTTGAGATACCACAAGATGATAAAACTTCTTCACTTACATAAAGTGGACAATCAAAAACCAAAGAAAGAGCAATAGCATCTCCAGCAGTAGTTTCAATCAAAGCATCATCAACACCATTATTAAAAATGAGTCTTGAATAAAAAATGCCTTCTAAAACCTGATAGATTTCAACTTGTTGACAATCAAGCATAAAAGCTTCTGATAAAGATTTGAATAGATCATGAGTTAGTGGCCTTGGAGCCTTCATACCCTCAACTCTTAGAGCAATTACTTGAGCATCTGTTGGTTTAACGATTATAGGTAACTTACGGTGTCCGTTTGTTTCACCGAGGACACACACATAAGATCCTATTTGTGATTGTGCATAGGATAGTCCTAATATTTTTACTTCTCTTTTCATATTTTAGTATTTAATTTAGTCTTGTAATAAAAGGTCAGCAGCACTTGTAGCGGCCCAAGCTGATGGTTTAGCATAAACTCGATAGTTCATACCACGTAACCAAGGTATGTAGGCTTTATAAGCAACATTAGATTTGTTATTGGTTCTACCTCTAGAGTGAGCTGTAGATTCAAATGGGTTGAAATCCAAGTGAATATCAACCAATTTATAATCTACTGATTTTTCAAATGGAGTTAGAGATAAGTGACTAATATACCTATCTAAATCAGATGGTTGAATATGATCATACTCACCAGAACACTTCATCAGGTGGAATTTATATGCTTTTCTTTGAAAGTCATTTAGGTCTTGACGAGAATAAAAATCTGAAAGTTCTGTGTTAAGAAACTCAGCTATATCAAAAGCCATCTGAGCTTCTTTATGAAGTCTTTCGTGGTTATCACGAATTTTATCCTGGTTTTCACGGAAGAATACTACATGCGCACCATTACGGATATCATTGTTATACATCATAATAGTGCAAGCGTAGATTGTTCTTCTTCTTTTTTGAACAGAGTCACATCCAACAGATATAGTAATACCTGGGTTTTTTTCAATTTGTTCCTTTAAATATTCGATGATGTCTGGTATCCAGTCGCCACCGAACTTTTTAAATCTCTTTCTATACATCGACTTTATCTATTTTTAGTATTGATTTTTTAATCATTTCTGGTGAAAATATTGCAAATCCACCATCTTCCAGATTCATTTCAAACCCAGTTTCATAGTAATTTTTTGAAAAATTTACGATATTATCGTATTGTTCTTCATTAACTTCAAAAATCTCACCAAAAAACTGGCCGTATTCCGTAATAAGTACAAGTTGTATTTTCATATCACCTTATAATTAAAAAAAGAGCCTTTGTTTTGGACAAAGGCTCTTTTTCTTTTATATCACAGATTACTTGCTACCAGGCTTGTTAATCTTTTTGATGGTTCGAAGAACCTGCTCGAACTCCAACATGAAGGCTTTAATCTTCGGTTTGGTAATGTCGAGGTTGTTGTCGAGAATGAACAGGAGATAAGCTGTCAATTCATCTTCTCCAACGGTTTTCAAGAACTTAGCTGCGTTTGCAACTTGCTTGTCACCGAGTTTGTTCAAATCCATCTCTTTCAAAGATTGGATAAGTTCGGAGTTCTTGTCACGATTGTACTTTTTCAAGTCTTCCTTAACACGGTCGTAATCGTTAAGAACGTCCATGATGTTGATGTTCAACATATCTTCACAGTACTGAACATACTTCATCGAAGAGTTACCAACATAAGAAGCGGCTACTATTTTCAGTAGAGGCAAGAACACTCGTGGGTCAGCGTCTTTACCATAGTTCTTAGTGATGAACTCACTCAACATCGTCCAAGAACGAGGAGTAGCGTAAGCTTGAACACCATCAGCTGCTGGTTTGTAAAGTTGTTCTGGGTGTGCCTTGATGTAAGACACGATTGTGCGGTGAACATTCTTCTCAGCGAAGTTCTCCAACCACTCTTTAGTAGTAAGAACGTGCTTGTAGTGAATCAAACGGTTGTTAAGAGCCGAGTCAAATTCTTCTACGTCAGTTCCGTCCTCGTCACCAAGGTTACCAGATGCCATCAAAAGAACGGTGCTATTGAAGGCAAAATTGATACCAATTTGACGCTCAAGAAGGATTTGTAGAGCCGCGTTACGAACAGCTTGTGAAGCTCGGTTCAACTCTTCAAAGTGAATGATAGTTGGTTGCTTGTTAGCCTCAAGAGCCCAACGAGGTACAACGTGGTCAAGGCATTTTACACCATCAGTTTCACCAACAGATGGAAAGAGTCCCACGTCAGTTTCGTCAACCATTGACAAACGTAAGTCCATATAACGGAACCCCATTTTGTCTGCGATAGAACGTGCGATAGCGGATTTGGCTACACCCGGTTTAGCGGTAATGTAAAGAACACCATACTTCGCCCACATAATACGGAAGTAGGTTTGCTCACGGTCTGTGAGATTTACGAGTTTTGCTTCGAACTCTTGTGGTAACATCTGTGAATCTGTCATTTTATGATTTTTAATTTAAAACAAATATAAGAATACATTTTCAAAGTTCCAAATCTTTTTTGGAATTTATTTTGTTTTTATTCCTAAAAAATAATTGGGTCTTGGCTCTATCTTGTAAAGATGTGGTCTTGATGAAAAAATATCTATCATTTTTTCAGTCTGAATCATTACTGAAATACCCATGTGATTTATACATGAATCTCCAATCTGTAAAGTATTGGTTTTTAAATACTCTACTAATTCGATTTGATTTGCCATTTGATTTTTATTTACTACAAATATATGACTACTTTTTCAAAGTTCCAAATCTTTTTGGAATTTTTTTTAAAATGGAGACCCAGTTTTTACTGGGTCTCTTAGTACCGAGAGTGGGAATCGAACCCACACGACCTTTTCGGGTCACGGGATTTTACTTACTACTACGATTTTCATCGCCTTACGTTTGTAGTCTGGACTATGCCTTTACCACTGATATTTTTTATCATAGAGGTAGGTGATTATAGTCTCTGCACGTCTTCCTTTCGGAATTTCGCTCATCGTTGGCATCAGCATTACCTGTTAAGCGTTCAATGAATTTACACCTTACTATCATATCATTTCTAATATGACGACCCAAATGCCAAAGTTTTTACCTCTAGCCTCTAGTCCCGCGTGTCTACCTGTTTCACCATCTCGGCTTTTCTTTGATTGACAATACAAATATAAAAAACTTTTTAAAAAAAATACAAATTTGGGACTTAAAAAATTTAATATATATACTATGAAATATGATATAGAAATAATTAAAAAAGTTGTGAGTGATTTTAAGAATGGAAAAAATAAAAGTCAATTATCTAAAGAATACAATATACCAAGAGCAACTCTAAAATATTGGATTCAAAATGAATTCACGATGAAAGAGAATAGGACATCAGACAAATCGATAGAGGTTATAATAGATGATATAAAATCAAAGAAATCAGTCTATAACTTTATACTCGGTCTTTATCTTGGTGATGGTAATATATCAAGAAATAAAATGTCTTACAAATTAAGAATTGTCCAAGATTCAAAATATAAAAACTCTATAAAAGAGATTTGTAAAGAATTGAAATATTTTTTCGGAAAAAATACAACGATACAGAACTCACAGGGTTGTAAGATCATAACCATTCATGATAAAAACTTGCCTTTGTATTTTCCACAACATGGTGTCGGTAAAAAACACAACAGAAAAATCGAGTTGGTTGATTATCAAACTGAAAATATAGATTATGAATCTCTACTCAAAGGACTCTGGATTTCTGACGGTTCTTTCTATAAAGCAATTTTATCAGAAAAGTATTCATATGAAAGATACAATTTTACAAATAAATCGGTAGATATAATATCATTATTTGAAGAATGTTTAAGAAAAATAGATGTACGTTACACAAAAGATGTTAGAAAAGATTTGGTTTGGAGAATACAAATACAGAAGAAGTCCGAAGTAGATAAAATGAAAAAAGTCGTTGGGATAAAATCCTAACGACTTTTAATATCTCTGAAAGTTTATTATTATCCTTTGATAACTTCTGGTCCTTTCAACATCACTACTGGACGAACTGCTTCCATAACTTCGTTTACTTTTCCGTAAGTTTTCATTACATCGATAGTACCTTTAGCCACAGTGAACTTAGTCACAGCTTTGATGATTTTGTCTTTGTCAGCCTCTGCGATTTCGTCAGAGTTTTCGATAAGAGCTGAAAGAACTTCGCCATATTTTTGAATCATTTCATCATCGAAAGAGAAGGTAGTATTTTCTTCTACGATGTCGTCACCATACTCTTCACGAAGAGTTTCAGCTTTTTCAGCGTTGATGGTGATGTATTTGTCTTGAGGGATGAACATCACTTGTGCGGTGTCCAGACCGGATTTAGACTCAATCATTACAGAACCAGGGTTCTTACCGGTCTTTTGATAAAGTTCAGCCCACTTTTCTTTAGCAACTTCGCGAACTTCATCAGAAATCATATCCGCTTTAGCCTTGTCAGCTTTCATACGGTCATTCAGGGTTTCAAGAGCCTGAATCTTATCGAAAAACGCAGTATCACCTACGTTAATACGAACTTTCTTATCTTCTTTAGCTGATGGTTTCTCAACTGCTACTTTTTTTGCCTTACTGAAAAGATTTGCCATAATTATTGTTTTTTGTTGTTTGATTAATTTGATAATACAAAGATAAGGTTTTTTTCCGAATCTACCAAACTTTTTGAGAATTTATTTTCGATTTTTTTATCTCAACCGTTTCTCTCACCGTTTGATATTACAAATATATGGACTTTATTCTAAACTTCCAAATGTTTTGAAAAATTATTTTACAATAACATAATCATCTGGACTCAATATCAATTCAAAAACTACTTCACCTGCAATTTTTTGTTTGAAACCTAAACTTTTTTCAGCAACCAGAGCTTTGTATATTGTACCATCTTTACTTGATTTAGTAGTGGCTGATATCTGACTTTGTTTCATTAGATAAGTCAATATACTTTCAGCTACAACGCCGTAAATAGAAATCTTGTGTTTGTGGTCTTTTGTTCTGATATCGAGTTCCATTGTGTTTGATTTAGAATACAAATTTACAAAATTTATTTCAAAAAATCAAATTAATAATCATCAAAATCATCATCGTAAGATTTAGAACCTCTTCTTGGTTTGTAATCATCCTCAAATTCATCATACTCTTCATAAGAATCGTCATCATCATCGTCATCAACCGTGGTATCATATAGTTCGATTTCTTGGAAGAATTCGAGTAGTTTCTTCTCATCGTAAGTGGTTAAATCTAAATCTTTGATTTTGAGAGTCCATCTATCAAGGATTTCGAACTCAATTTTACCATCATTTTGTAGAGTTTCCAACTTTTCAAAAAGTGCTTCTTCGTTTTTACATTCGTCAATAGAGTAGTATTTGTGTAATTTCATTTTAAAAATCTTTTTTTGTTATAATTGAGAGTAACTCAGTAGTTGGCATTCTGTGTGAATTTTTATCATCTTGATAACGAGTAAAAATAAAGAACTTATTATCTTCTGTAAGTCCAATATCCATTATATAATCACCAACCTTAACCTTTAAGTACGATTCAGATATAGAAATTGGAATTATTTCGAGATCCGGATTCTCATTCCAATTTTCAATCTTTCTAAGAAACTCAAAATTTTCTTTTTTTAAGTATTCTGCACCTAAAAGTTGAATGAACCTGGAACTTTTTTTTAATACTTCATTCTTTCTTACTCCAAATACATCTTTACTGAAAAAGCCAAGTGTGATGTGAAAATCCTGATTTTCCAAATTGAATCTATCTCTAATTGCCTTCATCTTTTCACTTCTACAAACCACAAAATATGCTCTGTTTGTTGACCTATTAGCAGTGCCAACACCCAACATTTGAATATCATCAATAGGATACTTTAGTATTGGCTCAATAGAATTTACAAATTTATCTACACCCATTTCCCTTGAGAGTCTATTATAATCCATGACATTAATTACGGTGATATGGTAAGATCCATGGTCTCTCTGTTTTTGAAGAAGAGTATATTTATCATAGTCTTGACCTAAAATTTCTTTCAATTCTTCCAGAAAAGGTTCCACTAATGGATTATCTATTCGTATTCCAAGGTAATTATTACCTATTGTATCTTTAAGAGTTGTTAAATAGTATATCATAATAAAACTATATATCTGTTTTTAAAAAAGATAATCTCTAGATTAGTTTTTTAAAGTTTTCAATTTCCATTTGCTTAATAGTATCACCTAAAGCCTTTCCTTTCAGACCTTTTGCCATTAACTCTTCTGCTGAAACAGATGGTTTATATTTCAAAAAGGCTTCAAAAATTGGATCTTTCAGATTTTTAACTCGAATCCATTCGCGAATAGTTTCATCTTTAATATGACACCTCATTTTCTGTTTGAAAAGGTCCGGACCATTCTCTGGGGTCAATTTCAGAAAATCAATCAAGAAGATAACTGGTCTAGCTAAATCAATTTCAATTTTCCAATCTTGAACCATTTTGCGTTCTAGTTTAGAAGTATCTTCTCCTTGAAATAGATTAGCTAATACTACAATAAAATCTTTACTAAGGATTAGATTAGTATTTACATTTGAGTTCGGAAATACCTCATTCCACATATCAAAATCAGTGAAGAATTGTAAGTAGTAGTTAAAATCTTTAGCTTGTTTCCAAGCCTTTTTAAACTCTTCGAAAACTCTTTCTTGTGAGATTCTTTCCATCTTACCAGTTTCCGGACTCAAGTTTTGAAGTCTTGTATCTGGATATTTTACCTTTCTATCTACAATAGAATCATAAGTTTCTTTATCGAGTGGATGACCATATCTTGAAGCAAATCGAAAAGCTCTCAAGATTCTTAGTGAGTCCTCGTCAAATCTTTCACCAGCATCACCCACCATACGAGTGATACCTTTTTCTAAGTCTTCTTTACCACCGGTTAAATCTACGACTTCTCTTTTATCTAAATCATAGAAAAGTGCATTGTAAGTTAGGTCACGCCTTTTGACATCTTGGTCAATGGTAACTCCTAATTTGACCTCTGGATTTCTTCCTTTAGATACATCTTCACGGAAAGTGGCAATTTCCATACCCTCTGGTTGGTCTTTAGTATAGACGACAACTACTCCAAATGCTTTTCCTTGTAGATTAGTTTTATATTTATCACCTATAATTTGCAGCACTTCATCTGGAAGAGCATCAGTTGCCAAGTCAAAATCTTTTGGCTTATCACCAGTTAAAAAATCACGAACTGATCCACCAACAAGATAAAGTTTTTTATCTTGTTCAGAGAATAAGTCGTGTAAATCTTTAACTGATTGTGGTATAACATTCCACATATCGTTTATATTTTTCAAGTTTTCTAAGAATTTAGTATAATTTAAAATCATGATAAGATACGGATTTTTTAATCTTTGAAGAAATGGTTGTGAGAATAACCTTTTACATCATTCAACATTTTTTCCATATCTAAGTTATAATCAACCAGTAGCTCACATTGTTGACAAATACATCTGAAAACTAAATCGTGCATAGTCTGATATCTATCATCACTTGAAGGATAATCTACATCTTCATCTAAACAAGCCATCAATGATTTTTTAAGAGTTAAAGCTCCCCTTCTATCAACTAATTCTGGTGATAAAGTCTGACCCTCATCATAAGCATTATAGGATACACCGCTAAATGATAATTTCTCATTTTCAACTTTATATTTTATATCAACCCAATTACCCCAGAAGAATCCGTTTCCAAAATAAGGATCTGGAAACTTACTTATACACTTTTGAAGAGTTTCTTCATCAGCTGGTATCAAACCTAAGGCAAAATTAATATTAAAATTAAAATATCCTTTACTAGTTTCTTTCATATATGGTATAGAGTCAAAGTGAGCATAATCATCAAAAGTTAAAATTAAATAAAAATCACCTCTGAATTCTTCTTTATTACCTAACATAAACTTAAAAGTCGCCTTACCCCATTGTGAATATTCTTGAATGTTCTTTTTCCATTTCTCCATAGAAACTCTTTTTTCAGCCGCTCTACCCCAATCTTCTAACGACTTGGCTCTTCTTTCATGTCCCAGTTTCTTTAGCTTTCTAGAAGCAGTGAGATAAGTAGATGGGTTTAGTTCTTCATTAAACTTTTTTAAATGTTTCATCACCAGATTGATTTTAATTTCTGTATATATTAAATAATATATATGATATGAAATGGATTAAGACGTTTGAAAGTTTTAAAGTAAAGAATATCACCTCAGAAGATGTTATTAAAACAATCAAAGGTGGTGGTAGAGTATTTGCTACTATAATCAAAGATTTTCCTAATAACGATCCTAAAGAACCTCTCACACCAGTTAGTATTGATGATGATGGATTAGTTACCGTTGAACATGATGGTAAAGAATATGAAGTTGATTTAGAGGATATAGAAAAATTTGATATACCTTGAAAACAAAAAACCCAGTCGTGAGACTGGGTTTTTTGTTCGCCTTGCCAAGGATTTTAGTGTGTGTTTTCGATGGTGATTTGTTTCACTTTACCGTTTGATTTGGTAATCGGAACCGGAGTTCCAACAGAGATTACCAGAACTCGACCTTTTACTTGTGAGAAGTCAAGTGAGTCAGTGTAACCGTCAGTCAACATTACCGTGTTGAACTCGTTGTAGTGTTCAACTACATAGTTTACTGATGGTTGAAGAATGGTTCCACCCAAACCATGTATCTTCATTGTTTCAAGTTGGCGCTTCTTCTTGAAAGTTTCTACCCATTTAGGTTCGGTATCACCTTGAATGAAGTTGATTTCAATATCGTTCTGATAAACGTAAGACAACACTCTCTCGAAGGTACCTTGTCCACCCATAGATCCAGATGTATCGAGAATTACGTTAATCTTTGTTTTCACTTTACGATTACCTTTCAAACCAGAGATACCTCTACGATTTGGTTTAACAATCGTTTTTTGTTTCTTAGTACCAAAAATGAGGTTAGAAACAGAACGCTTGATTTCTTTCAAGTAGTCTTTACGTTGCTTACGAAGCTTGTTAAGAGTTGTCTCAATGTTTCCAGAGGACAAACCACGAGATTGTAATCTTTCCATTACATCACGAACCATTGCCTCACGCATTTCTTCTGGAACATCATCACCCATGTGAACATCGAGGTATTGACCTTCATTGTTCTCCATATCTTGGAAGATTTGCTCTTTAGACCAAGTATCGATTGATTCACCATCTTTAGATGGATTCTTTCCGTATGGACCGTATGACGGCTTACCAGTAGAGTCTTTACCACCTTGGTTACCAGTACCATTACAATCTGGACAAGGATCTTGGTTTTGTTGTCCAGAACCTCCACCGCCTTGACCTTGTTGTTGTCCTTGACCACCACCTTGGTTCTGGTCTTGACCTTGACCATTTCCTTGGCCTTGTCCTTGTGATTGGTCTTGACCTTGACCATTTCCTTGACCTTGTTGTTGGCCTTGACAACCTTGTTGTTGTTGTTGTTGTTGGCCTTGACCAGACTTTTGATCTTGTTTCTTACCGGTACCGTTACAAGATTGGCATTGAGATTGGCACTGGTTTGACTTTTGCCATTTCTCTTTTTCTTCTTTCAGCCACTCGTATAGTTCTTCAAAGATTAGCTTACCTGTATAGTCTTTTGGAACAAACAGAGCCATGTTTTTACCGTTCTTATCTTTTGGAATTTCTACGAAAGCGTGTGAAATATCTTCCCAGATAATATGATTAATAATCATATCTTGGGCGATGTTAGCCATTTTGTGGTCGTACTGACCGGCCATAGTTCTACGAGGGTGATTAAAAAGAAGGTGAAAATCTTCGTGAAGTGTGATGAAGTTTGTTTCTTTTTGAGAAATATCTTCAAGAAACTTCGGTGAATAGAAGAAGTTCATACCTTTAGAAGATACGTTTACACCACAAGTGCCAATTGAGTCAGTCTCGTGGAAGTTTACGTGCAAGTTGAACTCACCGTAATAAGGTAGATTTACCTTAGTATCGATAAGCATTGTCTGAATTGAGCTCAGAAGTTTTTCGTGTATGTTCTTAACAATCATGTCTTTTATTTATTTTACAAATATAGTGAAGTTTTTCCAAAAATACAAATTAATTATTTTTTTGTTTTTCATCAATGTCGTTCAAGATAGTTTGTAAGTGTCTTGTCACTCTGTTGGTTTTCATTAATAACTTACTTTTCATTCTTTTGTGAACTTCTCTCTCGTAATTCTCAATTATAACTTTAACGTGGTCAACATCGAACAAAACATCAAAGTTATTTATTAACTGCCTGGTTTTATACTCAATTAGATTAATTGAATAATAACCAGCCGATGTTTTGATGATTATTAAATAATTATCATTTTCTATTTGATAACTATAATCAATTGAGTTAAATCGTAATTCAGAACTTGAATCGTGTATCAATCTTAAAGTGATTGTGTAAATCAACTTCTGAATTTGATCCATCTGAACTGGTTCTCTGGCTTCTAACCTTCTCATTACTTTGAGCGAACGTTTTCTCAAAGTAACGAGGTTTCTCATAAATCTCCATCTAATCCAAGTTTTTATCATCTTACTTAATTATTAAATATTTTTTTCATCAAATGAATGTTCAGCAGATGTTTCTGAAAAATTTGAATCATCAGAATCAACACCATTATCAGTAGATAAGGCAACTTCTTCACTCTGGTAAGAAGGAGAGCCACACATTTTATCAAACTCTGGTTCTTGTTCAAAACCCATCTTCAACATCTTGTCAGTCAATTTGTGCCAGTTAAGTTCTCCACGATACTCAAACTCACCATTACCAACAATAGACATTTTACCGGTTACATCAAGTTTGTTGATTTTCTCATAAATCTCTTTTTCAATTGACATATTTTCATCAGTCAAATTGTCTTTCTTAGCAATCTTGATAGTATAGAAACCTTTGGTCAGGTAATCAATAACAGCATCTTCTTTAAGTTTAAGAAGAGGTGAGATTTGTTTTACCACATCTTGTAGAGCTTGGTCTAAAACTACACCGGATTTGTTTTCAGGTGAAACATAGAACACATAACCATTAGCCGGGTCAGCTGGTTTGAGTGATTCTAATCGAGTTTGAAGTACTCGATAATCCTCAGTAGCCGATTTCAGATTAGATTCATTTTGTTTAATCAACATTTTAGCTTGTTGAATATCTTTTTCTTTCTTCTCAATACGGTCAGTAAGCTCAGTAATTTTTTCACGATTCATTTCTTCAAATGCCTCACGCATCATTTGTTGTGCGTAGGTTTCTTGTGGTGCCTTTTCTTCTTTTACTCCAACTTCGGTTTCAGTTGAGGTTTCATCACCAAATAGTGAGTCAAGTAAAGAAAGAGCTGAATCAGATACTTT
>Ga0214923_10006354_pt1 | contig 13321 bp, 14 predicted proteins | sample LL1510_MetaG_FD_177993 | JGI IMG/M metagenome (GOLD analysis project Ga0214923, IMG submission 177993) | Freshwater microbial communities from Lake Lanier, Atlanta, Georgia, United States - LL-1510 | ecosystem: Environmental > Aquatic > Freshwater > Lake | place: USA: Georgia | collected...
TTGTGCTCCTTGAGAACCAGTTGATCCTTGAGCACCAGTTGCACCTTGAGCACCTTGAGAACCAGTTGCACCTTGAGCACCAGTTGCACCTTGAGCACCTTGAGAACCAGTTGCACCTTGAGCACCAGTCGCACCCTGTGCGCCTTGAGCACCAGTTGCACCTTGGGCCCCTTGAGCACCTGTTAAACTTAAATTTGATCTATATTTGACATTACCGCTAGTATCGATTACTAAAATGTTGGTTTCTGTAGTACCAACAGCGGTTGAAGGGATCGCTACGCTTCCTGAGATATTAACAGAGCCTGATATAGTGGCTCCTCCTTGGTCTACTACAAGACCATTTTTGACTTTAAATTCGTTTGCCATAATTTATATTAGTTTCACTTCCACTAATAGTGTTGCTGAATATAAATATTAGCTTGGTAAGTAATCGAATGGTTTAGTCCATTCTTCTGTGGCAAGTATTGTTAATATTTCTTCGTATGTGTATGGTCCTTCAGCCGTTGTTAGCGTTAAGATACACTCTGGCGCTTCGCCGTCCCATTTAACAAATGTTTTAGTACCATCTATTGATTTACGAACAGTATTGATTGATGTTTCTAGTACTTTTGTGAAGTCTATTTTGTTTAGTTCACTAACATTGAAGATGATAAATTCTCTGTTTTCCATATTTTATAAATTATAACGTGATTTAAAAGCATTAAAATTTTGAGAGATTTCATTATCTGTTAATCCTCTATCATACATTCTAAAAGAATATATATTACCACTCCATACCCCTCCTGATCCACCAATGTTAGCTTCGTTAAATACTGCTATTAAAGCTACATTTGATGATAAGTTAATTATGTCAGTTGTATTAGCTCCTGAATTTACTTTTGAAATATTATTTTCAAATATTTGTCTATAAGGAGTTGATGTTGTTTTACATCTAAAAATATAATGAGCTAATCTATTAGTTATACTAGGAGAAGGAGTATAGTTTATCCTATTAGTAGCACCACCAGTACCACTACCCACATCATAGTAAACAATACCATTACTATAAGGAACGTGAGCCATTATTTCTCTATCAACCGCTGAAGATCTCCAATTAAATAATGTTGTTGTTGAAGCTACTGTATTTTTCATTATAACTTCAACTGTATGTTCTTGTCCTAAACCAAATGTATTAGCTGCTGGTCCATAAGCGTAGTCATTTGAGCCATCAAAACTAAAATATCCACCTGAATTCCATGTTGGACCATTAACTAAAGTATAATGTCTATTGTTACCACTAACATCATACCAAGTAGTACCACTACCTGGATATGAATTTCTATCAGCCGCGTCTAGTGCTAATATTAATCCGTCTGTTACTATTCTTCCAAAAGCATATTGTGCCATAACTTTATAAATTGAAGCGTGATTTTAGTTGATTGTAGTTTTGAGCTACTTCATCTGCTGAAAGTACTTTGTTATATACTTTAATAGAAGCTCTTCTACCATAATGTTTCCAACCATACAAACTTCCAAAAAGTAAACCACCGCCATCATATATAGAAGTACCAGCTGTGTTAGGAGTATTAGCATATCCTGAATAAATTCCGTTCATGTAGAGTTTAACTTGGTTATTTCCTCTATCCCAAATCATAGTTCTTACTCTCCAAACATTAGTACTATTAACAGCTCCTGTAGAAACATAAACATCATCCTCATAAGAGCCAGCAGAGTTACTACTCATACCAAATCTAACACTACTTAAACCATTACCATGATTCCAATCAAATCCTGTAGCTCCACCACCGTAAGCAGCATTTGAAACAACAGAACCACCATCTGCTTCAGGATAATTTACTGAGTTAGTCCATATGATTTCTTCTATAGTCCATCCTCCTGTTGTCACTGAAAAAGTATTATTTATAGTAGTAGTATTATAAATAGTAATTGTAAAAAAATTAGAAGTGTTAGCGTAATTTCTTAAATAATTTCCTGTAGAATCAAATTCACCAGTACTTATTAATCCATGATTTCCATTTCCGCTTAAATCATACCAATCAGTACCTGAACCAAGATAAGAATTTTTATCCGCGGCATCTAGATTTACAATTAAACTAGAATCTCTTATTATATTTGGTCCACCTGATATTCCCATATTTTATAAATTAAAGCGTGATTTTTGTGCGTTGTAATTTTGAGTACTTTCTTGTGCTGTTAAGTTTCGATTATAAATCATAATACTTCCCAATGCTCCGTTAGCAAAGGTGTAGTCAAAATACTTATTAAACTTACTGCTAGTCCAAGTACTTAGGTCAGCGCTCTTAAACTCTAACATACTCCATATTCCTGTTGGAAAGTTATCGTATATATTTGCAGTATCCACTGTGTTAATTAAAAATTGAGGTGTTCCACAATTGCTGTAGTATTCCTTGTTTCCAACTCTATAGGCTCCAAGATAGTATGAACTGTTGTTTCCTTCCCAAAATAGTGATTGGAGGTCTGTTGATCTTATCCAAAATACCAGAGTACTGGTTGTTGATGTGGAAGTTGATCCTGCATAACTTGCTCCTCCGTTTGCTAAGGTAAAATATCCTGCAGAATTCCAGGTAATGCCGGATGAATCCAATGTGAAGTGTTTTCCATTTCCACTAATATCGTACCAAGTAGTTCCACTACCAGGATAGCTGTTTTTATCAGCGGCATTTAATGCTAATACTAATCCATCTGTTACTATTTTAGGACCGTCGTAAAAACCCATATTATAATAAATTTACTAACGTTTTAACTGTCCATCCTGATGAAGGTAATGTTGTTGTTAATAAAACATTTCCACCACTTAAAGACGCAGTTAAAGCGACATTTGATGTGGTTCCTATATCATTAGTAGCCACATCTGTATATTGAATATTAGCTCCATTCCATACAGCCATTACTTGACCCGCTCTAGCATTTGAACCAGATGCTAAGGTATATTTGTAAAAAGCTGATGTATATGAACCTGTTAAATTTGTTGATATTGTTTGTGCTCCTGATGCTAATGAAGCTGTATTTTGGTTTATTGTTAAGGATTGACTTATTGTCAATGATGTTCCACTAAAATAAGAAGCTGTTTGTGCATAAGAAGCACTCAAAGCAGGATTAGTAGTTGTAAATACTGAACCTGAAATATAGGATGCTGTAGTAGCAGTTCCAAATAAATTTCCTGTAAATGATCCGCTAAATGATCCAGTATTACTTAAAAATTGATCTACTCTATTTGCTGTTACTATTAGTGATGGTATGCCGGGTACTACTCCAAATGCAGGTTCTGCGTGTAAACGTACATTAGCATCTGGTGAATACCACATTAATTGGAAGTAATCATTTGCTGCTGAATTTACAAAGAAATTCCATGCTGCCACATAATGAGCTCCATTACCAGTTAATTGTATTGATGTTGCTGTATCTGATAGATCGGTACCGTTTTTTCTAATCCATATCCATATCTCATCGGTTCCACTATCTGTTTTATCTACTTGAGCAGAAAATTGTATATCATATACTCCAGCATTTTCTGTTTTAATATATGTGTTATATGGATTAGTTGAACCAGAAATAGAGACTCCGTTTGTAATGTCAGTTGTGTTAAGAGACATTGATCGAGCTGTACCCGCTACATTAGTTTGTGTTTGTGTAGAATAAAAACTACCATATGAACCCGTAGCTGTATTAAATCCACCTCCACCACTAGTTGATGAAACTGTAACTTGTCCAACTCCGGTAGTTGGTGATAATGTTATATTTGGTCCTGCTAGCAATTGAGTTACACCTCCATTAGAGGCATATGATGCACTTACTGCTTGTGAAGCACTAGTTGCAAATGATGCTGATACTGCATTTAAGACATAAGAAGCTGTTTGAGCATTTTGAACAAATGATGCGGTTGAGGCAAACGAAGCTGTGCCAAATAATGAACCTGTAAATGAAGTTGCGGTAACATTGGTGGTTACAGATAAAGAGTTTAAAATAGCATTTGAGCCACTTACGATGACTTTTTTCCAATTCGGCATATTATTTTTAGTTTATTACTGTGGTTAGATACATACACTTATGCCGTGTATATGCCTACTTCCTTTCGGCCTACAGTAGTGTTTAATATAAATATAGCCTTAGGTTAGCTTAGTATAATAGTTTTGTAACTTTATTACAAGTTCATATACCTTTTGAACATGCTCTCCTTTAAAGTGAGCTTCTTTAACCATCATTAAAAGTGTCTCAACTTCACCTTTAGTAAGTTGAAAATTAGGTAGAGGAGCGTTTGACGGCTCCTCTACTTTTTTATCTGAAATAACATTTTTTGCTGTAAAAGCCATAACTAATTTCTTAAATATTTTATGCATATATGTAAATATCTCCATTTCCGCTATCAACGTAAATGTTACCAAATCCGTTTCCTGATCCACCCCATGTTGGGTTACCAGATGGAGCACCTGAAGCTTGTTTAGCTGAAACTACATATTCATCTGCTGTTAAAGATGAAGCAGCACCAACAGCATCATAAGCCATTGCGAAACGACCATATGTACCAGTTGAAGTAGCTTCTAAATAAAATGCTGAACCAGATCCTGCCGCGTTATATTGTGTAATCCAACCTGAATCTGCTAATGTAGCTGAACCACTATTAATTAAGATAAACTTATCTTTAATGTTTAAGTTATCAGTATTAGTGAAGGATGCTGTACCAGCAACTGTTAAGTCACCTGTGATTGTTGCATTACCTGATACTGTTAATAATGAGCCATCAAATGTTAAATTTGATTCACCATTTACTGACCCACCACCAGTTGCAGTTAATAAATAATTATTTGTATTGTTTGTGATAGCTGGGCCTATATTAGACGCTGTATTAGCGTTTGAAGCTGTTAATGCTTGAGTTGCATAAGAAGCTGTACCAGTTAAGTTACCAACAAATGAACCACTAAATGAACCTGTTAAAACAGCATTAGAGGATTGGAAACTATATGAACCAGAAGTAGATATTGTATTTCCATTATCTGTTAAACCAGCATTAGCAAATGCTGCACCTGTCCATTTTGTAATATTATTTGTACTTAATGCTGAAGCACCACTAACAGCTACTGTAGCTGAAGATGCACCATTAAATGTAAAAGATGTAACACCAGTACCTTGAGTTAAACTAGCAACTGTTTGACTAGCTGTATTAGCGTTTGAAGCAGTTAATGCTTGAGTCGCATATGAAGCTGTTGTTGCAAAAGCACTAACAGAGCTACTTATAGCGTAAGATGCACTTAAAGCTTGTAAAGCATAAGAAGCAGTAGCAGGAACATTATTAGCAAAAGCAGCGGTAACAGCAAAAGAAGCACTTAAAATACTATTTGAACCATAAGGTCCATAAACATTAGAAGCAGTCACATATGACGCTGTAGCGGCTGTGAATGAACCTGTACCAGCGTACGAGAATGTACCACTAGCAGAATCATAAGCTACAATGTTAGGTTGACTTACTGCTGGTAAAGTAGCGTTAATACCACCACTAGCTGATACTTGATTAAGGGAAGCATTACTTCCCGATACTATGACTTTTTTCCATGTTGCCATTTTATATTAATTTTAAATTTTTAAAGTATTGATTATTGTATTCCGATATAAATATCAGTAGAGGTAAAATAAATACCACCTGTTACAGGAGTAGGAGCAGAACCTGTAAATATTTTTAGTTCTGTCACACCTTGACTATTAATTTTAAAAGCACTACCAGTAGCGTCTTGTATAAGGAATAAATGTGATACAGAACCTGTAGATACTATTGTAAAACTTGCGTTATCTACAAATGATAAATATCCTTTTGAAGCAGTTACATAAAATGGTGTTGTAAAATTATGACCATCTAAACTACTTGTTGGTATTCCTATAAAACTACCACTAAATGTTCCTGAAAAATAACCTGAGGCTGTTGTAAATGAACCTGAAGTTGCTGTAACTGCTCCAGCTCCAACTGAAGTAAAGTTAACATCACTGTTCTGAGGTGCTATTTTTAAGTATGTTCCCATTATTGTCTATAATATAAATACCAATCATCTGATGCACTATAAAATAATCCTCCAGTGACAACAGTTGGTGTGTTTAATATTTCTTTATGTTCAACAACTCCTTGTTGGTTAACTTTAAATACTTGTTGCCCATTATCCTTTATAATGAAAAAATCAGTACTAGATGTTGTTGAATTTAGCTCAATATAACTACCGCTAAATAGAAATGAACCTTTACTTCCACTTAAATAAAATGGTATTGCTAATTGATATCCTGATATTAAATTTGCCATCCATTATTAAAATTTGCCAATCAATACAAAATCGCTTGGTTGGTATTGAGAACTTAAGTTTCCATATCCTGCTCCTGCTGTATCCACAGTAACTACTATATTACTTCCTACTTGAACAATTTGTGTTATAAAGTTAGGAGATATTAACTGACCATTTAACACAACTGAAAAATTATTTTTACTAGTTGCAGGTAATGGTGGAGGTGCTTGTAATATAGTTTGATTAGTTATTGTCACTGTATTTGATCCTAAACTTGTAGCGGTAGATATATTATTTGTAGCTAAATAAGAAACAACATCATTTGTTGTATTTACATAATTAATTTTTTGTACAGATGTAGGAAATACAACATTATTTTTTGTTTTTTTCTTTCCTAAATTTGTTATAAGTAAATCAGATGATGTTTCTGTTTCTAAGTTAAATATAACTTGTGCTTTTGATAAAAATTTTTTTGGATAAGAAACATCTCTGTTTATTGTATCTGGAATAATGTATCCATTTAATGTAATTTCAAAATTAGTTCTTGTAGTTCTATCATCACCAGATGAATATTCAGTTGATGTTGTGTAACTGTCTATATTGGCTCTAAATTGAAATCTACCTTCTTCCCCCCAATATGTGTTTGAAGCATATTGAAACGCTTCAATTATTTTATTATTTTGTTCTAAATGATTAGTAAAAATTACTAAACTATATTTTAAAGTAATATATTCTGGTGTTACTACTAATCTATATTCTTTAATAGGATCTCTATTTGTTAATGCTGCAAAGTTATCATATTGATTTTTTCTTGTATAACCTGAAGAAAATACATGTAAATTCTGAGGATTATTAGCATCAATTTTATTTCCTAAAGTTCTATTTGCTGTTAAACTATCACGTTTAATAACAATAACAGGAGCTAAAAAACGTCCTGATATTTCTCTTAAAGCGCCTTTTTCTTGTATTGTTTGCCAACGTTCTGGAAAACCATACATTATAGGTACTTTAATTCTATTTCCATCTTGAATTGCTGATGGTTTAATTTTTTCTTCTATATATTTTATAATAGCAGTATCAATATCTACAATTCCAATAGATACATCTTTTATTCTATCACCTTTTGTAGACACATCATTTCCTCTATTATGAGATTTAACCAACGGACGACCTGATGTTGAATCAACTGTTTCATTTCCTAGCATTTGATCTAATATCTCTTGTTGATTTTGTGGTCTTGGTTTTATTGTTTTAGCCATTATATTACTTTAAATGGTGATAAATTTAATCTTGTAACTCTTGTCTGATGGCATTCTAAATTATATGTCACTAACTCCGCTTGAGGACAATTTGATTGTCCAACACCAATATTAGCATTAATAGGAATATAATCACTTATAATATTATGTACTTCAAAATATCTTTCTGTTGAGCGATCAAATATTATATCTCCTATTTCTGGTATGATATTTTTACCTTCAATTAATCCAGCATTTCCACTTTCCCAAGCTACTTTAGGTATAGTACATTTAATTGTTTTTTCTATATCAGGTCCAAACATTTCATCTTTAATAGAATCTGGATTTCTTTCAATAGTTGTTTTAATTAAGAATGGTTGATAAAACCATTTTTCTAATGATTCACCATATATGTTTTTCTTAGTTTGATATAAGTTATGTTTATAATAAGCAACATCTGTTTTCATAAATTGTAAAGCAGCTTGTTGCATTTGAGCAAATATATTTAACTGGCTACAATCTGGTGATGGTGATGGAGTTACAGTTATACTAGGTGTTATACTTGGTGTTAAACTAATTGATATAGTAGGTGTCACAGTGACAGTTGGTGTCACAGTTGGTGTAACTGAAGGAGAAGCTCCTATCGCTCTAGATGGACTAGGTGTTATAGATATTGTTGGTGTCACAGTTGGTGTCACTGACACACTAGGTGTTTTGCTTGGTGTCACTGACACACTAGGTGTTCTACTTGGTGTTGCCGGTGGTGTAGGTAATGATGGTATTCCTCCCATAAAAAACTTAATTTATTATAATGCGTATATTAATAATGGTATTTGATTCATTGTTTGGCGACTGAACTCAGATTCAGCTTGTTTTCTTTCTAATTGAGATCTACGTGTTGTTTGATCTAAATATTCCTTTAATTCAGTCATCAATTCTGTTTTTTCTGTTCTTGCATCTGTTAATAATTCAGATCCATTAACTACTAAACCACCAAAGTTAGTACCTTGGAAAGTTGCTCTTACTTGTCCTTCAATTTCTTTACATAATGCTAATGTAAATCTAAAAATCCATGATCTACCTACTTGATTTATGTCTGTATAAATTGGATTTTTATAAGGAACATTCATTACATCAGAAATAACATTTGGTCTATTATCTGTAGTTGGTAAATATTTTTCACTTTCTTTCATATACTTAAATAACAATATATGACCCTCATACATGTCACCCGGTACAGGAAATACTCTTAATTGATTATTTACTAAATCAAAACTAAATGCTGATTTTCTTACTTGGTCATTAAATTCAATTGCTTGAATCTTTTGAATATCCCAATATACAGGCATTAGCATAAAGTTAATACCTGGAGAGTAAGAACCAAATCCAAATGTTTCTAATAATCCTTGAACACCAGTACCTGTACCAGCATATGGATCAAAGTAACGAACAATTGCTGGAGGTTCTTGATAAAATATTTGTCTAATTTCTATTCTATCTCCTGTTTCTAATGAAGCTGAAGAAGCAGCCCAAGCATTTAAGTCATAAACTTGTTTACCTGGTTCTAAATGAAGTGATCCTGTATATTCAGTAACATAACCTCCTACACCTGCTTCTTGAGCATATGATTCAGCTATTCTAATTTGAGTTTGTAAAGTATTGTTTATTAACTTACCATTTAATCCTCTTCCTTTTAAAATATCTTGATAATAAGCTGTGTTTAAAGTAGCACCACCATAGAATAAAGATTGAATAGGATAAGTTGTAAAGAAATAAATCCAAGATGAACCACTAGTTATTTGATAAGTATTATAAGTATTAGGTTGAGTAAATACAACTTGTTGAGGAGTAGAAGTACCATCTAAATAATTTATTTGAAAATTAACACTTGGATTTACTGTTGAACCAAATGATGAACTTAATTCTAAAGTTGTAGGAGTTGATCCTGTAATAGCAGTTATAGTTACACCAAAATTAGAAGTTACACTATTTAATTTTTTAGCTATATTATTAGCAGTATTATTAGCATTACTACCAGTAGCAATATAAAAAGTTGTTGTTGTATCATTAGGTAAAGTAGAAGCAGTGACTACAAATAAAAATTTATCTGTACCATTACTTGCTGTTACACTAAATGAACTGCTACCTGGTATAGATGTAAAAATAGCTTGAGCAGTTGTATTAAATGTAGTATAAGATTCTGAATAATGAAGAGTAGCTACAGTTGCGCCTGCTACTTTATTAAATTGAGGATATGTTGTTTGACTAAAATCATAATTTTCATATCCTGATATAGATGGAGTTTGGTAATAATAAAAATTCCAGTTATTAACTTTTTTAATATCAGGAGCTATAAAGTCATTTAATGAAGCTGATGATACATAAATTTCACCACCAGCTGCTGATGATGAGTTTGGTAAGTCATTTCCTATCTCATCCCATGTCGCTGTTCTACCATTAGACCAATATACAGTTGAATTAACAGATGGATCTTGACTTAATACAATTTTATCACCTGTTTCAGTTTGATTAAAAGGTAATGTTGGTCCACCTTCTAAATTAATATAATTATCTCTAATTTTATATTGATAAACTAAGTTACCATAAGTGGTAACAGCTTCTTCCATAGCGGCGTAAACTGTTAATTCAGTAATGTAAGTTGTAGCATTACCTGTACCACCAACGCCTAAACGTTGAGCCACAAAAGCAGCTGCTTTTTGCGTATCTTTAATAAATTCAGAGTCATTATCATAATACCCAAACGGAGTATTATTTTTAACGCGTTCTAAATTAAGACGATTGTTATATCCAGATCCAAATAATGTATTTGCTGATAGTTGATTAGCCATTTTTACTAGTATTATTCTAGTATAAATATTGCTAATATTTACTTCCCATATTCAAAATCTAATATCTTACCAACTAAATCTGAACGATGGTTAGTAGATAATTTAATCCACTTAATTTCATTGATTTTTTTAGATAATTCAATAACATATGATAAACCGTTAATTTCACCAGTATGTGTTTTGATATCAGTTTGCTCATTATCGCCATTAATAATGATTTTACCGGTTTTACCTAAACGAGTTAATATAGCTAACATCTCGCCCTTAGTTAAGTTTTGAGCCTCTTCTACAATTAGTATATCGTCTATTGTTTTACCTCTAATAAATTGTACTGGTAAAGCTTTAATTTTTTCTTCTTGAACTAATTTAGGAATTTCAGTTTTATCTGAACAACATTTAGCTAAATTTTCAAGTAGTGCTTCCATATAAGGATCAAACTTTTCATTTAAAGCACCTGGTAGATAGCCTAAACTTTTTCCTACTTCAATTGCTGCGCGTGTATTATATATACAACTAATTTGTTTTTTCTTTAAGAAGTCTAATGCGGTTTGAGCACAAACTAATGATTTACCAGAACCTGCTCTTCCTGTTACAATTACAATTTGATTTTCTATTATTAATCGTTTTGCTTCTTTTTGTTCTTCGTTTAATTGGAGAGCATTTATTGATTTAATGTCTGTTTTTCTTTCACGATTAGATTCCTTCATATAACATTGTTTAATATAAATATGATAAAAAAACCCGAGCTTGCGCTCGGGTCTTTTATCTTATGACTCTATGTCAGTTTAGACTTAGATTATATTTAAGTCAGCAACAAATACTTTACCATAGAATTCAGGACGAACCATTTTCTTAGCGTAACGAGTCATGATACCTTTTCTTGGAGTGAAGGTATTTGGATCGTACACTAATGGAGTCATGATCAATGGAACATAAGGAGCATAAACAGCACCAGTTTCTAAGAATTGGTTACCACGGAAGCCCATTAAGATTACATTTTCAGTCATGTAAGGATTCTTGTATACTTTGTAACGGCTATTTAATTGACCGATTTTTTGTACACCAAATGCATACTTCATAGTATCAGCTGCACCGTCTGTATCAGCTGCAAATCCTGGAATTGATTCTAAGATAGTAGCTACAGTTGGAGAAACAACCATGAAATTAGCACCACCACGTAAAGTACGTTGGTGAATAGTGTTAGATACTTTTTGTAATTTGATACCTAAAGTTTGGAACCAAGTCATTTGAGTGTAATAAACACCATTTGTATTATCTGCAAATGCAGTTCTTCCAGCATTGATTTGGCTACCAACTTTTGCTGACCAATACTCAGTAATTGGAGCATTTTCTATTAACATATCCATGATTTCTAAGTCAATTTCTAATGAAATGTACTCAGATAATAAGCTAGTTAATTCAGCTTCAGCATCTAAATTTTGGTAAGCATTCAAATCTTGTGCAAATTCTGGAGTCCATTGAGCTTTTAACTTACGAGTTTTAGCAGCAATAGTTTCAGAACGTAATTGAACATTGATTTCTGGGATTGAAATAGTAGTACCAGAAGCACCAACTGCGTTAGCAGTACCTTGTGTAGTTCCATCTTCAAAATCACCACGAGCGTTATCTTTAGTTTGTTTATTAAAGAAAACAGTAAAAGTAGAAGTAGGTCCTACGATTTCAGATGTAGAAGCAGATACGAATAACACTACATTAGCACCACTTAAGTAGTTAAATTGGTTTAAGTTATCAGCTGTTAATACTAATGAACTAGAAACAATTTGGATAGTATTTATAGCATTTTTATCAAAGTTAGCGATACTAGAAGTAGGAACAGTGATTGCTTTAACTGTTAATAAAGCAGCATCTGAACCACCTACGATTGAGCTAGAATAGTTAGCATCAAAGCCAATTTGAGCAAATGAAGCTGAAGCTACATCAGAAGCTGTAGTTACAGTAATAGAAGCTGAGAATAAGTTGATTGAGTAACCATAACGACCAGCGCCATATAAACCACCTTCAGCGGCGTTACCAAATCCTGAATCACCAACTGTAGTTGCTGTACCATACATTGATTGACCAGAAGTAAAAGGATTCTTAGTAGTACCATATTGGAAATCTAAGAAGAATACTAAACCAGCTGGTAAGCTCATTGGTTGAACAGAAACGAACTCTTTAGAAGCGATTTGACCGAATACTTTACGCACTAAAGGTAAAGCAACACCAGCCCATTGCTCACCAGTTCCAGCGGTAAATGTACCACCAGTACCAGTTTGAGAACTTTCTACTACTAATTGTTTTGCCTGATTTTCTAACATCACGGCCATGTTTGATTTGTCATAGTCTTTAAGACCTTCTAACAAACCTGATTTACCCCATTTTCCAGCTAAACGAGCGGCGTCGCCTTGCTGAGACTGCCAGGGGTTAGCAGATTCGATTAATGATTGTACTTGACTCATTGTCTTTAAAATTTAATTTTTTTTTAGTTTATTTAATAATTCCTGCTAATTGTTGCATACGACGAATAGCGGCGTCACTTTCTACAATTGGTTGTTTCGGGGCAACACCCGCAGCTTTAGAAGCAAATCCAATTGATTCTTTAATTGAAGATTTTTTTACAGATAATGTTTCAGTTAAAGTTTCATAAATATTCTTAGCTTCTTTTACATTAGTAGCTTTGTCCATAGACTTAAGAACGTTTACTTTTTGAGATTCAGATAAGTTTTTAGCTTTAAAGATTTTATTAACATAAGTATTCTTAGCATTTAATAAGTTAACTTCGTTAAGTTCTTTTTTTAAGAATTTGATAACTTTAATAGCTTCTTCTAATTCTTTTTTAGCTTTTTCAGCTTCTTTCTTAGCTTCTTCTACTTTTTTACCTTCTTCTTCTTTTTCTTTAACTTCTTCAACTTTTTCTTTACCTTCTTCTTCTTTTTCTAATTCAGCTAAAATT
>Ga0214923_10006356_pt1 | contig 13320 bp, 15 predicted proteins | sample LL1510_MetaG_FD_177993 | JGI IMG/M metagenome (GOLD analysis project Ga0214923, IMG submission 177993) | Freshwater microbial communities from Lake Lanier, Atlanta, Georgia, United States - LL-1510 | ecosystem: Environmental > Aquatic > Freshwater > Lake | place: USA: Georgia | collected...
TATACTTTCTTCATGGCTTATTGAATATTTATCTGTTCGTCCTCATACTTCTCTTAACTATCTTACTCCTCTTCAATTCCTTGACTCTCTATACCCTAATTTGTCGACGATTACCTCATCTCGTACACAGATTTGCATAATATAATATAATATAATATAATATAATATAGAATTGTACTTATAGTATATCAAGAGCTTTTTACTCCATCAATAGTTTTCTCTTAGTTCTAAGATATAACTATAGTGAGAACATGGTGGGGTAAGTTCTTTTCCCTACCACTCAATAGTTCGGAACATATCCACGAGGGGGAGCCAAGCCAAAAAACAGCTTATTTTAGCTGTTTTTTAGTTGTAAAATTACTTTATAAACCCTCCTGATCCCCTCTTTATTCCCATCATATTTCACTCTTTCAATTGCTTCGTCGAGAGGAAGAAAAGCATATTCTGTATGCTCATCACTGAGAGTAATCTCATCTGTATCTTCTAACTTATATCCAAATACATATTCAGATAATTCATATCCTTCTTTTCCTATATACCAGAACACATAGTCTATACCTGTTAAATTATTCTCTTTACCTGTAATAAATAATTCTTCTTGTAATTCTCTAAGGGCATTTCCAAATAGTAGTCCCTGTATATGCACTCCCCCTGTAATACTTTGCCAAAAAGAACCTTTTTCTGGATTACGCTTTAATACCAAAAATTCTGGCTCATTATTCTGTATTCGATAACACACTACATTTGCCTGACATACTCTATCATGCTCAATAATGGCATTAATTTGATCTTGAATATATTGTGATGTAATATGAGTCCCATTCTCATCATGAACTTTGATAAAATTTGCTACCAGCCCAAAATGTATTGGTAAATATACTCGATAAAATTCATAGTACTTGTCAAAGAATTCCTGAGTGTATTGACTCTGTATCTCTGGAGATAATTGAGTATAATCGGTATATAATACTATAATTAGTAGATTTTGAGTTTGCTTATACTCCTGTAATGGTTTTATATATCCACTTAACTCCTCAATATTCTTACCTTCAGCATATTGATAAGCAAGAGATGATAATATAGATCTCTCTAAAAGACTCTCTTGTTTTTCTAGTATAAAATCTTCGAATCTTTGTACATGCTTTTGTATATACCACTGATTTATCTCATCAACAGATAGTTCAGATCCTTCTTGTTGATGATGTGGTTCTTCAAAAACTCTATATTGAGACTTTACATCACTAATAAAAGTACTTTTTCCTAACCCCCAAAAACCTTCTAATATAATATTATTCATACTTTTATAAATTAATTCTAATAGTCTTTTCTATTTTTCCTTTTTTTACTCTTTTTTCCTGGAGCCAAAAGGGTCTAAGATCTGTATGTACCTGATATTTATCTTGTATATTGTATAAAGAAATTTTCTCTAATATAGATATATGATTTTTAGATATATCATTCCAATTATACCATAATATTGTCTCATTTCTAAGACTTAATCCTTTTTCTTTTGTGCTTTTCTCATCAGACAATAAAAGTTTAATCGAATCAGTAATCTTATCTATCTCTGGCTCTACAATACTTAAACTTGATAGATATTCATATCCATTAGCTCCTAGTGGTGTTGTTACAATAGCTAACCCAGCCCCAGCATAATTTAAATTCTTAATGTTCATTCCTGATCCCGAAAATATAAGGGATAATCCAATTAGACTCGATTGAAGCTCTTTAAGATATATCTCTTGATTAGTAATCTCGCCTAGAAAATTAATATTTAGTGATTTCTGATACCTTTCTATTAAACTATTTGGAGTCATACCAATAACTTTTATCTTTACATTTGGATATTCTTCAAGAATTGACGGAAATACTTTATCTAAAATATATACTAAAGACTCTTGATTAGGTAAATAGAATAAATTTCCAACAAATACTAATGTTTGGCTTTTATCAGCATGCATTATAGGAAAATCTTCTTCTCTAATTCCATTTGGAATAAGCGTTATTTTATCATCAGGAACATATAACCTATCTAGGAGATGTTGTTTATCTAAATCAGTAAAACAGATAATATGATCTGCTAATATGGAGGAAATATACTGAGTATATTCTAAGACCTCAACACTTTCCTTTGCATTAATCGTTTCCCTTAATGTTGCTTCAATATCATGAAATTCTAGTAAAACTGGTATATTTAATGACTCCTGTAAAAATACCCCTATTTCCATAAAAGTCTGTGCAGACTCAAATTGTACAACTGTAATTTGATTGTCTTTAATAAATTTTCCTATATCAGCTTTATTGTAAAATATATCTACAGGTAATATATACATGGGAATCTGAGTACTTTCTAAATTCTTTATATCTTCAGTAGAATTCACCCCCCGATTTGGTAATACCCATATCACTTCTATACCATGCTTCTGTAAATATTTTGTTAAATGATATAATCGATAATTAAATCCTGTGGTAGGGGGGAAGGAGAAAGCGGTATCCATTATCATTGCAACTTTAATCTTACTCACCCCCATATTTAAAGGCTTTGATTTCAATACCCCCTTATCAAAATAAAATATGATATCATTCAATATTCTGGAATACATATAAAAGTTATTATAAATTGACAAATAATAAATATTATTGTACTGTATACCTGCACTTTTTACAAGAGTTACCCCATGTTTATTTCTTTTGCCGGAATAGATGGATCAGGAAAAACAACTCAAATTCAATTATTGGAGGCTTATTTTCAAAACCAGAATACCCAAGTATTTGTCTCCAAGGCATATACTACAAAAGAAAAGGAATTGTTTGGGGAGTATATGCAAAAAATTGATCAGCGAAGTATACTCTTTCTTTTTCAAGCATTCCATGTAGAACAATATTTGAAAGCTAAAGATGCCTTGGAAAAGCATCAAGTTGTAATAGCAGATAGATGGGATGAATCTTATTTAGCATATCATAGCACCTATGGGGTTTTGTCTAAAGAAGAAGAGCTAAGAGAACGCATTAATTTGTTGGCTTTTCAAGGCTTAAAACCTGATGTTTGCTTCTTGATGGATATAGATCCTCAAACTGCGAGACATAGAACCTCCCAACGTGGACAAGATTATTTTGATAAGCTATCTTTTACCTATCACTCTGATATGGTAAATGCTTATCGAAAACTAGCCACAGAACATGGTTGGGTGGTATTGTATAGCAATAAAAAGCCTAAGGATATTCACCAAGAAGTTATTGACTACTTAAGGAATCACTTTAAATGATTCAAAACAGAGGTATAAAACCCTCTGTTTTTCTTACTTCTTACTAATACAAGAAGATATAAAAGTATGAATATTTTTCAATATATTGTTTGTGTTATAATACATACATAATAAATCCCTATGCAAAAACTTAAATCTGGAGCAATTATACTCTCAAATGACTCTACTAAAATCCTTCTTGTCTATAGAGGTAAAGAAGCTGATTGGTCTTTTCCTAAAGGACATATTGAGGAAAATGAGATACCAGTAGACGCTATGAAAAGAGAGGTAAAAGAAGAAACTGGTTTAGAGATAGCTACAGTAATCACGGAACTTACTCCTATAGAGTATATAGATAGTAAAAAAATCCTATGCCGTACCCATTATTTTCTATGTACAGCTCATGAGGGAGAACTTATTACTGAAAAACCTGATGATAAATTAGAGTGGATAGTAATAGATTCAGTACATAATACCCTGTCTTATAATAATCTCAAAGAGTATTGGCAAGAGCATGTATTACCTAATCTACCAAGAAAAGCTTAATTTTAGTTCTAAAGATCCCCACTCAATAGTTCGGAACATGTCCACGAGGCGGAGCCAACCTATAAAAGGGAAGATTTTTGTCTCCTCTTTTATATTTCTTGTCTTTTGAGAGAGTATAGTTAGAAGTTAGGGTAAAAAAAAGACCCCCAGAGATAAAGCTGGGGGAGGGATGATGGGGGTGGGAGTCAGCCCTAATGCTCGCCGAGTTTGGCGGCGAGCATTAGGGCTTCGCGGGTGGCTTCAGAGCGGACCGCGTCGAGCTTGACGAGCTCGGCTATGAGGCTGTCGACCTCGGTGGCGCTGAGGCCGCAGACCTCGGTGGCGCTGAGGCCGGCGAGGAAGTCGGCGAGGGAGAGCGCTTCGGCGCTGAGGCCGCCGACATTGGCGGCGATCTTGGCGAGCTCGGCGAGCTCGGCGCTGCCGCCGCCGACATTGGCGGCGATCTTGGCGAGCTCGGCGCTGAGGCTGCCGAGATCGGCAGCGGCAGCGCGGAAGGCCGCGACAATATTGTTGGCCATAGTGCATCTAGGGGAATCCCTAGGTGAAACATCTTAGTGACTATATCACATTTCCCCCTGTTTTATCAAGTCTAAATAACTAAATGTCTTAAACTTACTCCTCCCTATCTATAGTGAGCAAGCTATGGGGTGAATCCTCTTCTCATCCCCCACTCAATAGTTCGGAACATATCCACTAGGCGGAGCCAAGGTGTGGGAGGGAAGATTTTTGTCTCCTCTTTTATATTTCTTGTCTTTTGAGAGAGAAAGTAGTGTTAATTTGTGATATAATAAAAAATAATTAGATTATATCTATACTTATATTAGCGAGCTCACCTCAATCATAACTGCAATAATCATTTAAGATTTTCAAACCATAATACCTACGATGATTTATAAAAAGAAAACACTTTTAATTAATATTAAAAAAATTATTCAATATTGGTCTTGGGATTTAATTCTAATTATCTTATTAGCTTTAATTTTACGTTTACTCCTACTAGATTTACGAGCTCCTCATTTTGATGAAGGGGTTAATGGATGGTTCGTTGACCAAATGAGAGCAAACGGAACATTCCAATACTCCCCAGAAAACTTCCATGGTCCATGGCATTTTTATAATATTTTTTTATCACAAGAATTACTAGGTCGTAATCTCTGGGCTTTAAGAATACCAACTGTCATTGCTAGTGTCCTTACTATACCTGTAATTTTTCTTTTTGGGAGATGGTTTGGAAGAATTGCTGTACGTTGGGCAGCATTAGCTTTTGCAGTATCTACAGCTACAACATTTTATGGACGCTATGCTATCCATGAATCATGGTTTTTACTGTTTATAATACTATTTACATGGGGTACTATTGCATTGTGGCAAGATAGAGATAAAGCCGGTCTTTGGGCATTTATAATTGGGCTGACTGGCATGATTCTCAACAAAGAAACATATATAATTCATGTAGGTTCATTAATTTTAGCTGCTATCGTATTAATGTTTTGGAATAAATTTGTGCCTATAATTGATTCCAAAAAAATTCCTCCACCTCGAACTTGGTCCAAAAAAGATATTTGGATATCTTGCACTACAGCTATATTTTTACTTATATTTTTTTATTCAGGCAACTTCCTATATTTAGAAGGTTTATTTGGTCCGTTCCAAGCAATAATAAAATGGGTGTCTGTCGGAAGCATCGGGAGCGGACATGAAAAGGAGCTGTATGATGTTTTACCTTTTGTTAATTATTATTGGCTGGCATTAATTATACGCTATGAATGGCCAATATTAATAGGACTACTTTGGTCAATAAGATATATGTGGAAAGGTACGATTCCTCAAAGACTATTAACAATATTAGGCTTTGGGGTTCTTTTAGCATATTCCATAATACCTTATAAAACTCCTTGGTGTATTATTACAGTTATATGGCCTTGGTTTCTTTTTTTTGGAGCAGCAATAGAATCAGCAAGGAAAAGATGGATAAAAATTTTAGCTATTATATTATTAATTGCTTCTTTAACCCAAAATATAAGATTAAATTTCTTCAACTTTGAGTCAGACCATGAACCATATGTATATGTACAAACTTATAATTCAATATATACTTTCATAGATCCACTCCTAAATTTAGCAAAGTCAGACTCAAGCTATTATCAGACTAAGGGAGCGGTCTATCTTGAAAGCGTTTATCCATTACCTTGGATTTTAGGAGATTTTTCTAATTTAGGATATTATGGTAGCAAAAATATCTCTGTATTATCTGACCCAGAATTTTATATTATAGAAAGTAAAAATGCATATATATTAAGAGAGCAATTGGAAAAAGATTATGTGGAAATTTCCTTCAAATTACGTGCTGGATTAGATGAATGTATTATATTTATAAAAAAAACACTCTATGAGGAAATGGGGAAATGAGTAATCAAAAAAATACTGTATTTGTAAAGTAATTCTAAAGAACTTTATTTCTTTAGTGAGCAGGCTATGGGGTGAATCCTCTTCTCATCCCCCACTCAATAGTTCGGAACATATCCACTAGGCGGAGCCAAGGTGTGGGAGGGGAGATTTTTGTCTCCTCTTTTATATTTCTTGTCTTTTGAGAGAGTATAGTTAGAAGTTAGGGTAAAAAAAAGACCCCGAATGCATTGCAAACGGGGTCGATGTTTATCTATCATCGCCATCCTTAAGGGATTTTTTTATTTCAGAGTTGGAGGCTTTGATGACTTTGATTTTATCTTCAAAGCTGAGTTTGACGACGTCGACAGCGACGGCTTCGGCGGCGCTGAGTCTTTCGACAGCGGCGGCTTCGGCTTTGCGGAGTTGTTTGACAGCGGCGGCTTCGGCTTTGCGGAGTTGTTTGACAGCGGCGGCTTCGGCGAGGGTGTTGGGGTTGGTCATAGAGTACTAGGGGAATCCCCTAGAAATTAAGTACTTGGTGACTATATCACATTTCCCCTATTTTATAAAGTCTAAATAACTAATTATATTAGTGTTATTTCTCAAAAACTATAGTGAGAGAGGTGTGGGGTAAGTACTATTCTCTACCACTCAATAGTTCGGAACATTATCCAGCAAAGGAAACTTGTGTTTCCCCCTTTCATTGACAAACTTTGATATTTTTGTTATTTTTATATTAAGAACAATTAATATATACTCACTATAATTAAGACCCAAAATGAAATTAAAAAAATTAACTAAAGAAGAGGAGAGAGTAATCATAGGGAAAGGGACTGAGATGCCTTTTACGGGTGAGTATGTAAATAATACTGCTCATGGGGTGTATGTTTGCCGGCAGTGTAATGCCCCGCTATATAATTCTAAGGATAAATTTGAAAGCACTTGTGGTTGGCCAAGCTTCGATGATGAGATAGCTGGGGCGATTACACGGACTCCTGATGCTGATGGAATCCGCACGGAAATTACTTGTAGTCGTTGTGGGGCTCATTTGGGACATATCTTTGAAGGTGAGCATTTGACTGCTAAAAATATTCGTCATTGTGTGAATTCGATTTCATTAAAGTTTATCGAAGGAAAATAATATGATACAAAAAGCATATCTAGCTGGGGGATGTTTTTGGGGATTAGAAGAATTGATGCGAAGTCAGCCTGGAATTATCTCTATAACGGCGGGCTATACTGGTGGGGAGAATGAGAATCCAACCTATACAAATCACCCCGGCCATGCTGAAGCATTAGAGATAGAGTATGATACGGAGCTAACTAGCTTTTGGAATCTGCTAGATTTCTTTTTTCAAATTCATAATCCGACTACCTTAAATCAGCAAGGAAATGACAAAGGCACATCATATAGGAGCGCTATATTTTATCAAAATGATGAGGAGTTAAAACAATCCAAAGATTTTATACAAATAGTGAATAATTCAAAAAGATGGGACTCTCCTGTGGTGACTACATTGGAAAAGTTTACAAGATTTTGGCCTGCTGAGGAATATCATCAAGATTATCTTCAAAAAAATCCTGGGGGCTATACTTGTCATGCTATTTATTTTGAGAGTTATTTGGAAACAATGTCCTCCTTTGAAGGAGGTGGCCGTCAGGCCGGAGGTGGATAGGATTTGAGTTTGTATTCTATCCTCCTGCCTTTCAGTCTTTCCCCTACTTAAGGGAGACCCAAAAAATATAATAAATCATCTTAAATATATGGAAAATTTTGAATTTAGACCTAGCCCTGAGGTTGAAGTTGAGGAAAAAACTTTTACCCAAGAGGTGGAGCAGTATATAGTCAATGAGATTGAGACAAACTTTGATGTGCAGGCTGTAACTAGACTTACAGATTCATTGGAGCGGACAAATATGTTTTTATTAGGAGAAATGCATGGAGTGGCGGAGAACCCTAATATTATCTATACATTATTCAAAAAGTTTGGGTTCAAGAGACTAGCTCTGGAATAGGATGGACAAGAATTACAAGAGCTAGTAAACGAGTTTTTAAATACAGGGCAATTAGACCCTGAAGCTATAAAAGCAAAAGATTGTGGAGACGGTAGAATTACAGCTGGGCATTTTGCTTTATTAAAAAAATTAAAACAGGAAAATTTGTTAGATGATATTATTTTATTTGATGCTGGTGCGGAAGATTGGAATAATAGGGATAAAGCTATGGCGGATAATATTTTGACTAATGAAGCTGATGAGACAACTTTAGTTATTGCTGGGAATTACCATACAAGAACAGAGTCCTTCACTTTTGATGGTGAGACTGAATTGCATCATCCAATGGGAGAATATATAAAAAAACAAGTACAAGATTTATCATCGGGTAAAATAATATATCTTTCGGGACAATATTTTAATCGTGGTCCTAGTAATTTATTAGATATTTCAGAGTATGGGAATCCAGACACAGCACAGTTTTATCAGGCTGAGGATGGGTTGTATTATTATTCTATTCCAAAAGCTCATTTAGCTATCGTCCCTAATCCATCTAATATACGGTCTTGACAGGAATCAGTAATAAAATCTTGAGGACCAAATCGAATTTCATCATGAGACAGAATATTCAGGATCTTGTCGGTGACATTTCCATCAACGGGGATATGCTCATCAGTCAATCGATTTAAAGATTTAATAGAATCGGAAATATGTTTGGTAGTGACTGATATAGAGTCGGTGATTGGAAAGATATTTTTGGGGAGAGATCTTGGAATTGCAAAAATGGATATACGTGGAGGTTGGATTTCATGGAATAATATAGAATCTTCTAGTCAAAGAGCTCTTGTACTAATACACACCATTTATCATCGTATCCATCAATAAATATTGGATAAAGGTTTTGCTCTTTGAGATCGAGTATTTCTCGTTGTTGGTCGGTAAGTTGTACTAGATTTTCGAGTTCGGTCGATCCTTTTTGGTCGAGTCCTAGATCTCCCCATATACGATATCTTTTCTTATTCGGTTTTACTTGATTATCCGCAATAATATTTTCGATATCTCTTTTAGCTCGTTGGCAAGATTCCTTGTGTTTATGGGCGTAACCATATTCAGTTGCTATACCGTTTTTTACATAAGACATCATCATACCAGTATATGATCCTGATCCTTTATCGAGCTCTAGAACATGATCCATATCAAAACAATTTGCAACTGCAGCAATTTCATCATTCCATTCTTTTACAATGATCAGGTCAGGCATATGAGCAAAAGCTTGGTGAAAGTCTATGACAACATCATATTTTTGTAAGATTGGCAGAAGTTGAGCTGCTCGTTTTTCTTCCAAATTCCCTTCAAGATTTCCAGGATATGATCTATTGAGATCTCCCTCAACCCCTCGAACATTGAGATCCATAGCAGGGGGATTTCCAATAATGGTTCGATACATAATCTTTTCTGTTTTTCCAAAGGGATATTCATGAACGATATATCTTCCTAATTGTTCATCACCATGCGTACAACCAACGAAAGCAATTTGTTTGAGATGTGAAAAATCCATATAAAAAAATTAACAATATACAATAATTATAACCAAAAAAAAGAAGAATGTCGAGTGACACTCTCCTAGTATATGTTTGGTGATACTGAGGTCGGTTGAGGGTTAGTAGTCTAGGAGACCAAAAACCATGTCATGTCCACCATGGATTTTGCCAGCATGAGTGCCAGCAACACCCGCAGTGTATACCCCTCCAAGAAATTTCCCGTCTATTCCGTGAAACGGACGGAAGATAATATCCAGATTGGTCTCGTCAATTTTACCGTTAGGGTTAATAAAGGTGAGTGGATGTTGGAAGTGCGGAGTGTAAGCCGTCACAATAGAATATGGATGGGCTCGTTGAAGTTGATCTCTCCATTGCTTGGCTCCTTGACGGCACCCTACAGAAACCCCTCTGCTTCCTGCTTCTGAGGCATGATCTAGGCTTTTGAGGACCCATTTCTTGCGACTTTCTGCAATAGCTTCTTTCCACTCTTGGGTAAGTAGATGTGTTTCAGGGATTATTTGACGAATGGGATCAAGATTAAGCCCAACAGATTTCCACTCTTCCTCCAAGGAAGAATCCCAAACGGTTGCGAATAACAGTTTGGAAAGAATAGAAGTGGGTACTGGCTGTATTCTGAGCTTTTGATCGAGTGCGTACTGGAGGAGTTTCATCTCATCTGAGTTTGGGTTATCGAAGTTGAAGCGGAAGTAACGCTCTATGATACCATACTCCAAGTGTTCAGAGTTGAAATCCCTTACATGAATTTGAGACCCTCCTACTTTCTTAAGAAAATAGGGGAGAGTGTCCCAACAGGTAGTCAACGACTGAACTACGAGTCCATTTTTGTGAGGCCAAAGGTCGGCCATTGTCGTTTCAAATCCAAAGCACTTTTGCAATCCAACCAAGAATTCACGACCCCATGGGTTGGAATCAATTTCAAACACTTGGGGAATACCTGTTGGAGAGAGAGTATAATCAAGTCTCCAGTAGGTGGGTAAGTGCTGAAAGAGATGTTCATCTACCTCTCGTTGCTTGGCTGGAATAACCTGCCACCCATCCCAGTGATACAACGCAGCTCCTTTTTTCCAAGCTTTAGTTGCTTTTTTAAGTAACTCAGCAATAAGGTATCCAAGGGTAGCGTTATGTGTAGTTCGTTGATCTGAGATGAGAAAGAAATCTCTTCCAGCATATCGTAGTTCCAAATCATAATATGCGGAAGAAACTTGGCGAAGTAGATCTTGGTTAGTGCGAGTAAAAGTCATGATATTCTCCATAAAGAACAATGTGGAGAAATTACAAGTGTGTACTTATAACCTCCCCCATAGCTCTTTTGTTTGACAAAAACACCTCTCTGGTTGTAGCAGGAGAGGTGTTTTTTGATATTTGCCCGAGAATGTCTAGGGTTATCGCACTTCTAATCCTGCCTCTTGATCAAAGAGAAACCATAGAATAAACAGGATAAAAGCGATATATAGCATAAGAAAATCTAATTATGAAAGGATTATATCAAGTCTAGCAGTAAATTGCAAGAACTGGAGTTATATTACTTTCAACAATACCGCCCATTTATCCGGATATCCTCCAATAAACGTCGGATAGATATTCTCTTCAGTAATCCCAAAAAGCTTTCGTTGCTCATCGGTGAGGCGGACGAAGTTGTCGATCTCAGTTTGTCCTTTGAATTCGAGGGGAAGATCCTTCCAAAAGGCGAAGTGTTTGGATTTGATTCCGGTAGGCTTCTTGTTAAGAATAGACTCGATATCTGCTTGTACTCGTCTTCTAGCATCTTCCATATCGAGTTGGCGTCCATACTCAAAGGCAGTGGCATGAGGGATTTCAATTTGCATCAGACCAGAGTAGGTTCCGACACCTTGGGACAATACAATAATATTTTCAAAGTGAGTGTAATGGTCGATCTCTTCGATATCTGGTGTCCAGTCATTGACGATCATAAAGTCGGGAGTAGTACTATAGCTTTGGTGAATGTCGATAACCATATCAGCTTGGTTGAGGTGGGGGATGAGTTGGTGAGCTCGGCGCTCTTCGTAGGTGCCAGTAGGATTTCCCGGGAAGGATCTATTGAGGTCAGTCTCAATAAAGCGAGTATTGAGCATCATCGCTTCGGGGTTCCCAATAATAGTTTTCCATTGATAATACTCATTTCTCCCACAGGAATAGGTATCAAAGACATATCTTCCTACTTGTTCGTCTCCATGAGTACACCCAACAAAGAGAATATCTTGGAAATGAGGGGAATTTATAGAATTTGACATATTAGCTTGATAGTTAATTTGGTGTATTATACTACGATAGCCTCATCTTGGCAAGATTATGTGAGAATTTACTTCAAATTAAATACTAGATTAGATGAATGACCTAGACATTGTATGAGAAAACTAATATATACAATACCATATATTCTTTTCCTACAATTTTAAATCTTATCTATTATAAACTTTAGCTAATAATAACGAAAAAAAATTATAATTTAAGCATTTACTTAAAAAGACTATTCCAATCAGATACAAATTTTTCTAATCCCTTGGTAGTTAATTCATGGCTAATATCTATATCTCTCCAATCAGAGTTAGTATTTAAGTTTTCAAACTGAATATTAGATAATGTATCAGAGTTTTTGACCTTGAATATTTGATTTGCATCGTGATACCATTCTAGCAAGACTAATTTAGGAGCAGTTATAATATCTATTTTATATGCCAAACAAGAATTAAAATGTTCTTTATTTCTAATACTTGCTGCAAGAACTTCAACATGACTATTTAATTCATAAAACATTTTCTGTATATTTAGAGGTAAATCAAGCCCATTAAGACCTATATCATCTAATCTTCCTATAAAAGGAGATACAAAAACATCTCCCTTTTTAGCACCTAATGTTGCCAAATGAACTGCTAAAGCTTGTTTTTGACTAAAAATTAATGTGATATTTAACTTTACTTTTTCTCTAGCAAGAATTTCTGCTGCTTCAAGACCAACCTTTGTTACAGGAATTTTGACATATACATTCTCAGCCCAATTACTCATTTCTCTTGCTTCCATAAGAATTTGGTCTAATGTAGTTGCTTGATCTACATATACTTCACTAGAAACAGCTCCTCCTGGAATTATATCTGAAATTTCTTGAATAATTTTCTTATATTCTGCTTTCAAAGAATCTTTAATAAATTTCTGACCTGACAAGAATTTTTGATTAATTACTGGATTCTTGAGTACTAAACTTGGGTTAGTTGTCTGACCATCCAAAAAACTTAATTCTTGAAAAACTTCAAAAGTTTCTTTTGGATCTCCGCTATCAAGAAATATTTTAGTTTTCAAATTATCTGATTTCATAAATTTAAATTAATATTTATTTAACTAATCTCTCTCCTCAACTCCAGCCTATTTCTATTTTATATCTAAATTAATAAATATAATACTTACTATACTAATATACATTGTACTATATTTATCTCATTTTGTCTATTATGTGTATGAGATGAGGTTATCGTCGACAAAAGGGATTATATACATTACTAGTAATTGTCCTCCTTTGGAGGAGGTGGTCACTGTCGTATTTATACGGGAGTGGCCGGAGGTGGATTGAG
>Ga0214923_10006357_pt1 | contig 13318 bp, 16 predicted proteins | sample LL1510_MetaG_FD_177993 | JGI IMG/M metagenome (GOLD analysis project Ga0214923, IMG submission 177993) | Freshwater microbial communities from Lake Lanier, Atlanta, Georgia, United States - LL-1510 | ecosystem: Environmental > Aquatic > Freshwater > Lake | place: USA: Georgia | collected...
TCTCTACTAGCTCATTCGCCACTCAGAGTTCATCTAATTCCTCTTCTGCCTTCATCCAGGCTTTCTAAAGAGATTTTAGATTTAGTAATTTATTCAGGGAGCCCTACCAGGCTCCCTTTTTTATAACAACTACTAATTGTTCCCCTTTACCCTAACTTAATTTTTCGTAAGAAAGAAGCCCCCTGAGGTAAAAATGATTAGGAATCCTCGTCTTAAGATGGGATATTTAAAGTATTTGTTATGTTGGCATTAAGCCCCTTGGTCTGCCATGGGCTATGATAAATATGTATGTGAACCTCACTTGCCAATGAAGCTCTACGTTAAGTTAGCTTTCAAGTCAGCTGCTGCATTAGCCTTTGTTTTAGGATTTAATTCTCATGTTTTTTCTCAAGTATTACCAAGTCTCCCAGGGCTAACTCAAGCGCCGAAAAACACCACCTACAATAATTCTTCTCAAACTGGTGGCTCTGCCAACTTAGGTTTTGGAAGCTCTACTTCTTTCGGTGTAGGTGTTTCTTTATCTGGCACTGAAGGCACAACAACCAAAACATCAGCTTCTTTGGCTCCAAGCGCCGGGTCGATAACCACCTCCGTTGGCGGCGGTGCTGGTGGTAACGGAATTACATCTGCTGTAATTTCAAACGTTAAAGCTGTAGGCTCTGGAACAACAACACTTAATGGTACTACGGTTAATTCAACTGGCACTGATGCTAACTTGTCCTCCGGTAATGCTGATTTGAAAGGTGTGACTGGTTCTCTTAGTATTACTCTTGATCCAGCTTTAACCAAGTTTTCTGCTATTTCAGAGGCTTTAGATCCAACTAACTCAGTTACAAGAATTGCAAATGGAAATGCCAATGCTAATATAACATCAAATACAACTGTTGATATAAAAACAAGTAGCTTCCAAAGCAACTTTTCTCAAGCTTATTAATTTCACTTCGAAAATTTAATCTAGCTCGAGTTAGAAGTTTGGTTTGAGTTACATTTATCCGAGATAATGAGTATTGCCAATGGCTGCATGTGTTTTTTTAGGTGAACATCAAAGAGTATCATAGCTCATGAATAAGAAGTCTGTTCTTACTTGCCTTTCTGAATCAATTCCATGGGATTCATTTAGCCCATTACTTGAGAAGGGTTACAGTAAGAAAAGAAGAGTAATGCTGGCCGTAAAACAATCGCTGCCTTATTTTATTTAAAATGCTATTTCTCCAGCAACTTTTTAACCTGAGTAATGATGAGGTTTAGTTTCAAGTTAACGACAGGCATTCGTTCGAGGAATTTGTTGGTTTAGGCGTAATGAATGATATCCCCAACCCAACTACAGTGGCTTTTTTTGAGAGTGTCTCCGTAAGGCAAATGTAATAATTGAGGGCGAATCGCCTATGAAATGGATTGAATGATCCCTAAAGCGTTTACAGCAAAAGGATTTGGATGCGCTTTTGGTTAAAAATAATATCAATCATTATGTTTATAAGAACAGCATTTGCATTGATGCTAAGCATGGTGTTATCAGACGCTTTGTAGTTACCCCCGCAAATATTCACGATAACCAGATGATTAGAATATGTATTTGGTTATTTTGCCACATCAATGGGTGGCAAATTCACAAGAAAAATCGGTTTAAAAAGAATAAGGACTGATGAAGCCTAAAAAATCTTACATTTAATTTCTTGCGCTACCTATATCTTTCAAGTAATTCATTGGTAAGCATTTAATTAATTTATATAACTAGATAAGCTGAAAATATATTTCACTATTGAAGTAGTTTACACCAATACTATTCGCGGAAAGGTACTTTTTAAGTATTGATCGAGCTTGAAAAAGCTCTTTTTTCAAGGTGCACTTAATTCGCTTACTTTGAAAGCTTAATTGAATTTCCCATATTATCTCTAACGGTCGAATTTCCATTTGTTGAATTTATTTCTGTCCAGAATTTCCCATCCATACGCTGAAAGTATACCTTTTCTCCTGGTTCATATGGTGAAGTGGGCTTGCCAAAATATAAATTGGTAGCTTTCCCACTGTAAAATCTATTGATTTCATCTGGTTGTGGTGTATTTGGGCATGGATTTAATATATTAACACCGAGGGGATCTGATGGATAACATTGTTGCGCATAAACATGAATATTATATAAAAATAAGAACATAAAAAATAAAAGTTTTTTATTGTCCATTGAACATCTCGCTAAACTCAGATTCAAAGCTATTGATATTTGAAAATCTTTGTGAATTAATTCTACTCCCACTGTTTTGTGTATTCAAAGGGCAATTTAATGTGCCCTGGAAAGTTGTTCCGTTTGAAATATCTACTGTAATGATAAAGCAGTTGTAAGTAATGTCTGATTTCAGGTTTGTACATGGGATTTGTCCACCAGGTACATATAAACATTGATAGATATTTGTATTATCCTGGTTTAAGTCTTGACAAACGGATGACACGTCACCAGACGATTGATTGGCTGTGCAATATAAATTAAATCCTGAATTCATGGAGGTAATATATGCTGAATTTAAGGAAAGCGATGGACTATTTATTGACGAAATAGAAATCAAAGCCAAATTAAAAAATAACATAATTTATAAAATATTTTTTCTGTGTCTCTGGATGTTGCGAATCTCTGGACTTGGTGGCTGTATTGGTGTGGAATCGGCCTCAATTTGGTTGATTTTTGTGATAGTTGTTTTTGCGCATGGCTTTAATAATGGGTACTTAATGGGATCTACTATTAAGCCCTCTCTATCGAGCTGAGCACAAAGCCGAAGCATTGATAATTGAGAACTTATTTCCTTATCTCTAGCAATAACATATGCAAGTTGGTTGCAGCTACTTAAAATTTGAGAGGCAAATGGTATCACTATTCCTACATTGGCAGAAAAATTATTACTCACGTTTCCTGGTATATTGCCTTGGATTGGATCATAATTGTTTAATGCGTTATTGCCATAGTTGCCCCCTACGTATAGAATAGGAGTCCTACAAAAAACACCTGGCCCAAAACCATTTTCATTATTATAAGAATTGTTTGTTTGGTAATTAATGTTTGTTCCACCTGTTGTTACAGATGATGCAGATGGAGCGGCACTATTTGTTAAAGTTGAACTGTTAGTTGTGGGCTGAGCACAAACTTTCAAAGATGAAAAAATAAATATTGCTAGGAATAAACTCTTTATTAATACTTGACTTTTAGATCTTAACATCTTCTTTAAAAGGATTGATTAAAGACAGTTTGAAAAGAACTGTTTGACTTTTCTATATTCAGGGTAGTTGTATGAACGCCTAAAGCTGAACCATTTCCAAGTTGATTCATCTTTTGTTGATCAACTGTTAAATTGTCAGCAGTTTTAAGTGTGCTACTAAATTCGGCTTTTTGTATTATCCAGTTATTCTGACCAGTTAAGCCATTAATATTTAAATTTGCGCCTGTTGATGTTGAATCAAAATTAACACTTGATTTTCCATCGCTACCGCCAATCTTGTTTGTTATGGTGGAATTTGGAGCTATAATTAGCAGTGCGCGATTATCAAGAACCATATTAGCTGTTGCACTGCCAGAAGTTTGCACGCCGTACTGGGAGGTTATTGAGTAAGAAAAATTGTCTTTGATACCTGAATTTTGCTGCTGCTGGGAAGATATTTGAGAAAATGAATTCGGGCAGAACCACAGGAATAAGTTTAAAATTAATATAAATTTAAGGTTACCTGTTGTAACTAAGTGGGTACCTAGCGTTCTACTCATTCGTTTAATGCCGTGTTAACCAAGACCCGGACCCCCAAACGGAACCCCCTTATATTAGCGGATCTGAGGCATTTAGCCAATCGTTGCTGCTACAAAACTCAAGACAGGTGCGCGCCAACAGTAACGAATTAGCAAGAGGATTCAATTTGGTACCTTAATGCTATTTTGCCAGCTTATTGATTATCGTTGAAATGGCTTTGGATTGAACGAACCTAATATAAATAATCAAAATATAGCAGATTGCTATATTGGCTGCTGCTAGTAATCGCCATAGTGCATGAAATCAGCTTTTAGGTTCTAGGTATCCATTAAATGTTGCTACTGCACTGGCTTTGTAGGGGTTTGTCCCTGTGTATGGGTCAAAATGTAAATCACTAGTTGAGATCACCCTGGCCGATGTAAATCCTGCCGTGAGCTTGCATGTGATCGGCACAGATGCGGGTGGGGTGTTGAATTTGCCCCAATCCCTGCAGTTTTTGATTAAGCAGGCCGAATTGGTGGCAGCCCCCAGCCGCATGGCCTATGCCCCCAGCAGTGGGCAGCAATTGATTTCCACTGATCACCCTGCGGCGGCCATCGAAGCAATTGCCGCTGCTTTGGCAACTTCTAAGCCAACGGTGCTTCTTGCCAGTGGTGATCCGCTCTGGTTTGGCATTGGTCGCCTGCTGTTGCAGCGGTTTGAACCCGCCCAGCTTTGTTTTCATCCAGCCCCCAGTTCGATGCAACTGGCCTTTGCCGGCATCGCTCGCCCTTGGCAAGATGCCAGCTGGATAAGCCTGCATGGTCGCGAACCGGAGGCTTTGGCGGCCGAATTGCAAAAGCGGCCGGCTGCTTTAGCAGTGCTTACCGATCCAAACCGGGGCGGCGCTGAAAGTGTGCGTTTGATCCTGCGGGCTTCCGGCTTAGAGGCCGCCTATGGCTTTTGGTTGTGTGAACAACTGGGCCATCCGCAGCAACGGCTGCAACGCCTAGCCCCCGATGAGCCATTGCCTAAAGAGCTTGATCCGCTCCATTTGGTGCTGTTGCTGGCAGAGCCGCCTGCCGAAATTGAGGCCGCCGGCCTGCCCCTGTTTGGCCTCGAGGATGGCTTATTTCTGCAGCAGGCCGATCGCCCCGGCTTGATGACTAAGCGTGAGGTGCGGATTCAACTGCTAGCTGATTTGCAATTGCCGGCCCAGGGAGTGCTTTGGGATATTGGCGCTGGTGTGGGTAGCGTTGGCCTTGAGGCCTTACGGCTGCGGCCGGCGCTGCAGCTGTGGGCCCTGGAATGCAGGGGTGGCGGCGCCGCATTGATAGAAGCCAATGCCCGCCGTTTGGGGGTTCAACCCGCTGGGGTGTTGGAAGCTAGTGCCCCTGAAGGCCTGGCCCAGCTGCCTGATCCCGATCGGGTGTTGATCGGTGGTGGTGGCCGCCAGCGGGCTGAAATCCTGGCGGCGGTGCTCACCCGCCTGCGGCCAGCAGGTGTGGTGCTGTTGCCCCTTGCCACCCTCGAGGCCCTTGCTGAATTAAGGCCTCTCTTAGTTCAATCCGGCTGCCAAGTATCAATCACACAACATCAAGCCTGGCGTGGGGCACCGCTTGCTGATGGCACCCGGTTGGCGCCGCTCAATCCAGTTTTGGTATTGCGGGGCTTCCGGCCTTGATGCCTAAGGCAGCTGCGCGGCCAGCTTCTAATTCGATTACTTCATCAATGGGTTCAATCGGAATAATTTGAGGACAAGGTAATTTCAAGCATGGAGATTGATTTGCTTTTACTTCAACAACTTTGCCGTTTCTGATAAATACTAAATCCAATGGCACGCATTTGTACATATTAAATGCCACCACCCGGGGCTCCGCAAAGCGAAACCACATACCCCTCCAGGGGCCGAGGGCTGGGCGATTGCTTAGGCCGAGCACATATTGCTCATAGGTTTTAGGTATTTCCAAATCGATGCAACCTTGGGCAAAACACCAGCGCGCTTCCGTTGGCAGGTATTGGGCTGGAGTTGCATTAATCGGGTTTACGCTAATGCAAGAAAGGTATAAACTTGCTGAAAATAGTGTTGCTAATTGCCTCTGTTTGTTTGTCATGATGGTTTTTTAGGAATCGTTGCTGCGTAGGCAGTAGCCGTGGCCCCGCACCGTGTGGATGAGGCGTTTTTCACCATCGGCTTCCAATTTGCGCCGCAGGTAGCGCACATACACCTCAATTATATTTGCTTCGCTTGTTTCAGTTAGGCCCCACACCTGCTCCAAAATTGTTTTTCGGCTTACGCATACCCCTGGCTGCTCAATTAATATAAGCAGCAATGCATATTCCCTTGCCGTTAGGCCAAGGTCGCGGTTGCCACGCCAGGCGCGCCGTTCTTTTTGATCTAAGCGCAGGTTCCCGAGGCTTAGTTGGTGTGGATTGATTGCTGCAATTGATTTGGGTGTTTGTTGGTGCAGCTGGATCTGATGGCGCAGCCGTTGCAAAAGGTCGCTGGGTGGTGCATCAGCTAACCAATAATCATCGGCGCCCCATTCAAGGCAAAGGCTGCGGGCGGCAAGATCGTTGTGGCTTGCTTCTAGCAGCAGGGCTGGTGCATTTCCCTCGCCGTAGTAGCTGCGCAACTGCAGGCAAATATCGCAGGCATCTTTAGATATCAACACCGCCGCAAATTGCACACCAGCGAGCAATTTGGGCAGTTCCGCCAGCTTGCAACAGATGCTGCTGTAGCCAGATGCTTCCAGGCGATCTTTTAGTTGTTGCGCTGCTGCGCCAACCAATAGAAGTGCGGCCGGTTGATCCACTTTTAATCCGGCAATGCTGGTTTTGCCACATGGGGTAAACCCCAGCCCAACTTTTCACCTAGCACCCTGAAAAATTCATGGTCTTGCAAGCGAATAAAGCGGGCTGGTTCATCACTGCGGCGAATTAAAACACGGTCTTCTGGCCACACGTAACAACCGGCGCTGCCATCTACCACCATCATCAAACGCTCTGGAGTAGCAGGAAAAACCGTTACCGGTTCGCTATCACTAAAAACCAGAGCCCTTGAAGCAAGGGAATGGGGGGCAATTGGTGTTAGTTGCAGCACGGGGCAATCGGGGGTGATAACTGGCCCGCCAGCGCTTAGGGCATAGGCGGTGGAGCCGGTGGGGGTTGAAAGGATCACCCCATCAGCTGAGATATCAACGGGGGCATGGCGACCGATGGCAATTTCGAAATGGCACATGCTTGTTAATGGTTCCCGGTGCAGGGCCATTTCATTGAGGCAAAGCACCTCCCAACGCCGCTGGTCGCCCCGCAGCACACTCACCACCACCATGCTGCGCTCTTCAACACTCCAGCGGCCAGCAATTATTTGCTCAAGGGCTCCATCGAGATGCTCCAGGTAGGTTTCAGCCAAAAAACCCATGTGGCCAGTGTTGATCGTGAGCATCGGCACCGCCACAGGGGCGGTTTGGCGGGCAGCCGATAACACCGTGCCATCACCACCTAAAACAATGGCCAGCGACATCTCACGCTTAAATCCAGCTGGCACACAGGCGGCATAGCCCAGCATGCGCAGGTGTTGGTCGGGGTTGGCAAACCCCACCATTCCACCGGCACTACTTACCCGCACCACATCCCAGCCGGCTTCTTTAAGCCGCGCTTCGATGCGATCGGCGGTGCAAACGGCTAGCTCTTTACCGTCGTTAACGATCAGTCCAGCGCAGGACATTTCAGAACTGCTCTAAAAAGCGCAGATCACTAGTAAATAGCCTGCGGATGTCGTCTATGCCGTGGCGCACCATGCAAAAGCGCTCCACACCAAGGCCAGCAGCAAAGCCACTCCAGCGTTCTGGATCCAGGCCAAGCCCCTCCAGCACTGCTGGATCCACCATGCCGCAACCCATTACCTCCAACCATCGGCCCCGCCACTGCACATCTACCTCTGCACTTGGTTCGGTGAAAGGGAAATAACTTGCGCGAAAGCGCACGGGTAGATCACCAAAAAATGCTTTTAGGAAATGGGTAACGGTGCCGCGCAGATGGCTGAAATCCAAACCCTCATCAATGGCTAACACCTCCACTTGGTGAAAAACCGGCGAGTGGGTGGCATCCACGGCATCACGCCTATACACACGGCCTGGGGCGATCACCCGCACCGGTGGTGGATTTGCCTCCAGGTGACGAATTTGTACCGGTGAGGTGTGGGTGCGCAAAAGCCGATCACCGGGGAGGTAAAAGGTGTCTTGCATATCCCTTGCCGGATGGTTGGGGGGGATATTGAGGGCGGAAAAGTTGTAGTGGTCGGTTTCGATATCAGGGCCTGAAACCAAGCGGTAACCAAGGCCGCAAAAGATATCAACGATCGCATCTGTGGTGCTCACCAGCGGATGCCTATGGCCCGATGGCACGTAACTGGGAGGAAGGGTTACATCAAGGGTTTCACTTGCAATGCGGCTGGCCATTGCCTGCTGGCGCAAATTCTGCAACCGTTCCTGCAGTAACCCTTGCAACTGTTCCTTAAGCACATTTGCCCTTTGGCCCACCAGGGGGCGTTGCTCGCCAGGCAATCTGCCCATGGCCGCCAGCACCCCTGAAAGCCTGCCCTTTTTGCCGAGCAGATCAATCCGCAGTTGCTCAAGGGCCGCCCCATCGGCGGCAGCTTCTATGGCAGCCGCCGCTTCTGCTTCTAGAGCACATAGCTGGGCGGTTATGTCCTCTAAATTGAGGCCGGTTACCACGGTTTTAAAGCAGAGCTTATAACTGTATGCGCATCCTGATCAGTAACGACGACGGCGTTTTTGCCGAAGGCATCCAAGCATTGGCAAAGGAAGCAGCCCGCCGCGGTCATCGGGTTTCAGTGGTTTGCCCCGACCAAGAACGCTCCGCCACCGGCCATGGCCTCACTTTGCAAAGCCCCATTCGGGCTGAACGGGCGGATGGTTTGTTTGGCTCTGGCATTGAGGCTTGGGCCTGCAGTGGCACCCCCTCCGATTGCGTGAAATTAGGGCTGGGCAAACTTTTAGCTGAACCACCGGATTTAGTGCTCAGTGGCATCAACCACGGCCCAAATCTTGGTTCTGATGTGATGTATTCCGGCACCGTTGCAGCTGCCATGGAAGGCACCCTGGAGGGGCTGCCGGCGATGGCGATCAGCAGTGCTTGTTTCGACTGGCGTCAATTTGATGGAGCAGCCGAGAAAGCATTGGAAATAGCTGAAGAAGCACTGGCCGCAGGCTGGCCCGAGGGGTTATTGCTCAATTTGAATGTGCCTGCTGTTCCTGCTGAACGCATCGGCGCCATGCGTTGGTGCCGGCCTGGCGTGCGCCGCTATATCGATCAGTTCGACCAACGCCTGGATCCAAGGGGGCGCACCTACTACTGGTTAGCCGGTGAAGTGCTTAACGACGTAGATGCAGCCGGGGCAGGACCAAGGGAATGGCCAACGGATGTGGCCCAGGTGCAGGCCGGCGGCATGGCCCTAACGCCGTTGCAACCAGAATTTTTCTGGCGCGGTGATCTGCCGCCTATCGCCTTTGGATGCGTTGCAATAGCCAAAGGCTGATCCAAAGGCCAATTAAATGGCCGGTGAGGGCTTGGGTATTTGCCATCACTGAAAACATTTCTAGGGAGGTGATGGCGTTATTGCCAATCCCGCCGTTGCCGGCAAAACCCGGTTGTTGGATTGAGGCTTGAAATGTGAGGCTGCCAGCTAGGGCTTGATAACCAATTGTTGCCAGGGTTACACCCGCCAAGCTTGCCAACAGATGGCGTTTTACCTGGGCGGTGGTTTCAGCTTTGGATGGCCTTGCGGTGGTGCCACCAGCTAGGGCGCGGCTGAGCCGGATTAAACCCCAGTTTTGCCAGATGCTGTAGGCCATTACCAACAGTGCGAGCGTTGTTAGCGATAGGCCAGGCCCTAAGCCAATGGCCCGATCGCGATTGCGAATTAAGTCGCTGCCGATGCTGTTGAAGGTAAGAACGCCAGCACACACAACGGCCATTGCTAGCTGGCTCCAGAAGGCAACCCAGCCCATGGCCCGAAAGGCGGCTGCCATGCGCTGGAGATCGAGGCGGTCGGCCATGGGGTTTTCCCCAAGTTGCCATGGGAGGATAGATCTGGCACGGCCTGTGGCCTTGATTTTTTTACGCTCCCCCCAGGACGTCGATACCCCAACGGCCCTTGCCCTAGGCAGTTTTGATGGCGTCCATGCCGGCCATCGCCGTGTGATGGCAGCCGTTGTGGAAGCGGCGCGGCAAAGGCCCCAGCTGCTGCCAACGGTGCTTACTTTTTGGCCCCATCCCCGGGAGGTGCTTGCCGGTGAACGCAGGCTGAGGCTTGATCTGCCAGAGGAAAAGCTGGGCTGCCTAGAGGAATTAGGAATTAAACAATTGGTTTTAGTGCCATTTAATCGCGCCCTAGCTGCTTTAACCCCCGAGCAATTTGTGCAACAGGTGTTGCTGGATCAATTACAGGCAGGGGCAATTGCCATCGGTGAAAATTTCCGTTTTGGCGTTAAACGCAGCGGTGGCCCAGAAGATTTGGTGCGCCTTGCCGCTGCCGCTGGTGTAAGCGTGGAGGTGCTGCCGATGCTGGCCGACCATGGCCTGCGCGTTAGCAGTAGCCGTATTCGCCAGGCTTTAGCTGAGGCTGATCTAAAGGAAGCGGTGCGTTTATTGCAGCGGCCCTATCGTTTTCAGGGTTTGGTGGTGCGCGGTAGGGGTCTTGGCCGCGGCTTGGGTTGGCCCACTGCAAATCTGCAGGTAGATGGCCGCAAGTGCTTACCAAAAGAGGGTGTTTATGCCGCTTGGGTGCAAAGAAGTGATGGTAAAAACCTTGCTGCAGTAATGAATCTGGGGCGTCAACCCACCATCGACCCCCAGGCGCCTTCCGCCGTTGAGGTGCACCTTTTGGGGGTTGATCTGCAATTGGAAGGCGAAACGCTCACAGTGGAACCAAGGCAGTGGCTGCGGGGCCAATGCACATTTGCTTCATTAGCGGAATTAAGCGCCCAGATCGCAAAGGATGCAGCAGCAGCTGCTGAGTTTTTAGCTTTCGATTACTGATCTAGGCGCTTGGGTAGGCATGGGTGAGTCCCCAGGCGATAAAGGCAGCGATGCCGCCCAGTAACACCGCACCCCAGATCAACACAGTGGTGGGGTTATCGGAGCTGCTGTATTGGGGGAGAGTTTTAGGTTCTTCTGCCACCACATAGGTGCGGGGGATATTTCAGGCTAAACAGGGAATAGCGCTCTGGCTCGAATTGTTGTGACATCCCCTTGCGTTGATCCAGCGGTGTTGCGCCTACTGGATGCAAATCTTGACCGCGCCCGGGAGGGTTTGCGGGTGGCGGAAGATTGGGCCCGCTTTGGCTTAAACCGACGCGACCTGGTGGCAGCCCTAAAGGATCTACGCCAGCAATTGGGTAGTTGCCATTTGCCTAGCTACCGCCAAGCGCGCCACACAGCTAGCGACACCGCAGCTGGTTTAGGCCATCCAGCCCAGGCGCAACGTTTGGATTCCCAGGCTGTGGTGGCCGCTAATTGCGCAAGAGCCCAGGAGGCCTTAAGGGTGCTGGAGGAATTTGGCAGGGCCAGCAACCCTGGCCTGGCTGCTGTGGCAGAGGCCTGCCGCTATCGCTTATACGATTTAGAAACCCAGCTTTTAGCTGATCAAAGCCGTGTGGAACGGTTGGCGGCAGCCAAGTTGTATTTGATCACTGCAGAGGTGCCCCATTTGCTTGGGGTGGTGGAGCAAGCGCTTAAGGCTGGGGTGAAACTGGTGCAACATCGCAGTAAAAGCACTAACGACCTGCAGCGCTACCAGGAGGCCCTTGCCCTGCGGCAGCTATGCAACCGCTATGGAGCTCTTTTTATTGTTAACGACCGGCTCGACATTGCCCTTGCGGTGGATGCCGATGGCGTGCACCTCGGCCAAACAGATCTGCCGCCAGCGATGGCGCGGCGTTTGCTGGGCCCTGATCGCTTGATTGGCCAAAGCAGCCATTGCCTTGAGGATTTGCAAAGGGCTCAAGCTGCTGGTTGCAACTACGTGGGTGTGGGACCCATCTATGCCACCCCCACTAAGCCGGGAAGGCAGCCTGTGGGTTTTGATTACTTGCGAATTGCTGCTGCAAATGCCCAAGTGCCGTTTTTTTGCATCGGTGGCCTTGATGCAAGCAATTTGCAGCCAGTGTTAGCTGAGGCTGGTGCTGCTGCTGGTTTTGCCGTGGTGCGCGCGGTGATGGAAGCGGCCGATCCAGCTGCAGCAACTAAAGAATTATTGGAGTTGATAGCTAATGACTGAATGCCAAATTTGGCTTAATGGTGAGCAAAGCAGTTGCCCCGCTGGTTTGAAATTGCCTGAATTGCTGCAATGGCTTGGCTATAAACCGCAATTGGTGGTTGTGGAATACAACGAGCAGTTATTAATAAGGTCTTGCTGGGCTGATCAGTTAATCAAAGCTGGCGATCGTTTGGAGGTGGTAACGATCGTTGGGGGTGGGTAGATTCCGTAGCAACGAACCCGCGCAGCTTTCCTAGTATTTGGCTAGTTGTGGCGCCCTAGGTGTTTCTCAATTTTTTAACCAACCGCTTTTCAAACCGCCGGATCATGCGTTTCTTTTCACTTTCATTAATTCCAGTTATTGCTGCTGGTTTGCTTTTTTTAGGTAATCCCCAGCCTGCTGATGCTGCTAGTGGTGGCCGCATCGGTGGCGGCAGTTTCCGTTCCTCTAGCCCTTCATTTCGCAGTGGCGGCGGCTATGGCGGTGGTGGTGGCTACCGGGGGGGGTATGGCGGTGGTTTTGGTGGCGGTGGCATTGGTTTTCCTTTCATCGTGCCGTTTTTAGGTTTTGGCGGCGGCGGCCTATTTGGCTTTTTGATCCTGATGGCAATTGTTGGAGTTGTTGTTAATGGCTTGAGGGGTGCTATCGGTGGTGGCGGCAATCTTGGGTTACCAGCTGAACGGGAAATTGTGGATGGTCCCGTAGCGGTTGCTCAGCTGCAACTTGGCCTGCTTGCGAGTGCCCGTTCATTGCAACAGGATTTGCGTCGTTATGCGCGCACCGCAGATACCAGCAATAGCGCTGGCCTGCAACAGGTGTTGCAGGATGCAACCCTTGCTTTATTGCGCCATCCCGACCAATGGGTATATGCAAATGTTGAATTAGGCCAAGTGCCATTTAATACGGCAGAGGCCACATTTAATCGACTTTCAATGCAGGAACGCAGCAAATTAAGTAGTGAAGTAACAAGTAATTTCGCTGGTCGTCGCCGCGATGAAAATGAAGCAAGCATCGTGAAAGCTGGTGATGCTGATGCTTCCAATGATTACATCGCCATAACAATATTGGTGGCTAGTCGCCGGCGTATTTCAATTAAATCTGTTGATACAGCGGAGCAATTACGCGATGCCTTAGGGGTGCTAGGAGCAGTGCCAGCCAGTGATCTGTTGGCCCTAGAAGTGATCTGGCAGCCGGATGCCGAAGGCGATGTATTAAGCGCTGATGAGTTGATTACCGCCTATCCACAATTGAAGCACCTTTGATTAGATTGCTAAGTTTATAGCACTGCAGACCAAGCTATTCCTTCAATAATGTAACCTCTAGTGGTAAAGA
>Ga0214923_10006359_pt1 | contig 13318 bp, 17 predicted proteins | sample LL1510_MetaG_FD_177993 | JGI IMG/M metagenome (GOLD analysis project Ga0214923, IMG submission 177993) | Freshwater microbial communities from Lake Lanier, Atlanta, Georgia, United States - LL-1510 | ecosystem: Environmental > Aquatic > Freshwater > Lake | place: USA: Georgia | collected...
GGGGTGCAGGTGGTTCCGGTATCGTCATACTTCGTCATCCAACAGACTATCAAACAGCAATTACTACTGGTAACGTAACAATTACATCTAATATTGGTTACATAATTTATCAATTCAACGGAAGCGGATCAATAACTTTCTAAAATGAGCAATCCAAATCAAGCCAATATCAATACATATCTGATAGGTACGTTGTCTACCAATCTAACTGCTACGTTATCTACAATTTTTTCCAATCCGCCTAATTCAAATGGTATATTAAAAATAAATAGTATACTATTGAATAACTTCTCACCGACTCTTAATTCAAATATCACATTATGTTTAAATAAATACAACGCAAGTAATGTAAATCTGCATAATAAATTAGCAGTACCTGCTAATTCGAGAAATTATTTTTTAAACAGAAATGCATATTTAGTATTGAATGAGGGAGACTCTTTATCAGCCAATACGGATGCTAATAATCAGAATGTATCAGTAATAATAGGATATGAAGAAGCTACAGAACAACCATTTTCAAGTTACCAAATTGGCCCCGCATTTGCTATTGAATATTTGGTCGTTGCTGGTGGTGCGGGATCTCTTGGTAATTGGGGGGGAGGCGGTGGTGGAGGAGGATTTAGAACGGGTAATTTATCTTTGGTAACTGCAAATGTAGGAGCAAATATATCAATAATAGTAGGTGGCGGTGGAGCTGTTGGGGTTAACGGATCCAATTCTGTATTTTCATCTGTCTGTTCAACAGGCGGGGGAATCGGAGGACAGAATACTGGTGTAAGTTCTGGTAGCGCCGGGTCACCGGGTGGATCAGGGGGAGGAGGGGGATCTTTTAGTTCTTCCGGAGGTTCTGGAAATACTCCGCCTACCACTCCTAGTCAAGGTAATTCTGGCGCCCCCGGGGGTAGTGGTGCTGCAGGCGGTGGAGGTGGCGGAGCAGGTTCCTCCGGAACTTCAGGTAGCGGGGACGGAGGTGGTCCAGGAGGAAGTGGTTCGAATTCGAATATAACAGGTAATACGGTGACTTATGCTGGAGGCGGGGGCGCTGGAGCCCGTCTCCCTAGTCCAGGAGGTGGTACTGGGGGCGCGGGAGGTGGCGGCCCAGGTGGAGCCGCGCCTCCAGGTCCTGCAGCGCAAGCGGGAACACCAGGTACAGTAAATACTGGTGGAGGGGCTGGGGGTGGTTCAACTGATGGCGGTCCTGGTGCATGTGGTGGTTCCGGTATAGTTATAGTTAGACGGCCTCTTATAAGAGGCCTGGCAGCCACTACTGGTAATGTGACGATCACTGCTAATGTAGGGTATATGATTTATCAATTTAATGGAAGTGGCTCTATTACTTTTTAGGTAATAAATAATGAGTAATCCTAATCTAGCAAATGTAAACATAACGTTACAGGGAACATATTCTGCCAATTTGACAACAACTTTATCTAATGTGTTCACAAATCCTTTTAATTCTAATGTTTTATTTAAGATTAATAGTGTTCTATTAAGTAATTATTCGACTACATTAAACTCTAATATTACTTTAAATCTTCGTAAATATGCATCGGGTAACGTCAATTTACACAATAAACTACCTATTCCGGCAAATGCTAGAAACTATTTTATAAATAGAAATGCGTATTTATTATTAAATGAGGGAGATACTTTAGCTGCTAATACTGATGCAAATAATGCAAACGTAGCTATCACTATTGGTTTTGAAGAAATTTCTGACAAAAATAATACATTTATCGAATATCTTATTGTTGCAGGAGGAGGGGGTGGTGGTAGTTCCCCGCCTTTTGGTGCTGGATCTGGTGGCGGTGGCGCCGGCGGATTATCTTGTGGCATATACCAAGGAATTCAACCAGGCACCTGTTATATAGTTACTGTTGGTGCAGGTGGGGCTGGAGGAGTTAGTAGTAATGGAATCAATGGTTCTAATTCTGTATTAGCATCACCTACTTCGAATCTTTTAGTTTCAGTTGGGGGAGGAGGCGGTGGCCAATCTGGTCAACCGGGATTAAACGGTGGATCTGGTGGAGGTGGAGGCAATGGCCCAACTATTGGTGGACTACCTTTCCCGGGCCAAGGGTGTAGAGGAGGCAATTCAACCGCAAATACAGCTCCATTCGGGGACGATCCAGGAGGCGGAGGCGGAGGAGCAGCAGAAGCTGCATTAGATACTAGTGGTAATGCTGCCACTAAAGGTGGTAATGGATGTTTGCTTGATATTACCGGTACGTCTCAGTATTATGCAGGTGGCGGAGGTGGCGGCGCTCATTCATGTTATGGTCAAGGTGTTGGTGCTGGAGGTTGTGGAGGAGGCGGTTCGGGTTCTTCAGGTGGTCCAGCGACGCCCGGTACTGCTACAACCGGAGGTGGCGGCGGTGCATCAGGGCAATCTGCCCCTGGCCCGTCAGGATACACCGCAGGTACTGGTGGTTCTGGAACAATTATTTTTCGACAGCCAGGATTTAGGCCAAATGCTTTCACTACAGGCAATGTTTCCGTTTCATTAAGTGGTGGTTACAGAATATACCAATTTAATGGAAGTGGATCAATTACTTTTTAGATATAAATAATTTAAACTTTATTATAGGTTAACTTTTAAGTTTTCAAGGAGATGTTATGGCACATTTTGCTCAATTAAATGAAGATAATTACGTTATTCAAGTTATCGTAGTAGGTAACAATGATATTAGAGATGAGAATGGTAACGAGTCTGAAGAAAGAGGCGTTGGATTCTGTAAAGGTCTCTTAGGTGGTGAAACAAGATGGAAACAAACTAGCTACAATTCAAGTTTCAGAAAGAATTATGCCGGTATCGGATATCTTTATGATCCAATTAGAGATGCATTTATTCCACCAAAGCCTTTTAATTCATGGGTGTTGATAGAAGAAACTTGTCAGTGGAAAGCACCTGTAGATATGCCAGCAGATGCAGGGCAAGGTGATCCTCCAAAAATGTATCGATGGGATGAGGACACAGTGAACTGGGTTGAAATGGTAATACCTCCACCTGCAGAGTAAGTATGGCAACACCTAATCTAGCTAATATTAATACGTATTTTACTAGGACCAAGGTGGTCAATGTCACCACCTCACTGTCCAATGTCATAACTAATTTACCTTTCTCTAATTCTTTAGTGAAAATTAATACTTTGGTTGTGTCTAATGAAACAGCTTCTACTACTAACGTCAATTTACTATTAGTTAGCAATGGTGTTCAAACAAATCTGGCTACTAAACTATTGATGCCACCAGGTAATGTTATTACACTGATTAATAAAACTAATGAAATAAGTATTCTTGAAAATTCTGCCTTAAGAGCTAATGCTGAGAACAATAGTAATATAGAAATTATTGTAACCTATGAAGAAATGGGTGAAAAAACTAAAGATAGATATATTGCAGACGCTTATCCTATTGAATATTTGGTCGTTGCTGGTGGTGGTGGATCAGGAGGAACTCAGTCCGGTGTTTCTTTTAGTGCAGGAGGCGGAGGTGGCCAGGCACTTGAAGGATCCTTCCAGGGTAGTATTGGCACAACTTATACTGTAGTTGTGGGCGGTGGTGGAGCTGCGAACCAAATTGGCCCCACCCTGATAGGTAACACTGGTAGTGCATCTTCAATTACCCCGGGAGTTTCAGCTTGTGGTGGTGGAGCTGGTGGTATAAGGGGAGTTGGAATAGGCGGAAATAGCGGACAAACTCCTTTCTGCGGTGGAACTATGGTTAACGCTAATGCTGGTGGAGGCGGCGGTGCTGGAGGGAATGGCTCGCCGGCGCCTTCCCCAACAACAGCTGGCGCTGGCGGTAATGGAGTTCTATCATATATAACAGGAACTAGTACAGGAACACGATACGCAGGTGGTGGAGGCGGCGGCGGAAACCCCAATGGTGGATTAGGAACCGATGGGGGCGGAAGGGGATTATCTTATTTGTCAGTTCCTGGGACTGCAGGAAATGTAAATAGTGGAGGTGGAGGTGGAGGTGATGGGGGTGGGGGTGGTTCCGGTATTGTAGTTGTTAGATACCCAACCGAATTCAATTTAGTTAGAATAGGTAATACAACAGGTAATGTAACTATAACATCCAATGCTGGATATTGTATCTATCAATTTACTAGTTCTGGTTCATTCACAATACAGTAAAAAATGGCAAAACAAAAACTATCAGAATTACCAGTAGCAACTAGTATCAATCAAAATGATCTAGTTTACGTAGTACAATCTTCTACCAGCAGAGCTTCGAATATAGCTACTGTTTTTGCCAGTGCCACAACTGGTAATATTAGAGAACATAGTAGTAATTTGTATTTTACTAATGCGAGAGCCAGACAATCTATTACAGTTATAGGCGGTGCTTCATACGATTCTGGTACAGGTGTTATCAATGTAAATAATCTTGGTGTGGAATATGTTGCAAATGTCAATGGTGCTAATGGTCAAGTAATTCTTACTACTGCTAATATAGCAGAACAGGGTAATCTGTACTTTACCAATTCAAGAGTAGTATCTGCTTTAATTCAAGGTGATTATATCATTATTGAAGCCAATGGCAGAATAAGTTCAACCTCACCTGGTACTATTACAGCAAATGATTTAACCACATCAAATGTAGTAGAATTAAATAATCTATTCTACACTAATACAAGAGTTTATTCTAACATTTCACCTTTGCTAACTACTGCAAATGTTGCTGAAGTTAGTAATCAATATTTTACAAATGCAAGATCAATTTTATCGGCAACCCCAGCAACTACTCAACTTGTAGTTACCACGCCGGTTTTCAATTACAATATAGATCAATACAGTGGCGACAATCCAACAATCTATGTTACTGCTGGATCTACAATATCTTTTAGTTTATTACAAGGAAGTTCTCATCCATTTGCAATTAGAGTTTCCAATGGTGGATCAAATTATAACACCGGGCTAACTCATGTAGCAACAGACGGAACAATTTCTACAGGTTCATATGCTCAAGGTAAAGTTTCAGGAAAGTTGTTTTGGAAAATACCTTATGAATTGGCAGGTAACACATACGTTTATCAATGTACCAATCATAGTTCAATGGTAGGTAGTATTGTTATTGAAAACAGTATTTCTAAATCTCTAGTAAATATAACAGCTAATTCAGTAACATCTAATTCATTCATTAGTGCCGGATCAGGTGTCCCGACATTAGAATCATCAACAAATATTAATCTAGCTGCTAATGTTGCAGTAGTAGTTACTCAATCTGTGCTAAGATTAGCTAGTTTCACAGATGGTCAGGTGGCCAATTTGTCTGCAGTAGCAGGCGATATAGTATACAATTCCACTAATAGTAAATTCCAGGGTTACACAACTAGTGGTTGGAAAGACCTACACTAATGGAACAATTCGAGTTTGCAGTAGTCATCAAAAATGCTGATGACTTTGACGAAATCCATGAAAAGATAACTACGGAATATGGCGATGACTCTATTCCAAGTCGCCCTATTGAAATAGCAAACTATCGACCAGGTAGTGAAAGAATAACACATTATTATCTGTCTGAGGATGAAGCAGAACAACTTCGAAAAGATCCTCGTGTTCAATCGGTGGAAAGACCACCTCATCTTGATCCTCGTAAGGGATTAAATCATTCTTTAGATCAATCAGCCACATTTAGAAAAACATCTACCATCGTCCAAAGTGATGTGAACTGGGGATTACTAAGATCAATTAGATCAGCAGATCCCTGGGCCGGGAGTGATAGTGCAACCGATGCATATACTTATACTTTAACTGGTAGAGGTGTAGATGTTGTAATTCAAGATGGGGGCATTACTCCCAATCATCCAGAGTGGGGCGATGAAAATGGTGTTTCAAGACTACAACAAATAAATTGGTATACCGCTAGTGGATTAGCTGGTACTCAATCTGCTAATCATTATCTTGATTATGATGGACATGGTTCGCATGTAGCAAGTACCGCTGTAGGTAGAACTCAGGGTTGGGCCAGAAATGCTACAATTTACGCAGTTAAATTAGATGGACTTGCCGGATCAGAAGGCGGGGGCATTTCTGCTACTGATGCTTTTGATGTAATAAGATTATGGCATTTAAATAAACCAGTTGATCCTTTAACTGGGTTTAAGCGTCCTACAGTAGTTAATATGAGTTGGGGAACATTCGCCACTGAAGGTAGTTATAATCTACCAAGTTCTATTCAGTATAGAGGTAATACTTACTTAAGAAATGTTCATTATACTACACTGAATGAATTAAAAACTAATTACGGTTGGATGGGTTATACTATAAACGGATTGTATTATCATTCTTATTTCACTTCTACTTATGAGGCTGAAGTTCAAGATATGATAAATGCCGGTATTCATGTAGTAGTAGCTGGCGGCAATAATAACTGTAAGATAGATATCTTTGGTGGAGATGATTACGACAATAGATGGGGGGGATACGCAGATAGTTGGTATCATAGAGGAGGTTGTCCGGGGGCAAGATATGCTATTGTAGTTGGAAACTTATCTACTGTTTACGAATCAAGTCTTGAAAGAAGGAATTCTTCAAGTGAACAAGGCCCCGGTGTACATGTATTTGCCCCTGGTACATATATTATGGGTGCTGCGTCTAAAGATAATGCTGGAACAAATAATATAGTTTCTAATTATGGAGTGGAAACAGTGACCCATCCTTTAGATGCATCATATAATTTAATGAAAATTACCGGTACTTCAATGGCAGCACCTCAAGTGACAGGAATGCTAGCTTGTCTACTAGAAGCATATCCGGGACTTACACCTGCTCAAGCCAAACAATGGTTAATAAATAATTCTACGAAAAATTTAATATACGATACTGGTAGTGCTACTAGCTATAATACCAATTATTCTTTAGTTGGCGGCAACAACAGATTAATGTTCACACCATTTAGTAATTCTAAAGATGGCACTATGAAGGGCGGATTAGTACTTACTAATGGAGCAATTAAACTTAGATAATATGAGTGTTGAATTGAATGAGGAAAATTTTATATTATATGCGATAAAGCATTATGATAATCCTTTCTGTAAAGGGATGAATGAATTTCTTGATGATCTAAAAAGATTTAAATATCTCAAAAGATTGTTACGAAAGTATAATGCCACTAAGGATTTGAAAGAAAGATTGATTTTAAACCATATCATTATCATTTATAATTTATTTGGTTCTGAAGCAGCAACCAAAATGCTGTTTTATAAAATAGAAAAGAAATACTGGTCTCAGCTTAAAACCTTTTTAGTATTTCTAAACTATATGCCATTAAAGCTAATAGTATCTAAAGGTACAGAAGTTCAAGATAGTGAAATACCTTTAGATGATAAAATTATAGAAATTTTAAGAAAGATATAGATGGGGCGTTTTGTAGATTCAATTATTACTTATAGAATTTTGTCTCTTTTAGTTACTCCATTTGAGAATACTGAAGCATATAGACTTGGCATCATAGATAAGAATGGTAAAGAACTTATTCCGATGAACAAGTTAAATACTGTTGAGAAAAGAGACGCATATACCTTACTTCATAGATTAGTTTATAGAATTAAAAAGATTATAGAAAAAGTACCTATTGAAAATAAGAGACTTCTATCATTGGCTGCTGCCTATTCTTTAATACGAGAGCATTATGAAAAGGAATCAGAGCCAATCGATTTAGAAACAAAATATTTTTTGAGACTTAACGAAGATATATCAGAAGATTTAATCATTGTAGAAAAACACTTGTCAGAAAGAAAAATGTTTTCCTTTAAACAATTTTCAGAAGATGGTGAAGGCGGTGGGGGAAACGGAGCTACTAATGGATCAGGTGTTCCGACTAATAACATAGCTCAGGATCCAGAGGCAATACAGCAGCCTGCAGGATTTCCTCTTTTTGGTAAACGCAGAAGAATGTTAAGGAGAAAAAAGAATGTTTAGTTGGTTAAGAAATATTTTCGTATCCACGGAGGACAGCATGAAAAATAAATTAGATGCCAATAAAGATGGTAAAGTCGATTTAGCGGATGCAGTAGAAGCAGTTAAAAAGGTAGAAGAAAAAGTAGAAGCTGTTGCCGCTCCAGTGGTTCAAACTGTTGCCAAAGCTGCAGATGTCAATAAAGATGGTAAAGTAGATAAAGAAGATGTTAAAGCTGCTGCTACTAAAGTAAAAGCTACCGTTAAATCAAAAGCGGTAAAAGCTAAAGCTAAAAAATGAGCACAGTAGAGCTTGATCTGGCGAGAGTAGCTGTGTTAGAAACCAAAGTTGAGGGTATAAAAGAAGATATCGTAGAAATCAAAAACGATATTAAAATTGTCCATACTCGTGTTGATAATACAGCTATTGAACTAAAATCTCAATTGGATAAAATGTATGATGCATCATGTGCTCAACATAGCCAATTGGCTCAGGAAATCAAAGCTCTAAAACAATTCAAATCACAATGGACTTATTTAATTATTGGTGGAGTCGCAGTACTTGGTTGGGCATCTGGTCATCTAGATTTTTTCAATAAAATATTTGGTAATTGATTCTTTGTTCTAAGTATAATATAATAGTCTAATGCGAGGACTATTATGTTATACATTGATCTGAAATATCTAAAGCTGATTAGCAATCGGCTTCCATTATTTAAACAAAAGAGCGATCATGTCTACACCTGTAGATGTGTGATATGCGGTGATTCGAAGAGAAAAACTACAAAAACACGAGGACATTTTTATGCAATAAAGAATAGTCTTTTATACAAGTGTTTTAACTGTGACGCAAGTATGCAGTTTGGTTCATTTCTTAAATCTCAAGACAAAATTTTATATGACCAATACGTTCTAGAAAGATATTCAGCGGGATTGCCTTTCAATAAACCTCATCAAAATGCAGAGGATGTATTTAAAGGAAAACAACCAGTATTTGAAAAGAAAGAAGAGCGATTACTTGATAAATTATTGAATAGACTTGATACATTACCTGAAGACCATGAAGCCATATTATTTTGCCTTAAAAGAAAAATTCCAAAGTCTTCGTTTAAGAGACTTTACTTTATTGATGACATTAGAAAGATTGAGCAACTATCCGACAAATACAAAGACAAACTCAAAACACATGAACCAAGATTGGTTATACCATTTATTGACTGGGACGGTCAATTATTAGGAGTGACATGCAGAGGATTGAGAAATGAGGAACTTAGATATATCACTATCAAAGTAAATGAAGAAAAACCTTTTGTATTTGGATTAGATCATGTTAATAAAGATAAAACAGTATTTGCAGTTGAAGGTCCTCTCGATAGTCTATTTCTTAAAAATTCTATTGCCGTAGGTGGGACAACATTTAGTAAATTAAATGATCTTGGGATATCTAAGGATAACTTAGTAGTGGTATTTGATAATCAACCAAGAAACAAAGATGTAGTAAAATTAGTAAACAAAGCAATCGAGAATGATTATAGTGTAGTAATCTGGCCTCAAAATTTGGCTGAAAAAGATATCAACGACATGGTGCTTTCTGGTAAGAATATTGATAAATTATTAAAAGATAATGTATTCAAAGGGTTAGAAGCGAAAATGAATTTTGTAGCATGGAAAAGATGTTAAATTTTATGCAAAAAGCACATACATAGGACTCCTTTACTATAAATATTTTAAAGGAGAACACTATGACAGCTAAACATAGAAAAGAATGGGAAAAACATCACAATGCGTGTATTTTGCCCGGTATAGAAATTCACCATATCGATGGTGATCATAACAACAACAATATAGATAATTTGATTGCCGTGACCCCAGAAGAACACTATAGAATACATTTAAATCAACAAGATTACGGTGCAGCATCTCTGATATCAAACAGAGCAAACTTACCATTAGAAGAAGTAATTGCTGTCAGAATTAAAGCGGGACAGATAGGCGGCGCATATTCCAGAGACAATAATCTTGGATTTTTTAATATGAGTAAAGAAAAAAGAACAGAAGTATCTAAATCAGTAGGAATTTATACCAGAGACAACAAGTTGGGAATACATAAGATAAATGCAGATCCTATACTTAGTAAAGAAAATTCATCATTTGCCGGAAAAAAATCTTATGAAAAGCGTGCAGGATTTCATGCTAGACCTTATCAACAAGAATCAGTTGGTGGAACAAAATGGTGGTCTAACACAAAAACAGGGGAAAAAATACGTAGTAAAGAATCTCCCGGCAATGATTGGGTAAACAAAATGTGTTTGGTAAAAGGAAAGCCTAGGAAATCCAAACTCGTTGGATTTTATTGGTGGAACGATGGTAATGGTAATAGAAAACGATCTCTAGATTGCCCCGGAGAAAATTGGAAAAAAGGAATAAAATAATGAAAGTTAAATTAATTAGTTATTCACAAGTATCGACGGAGGCATATGTTGATTTCGAATCTCCACCCGATTTACAAGATCTCATTGCCTATTGCGCCCGAGTCTCGAACCCAGGTAATCAATCCAATACAGAGACCTCGAACAGATTATTACGATACCTCATCAAACACAAACACTTTAGCCCATTTGAAATGGTCAGTGCCTGCATCGAAATCGAAACTACACGGGATATCGCAAGACAAATCCTCAGACATAGAAGTTTTAGTTTCCAAGAGTTCAGCCAGCGATATGCTGACCCTGTTAAAGAACTCGATATGCTTCCTAGAGAAGCAAGATTACAGGACCATACCAACCGACAAAATTCTACAGAGCTTGACTTCTCCAATCCAGACCACAGAGAACTTGCATATATCTGGAGAGAAAAGCAGTTTAATGTAATCAAAGCAGCTAGAGATACTTATGAATGGGCAGTAAGTAATGGTATAGCGAAGGAGCAAGCCAGAGCAGTTTTGCCTGAAGGCTTGACTACCTCGAAATTATATATAAACGGTACCCTTAGAAGTTGGATTCATTACATAGAATTAAGATCTGCTAATGGTACTCAAAAAGAACATATAGATGTTGCTATCGCTTGTGCTGACGTAATATCTAAAGTATTTCCAATGATTACAGAATTAAAAGGCGAGAAATGAATACTAGATTAGATGTTGCAACATTTATGCGAGCAGGTGAGCAAAACGTAGAAACAAAAAATGCAGGTTTCTATCCAGGTAGAATAGATCAAGCTGATCTATATTTTGAATTAGTCCAAGAAGAATTCGATGAATTAAAAGAAGCAGTTATAAAAAAAGATATTGTCGAAACTGCTGATGCTTGTGCAGATTTAATTTGGGTTGTAGAAGGACTGATGTATAGTCTTGGTATTGATCCTCAAACAGTATGGGATGAAGTTACTAAATCAAATAATTCTAAAACTGTCGATGGTAAATTGGTAAAGAGAGACGACGGTAAAGTATTGAAACCAGAGACATTTAGACCACCGAATATTCAAAAAGCACTGGGGTTATAAATGAGCCTTATTACCTTTCTCATAGAATTTATACCAGATTTGGTATGGGTTCTACTTTTCTTCGTCGGTGTGACGATGATGATAGCAGGGCAATTCTTAAGAGGTGTTCCTGTTGTCATGCAGTATCGTTTACCGATCATGTTTGCTGGATTTTTTGTACTTATGCTTAGCACTTGGGCAATGGGTGCTATAGCTAATGAAGCGAAGTGGCAAGCCCGCCTTGAAGAGGTAAAGAAACAAGTTGAAGAACAAGAAGCCAAAGCAAAAGAACTTAATCAGCAATTAGAAAAAGAAGTTGCTGAGAAGAAAGAATTAGCTGAAAAGAAAAATAAAGTAATCGTAAATGAAATAGTAAAGTGGCAAACTAAAGAAGTACTTAAAGAAGTGAAGGTGGAAGGTCCTGAAAGAGTTAGAGTAGAAGAAGTTATTAAATACATTGAAAATTGTCCAATACCAAAAGAAATGTTGGACATACACAATAAAGCGGCAGTACCAGTAATTGAAAAGATGAAAGAATCTAAAGGAGAAAAGAAATGAAATTAATTATAACTTTTCTTCTTGCGATAGCAATATCGGGGTGCGCTATGATAGAAAGATTTATGCCGGCCAAACCCAAATTTCCTGATCCAATTAAAGAATTAACCTTGCCTTGCCCCGATCTTAAACAGATTGAAGGAAATCAAGTTGCCATTACTGAGTTATTAAAAGCGGTAGTAAATAATTATACTTTATATTATGAATGTTCTTTGAAAAATGAGGGCTGGAATAAGTGGTACAAAGAACAAAGAGAAGTATACGAAAAAGGCGGCAAAAAATGAAGACAATAATACTAGCTGCAGTATTAGTTTTGGCCGGATGTGCCTCAACAACTAAAGAGCAATTGTACTATGAGGCAAGTAAATCTATTAGTAAAGATAATACTATGACTCAAACTGCTTGTTGGGCAGCTATTACAGAAATAGCTAAAAGCGGTGATAGTGGCGCCAAAGTTGGGGCGGTTGCCCTAGCCGATAAATGTAAAAATGAAACAGTAAAAATTGAGCCCCCTAAAAAAAATTGGTTAGGACTGTGATCTAAAAATAAAAAAATAGGCAAAATAATGACAGATACTGTAAATAGTATTAGGGTAGACTATTCTCGGGATAATTTATTTGACGAACTTGGTTTAAAAAGATTAAAAGAAAGTTACATGAAGGACGAGGAAAAAAGTCCTCAGGAAAGATTCGCATACGTATCACTTGCTTTCGGCAGTAATTCAGAACATGCACAACGATTGTATGAATACTCGAGTAAACACTGGCTTTCATATAGCACACCCATATTATCCTTTGGTCGCTCGAAACGCGGACTCCCAGTTTCTTGCTTTTTGCCGTTTTTGGATGATTCCGCAGAGGGCCTAGTTGATACACTATCAGAAGTAAATTGGTTATCTATGTTAGGAGGTGGAGTTGGAATCGGAATTGGTATTCGTAGTGCTGATGATAAGTCTGTTGGGGTTATGCCTCATCTTCGGACTTACGATGCATCTTCTCTCGCATACAGACAGGGCCGTACTCGTCGTGGTAGCTATGCTGCTTATCTTGACATCAGTCATCCGGACATTCTTCTCTTTTTAGATATGCGAAAGCCTACTGGTGATCCTAATATGCGAGCATTGAATTTGCATCATGGAATTAATATCACCGACGATTTCATGCATATTATTGAAAAGTGTATGATTGATCCGAAGATAGACGATACATTTGAATTGAAAGATCCGCATGACGGAGCAACCAGAGAAAAAATTTCAGCCAGAGAACTGTGGCAACGCATTCTGGAACTAAGAATGCAGACCGGGGAACCATATATTCATTTTCTTTCTACCAGCAACAAAGCAATGCCAGAGTTTCAAAAGAAACTAGGACTTA
>Ga0214923_10006360_pt1 | contig 13318 bp, 10 predicted proteins | sample LL1510_MetaG_FD_177993 | JGI IMG/M metagenome (GOLD analysis project Ga0214923, IMG submission 177993) | Freshwater microbial communities from Lake Lanier, Atlanta, Georgia, United States - LL-1510 | ecosystem: Environmental > Aquatic > Freshwater > Lake | place: USA: Georgia | collected...
CATGCCTATCTTGCATACCGGATGCTCCTTCAAATGGCTCATACGGAAACTTTGGCGCAGGAATGAATTACGTCTCTTCTGCTGGAGCTAATAACTGTGTCGCTAGTTATTTTAACTACAATACAACATACAACACCCCTACATCACGATACGGATTTACCGTTCAAAATGGGGAGAATTTAATTATTGGCCCTATTCAGTTTGATGGGACATATTACTTGCAAGCAGGAACCCCCCAATGCAATGGGATATTAGCAGGGGTTCCTGATTACCTAAGCCAGGCACTTGATCCTGCTTGGACAGGTCCCTTAGTGGATGGTTTTCAAATCTCGATAAATGGCATAATTGTCCCTATAGTAACACCAGGAACAGATACAAAGTATGCTCAAATTGATACTGGTGGTGGTCTAATGATCATCGAAGATAATAATGTCGGGACAATAGCAACGGCACTTCAGTCTGTTACAGAGCCTTGTGATCCTGGCATTTCATTTCTTACAGGCTGCCAATGTGTGACAACCGGAAAGCCGGTCATTGTTAGCGCTACAAAATACAATATGCAATACACGTACACAACAACAACGTTCAATAATAACCCGCAATCGGCTGTTGCTATCTGTCCTTTAAATCAACCTGACAATCCCTACGTTTCGCCAAATAGTGCCAACCTTGGCTACGAATTATTTCACAATGGTACGGTTATCTTTGATTATAAAAATGGGGGAATAGGGTTTACTGGATATCAGCCTGCGACTTTTTCAGCCAGCCAATAGTAGCAACAATTGGTTTCTAAACAAGTTGCAGCACGTGGGTGATGTGGGGACCAATGGTCAACAGAACCGTTCACCAAGATTTAACATCCTTCCTGAGCGATGACCTTACCTTTTTTCTGTGAAATAACATCCACTTGCATTTAATCAGACACTTCAGTTTGTGTTTCATCATAATAATAACCATGATAGCCCCCAAAGCGATGGCTTTTAGAACCCACTTTAAAATGGTTGAATATGGATCCATGCAACTCCACTTGGGCATTGGTTATCTGTTTCATGACCATGTTTATATCGCTGGGGTGATGCGTATTTGCTCCCAAGACTAGATAATTCGTGCCAGCAATTCTACCAATGAGCACACCATCGGTGACTAATAACAGTGGCGCTGTATCGATAAGAATAATATCGAATTGAGAGGATAAGGTTTCTAGCAATTCTTTGAATGTATTGTTCATTAGCATTTCAGAAGGATTTGTAATTGATGAACCGTGCGGAATGATGGTCAAGTTTGGGTGGCCTGAGCTGTAAAGCACGTTTTCTAACGGACAGGTATTGATTAAAACATCAATTAAACCGGGTTTTAATTCGGTGTTGAAGTAACGATGCAGTGATCCTCGACGCAAGTCCCCATCTATTAATAGCACCCGCATACCAGTACCGGCTAAAAGCCAAGCCAAGTTTGTTGTAATGAATGTTTTTCCAATCCCTGGTGTTATCCCAAGAATGGCTACTATATTGTTAGGCGCACTACCAAGCGTGACTTGCAGCGTGGTTCTTAAGCTTCTCAATGATTCAATGGATAAATGACGTGAATTTTGTTGAGCCAGCAAAGGAATCCAATTTTTTGATTCTTTCATTGATTTTTTGCTATTCACGGATTGCTCTTTGGAGTAGGGAACAACCGCTAAATTCACCAAGTTGAAGTGGCTTTCTGTCCAATGCGGGTCAACTACCTTGGCGTTTAGCATTTTCTTTAGAAACACAATAAAAACACTCAACGTCAGGCCTAAGAGAATACTGCCTAGCCATAGCAATCTATTGTGATTGGGCAAGGGTTCATCAGGAACTTTTGCATAAGAAAGGATGCGAACATTGCTGACAGTTCCGGCTTTAACAAATTCTAACTCTTGAATTTTACTTAGCAAAATTAAGTATAGAGAATTTTTTACTTCCACATCACGCATCAAATTAACAGCAATTTGATCGGAGGCGGGAAGTGTTTTAAGTAATTTTTCTAACCGCAATCGTTTTAGCTCCAGTGCTTTGGTTTGATTGATTATCGCAATTAAAAACGGATGGGAAGACGTATATCGTTGCGACATATCAATTTGGCTGGTCCGTAATGTCCCTAATTGCTTATCAAGCTCTTCTAATTGCGTCAGTAAAGATTGAGCTTGAAGTTTTATATCAATTTTTCCACTGGTTGCTCGGTAAAGATTAAGATCCGTTTCTGCTTTGTCCAAAGATTTTTTTGCTAAAGGCAATTGTTGATATAAAAAAAGCAGTGCTTTGGAGGCCTCAATCGATTTTTTTTCGGTATCCTTTAATTGAGCTTCTTCAGCAACCGCATCTAAAATTTTCTTGAGTTGATAAGGATTTTGACCGGTTAATGATATTTGTAGCACACCCGTGTTTTCCTTGCCACCCAAGTCCTTTATTTTTAAGTGCCTTATTAAAGACTGGGTCACTTTGGCTTTTGATTGTTTGAATAATTGATACTTGCTATGGACCGCTTCTTTGTAGGAGTCTACTTGAAGAGCAATCGTGTGATCAGCGTTTGTCAGTAAAGAGCCGATCTTGCCCTCCAACGAGAGGGCCCCATCTGGCGTGTATAGTTGGATGTGATGTTCTTTGTCCTTTTTCAATTTAAATGGTCGATTGATGAATTCTGCAGGGGTTTCAAATAATTTAATTTTAATGTTGCTTGGTGTTTCTTTGGCAAAATAATTCATCACATGCGAGAGTGGTCGACCTATTTGAATATCCAGGCCAAGTGATTTGATAACGGGCTCTAAAATAAATCGAGATTGAATTAGTGCGGCATGCGTAGCAGAATTGTTTTCAGAGGCAGAAGTTAAATCCAATTTTCGAGTCAAACCTCCAATCGGTGTGTTGTTCTGTTTTTTATCTTCTATTTGAAGCAACACATCGGTTTCATAAAGTGGCTTTTGCTTTAGTGAATAAAAAAGGCCTACAGAAAAACAAGCCAGTGTAATGAGTAAAATAAGCCATTTCCCTTCCCATAGGCCATGTAAAACAGCGACCAAATCGAGCTCGCCATCCTGAGCTGACAACTTTGATGGACTGCTCTGCATGCTCATATCGCTCTTCTATTGCGTGAGACTAAGTTGTTGTAATTGCTTTGGTATACCATATAGCCTCGATTGTCGGTAGTACTTGTCTGAGCATCCGGTTCCAGCGTGTCGCAGGCGCGGATGAAACATATAAAATGTCTTTAGGGTAAAGACTAAAATTTTCTGCTAATAGTAATTTATCCGGGGTTTTTGCATTTAACCAATAGATAACTGGTCTTGCAACACTCCCACGGATAATATAAATATGTTTTGGATCCCCATGGTCTTGATCTATTCCGCCTGTTAAGGCTAGGGCATCTGCGATGGTAAGGCGTTGGTCATTCATGGGGACAATCCCAGGATTTTTCACTTCACCAATGACATAGATTTTTTGTCCGCGAAAATCAGCCACTCGAATATTGACCTGTGGGTTCGGTACAAATTTTTGAAGACGGTGTGCCAAATCTGAGCGAATCTTGTCGATGGTTTTTCCAGCTACTTTTATGTGACCTACCAAAGGGAAATAAATAGTCCCTTTAGAATTGACTAGATAGCCCGCTTGACCGGCTGCTCCTTGGACACCAGGAAGAATGGCGGTAGAGCCTGCAGGGATTTGTAGAATGTTAAATTCAGGATGTTCCCATACGGTGATGGTTAAGACATCCGACGGTGCTACTTTATAAAAATAAGTACTGACGCGTTGATCCTTGAGTAAAGAGGGTGTGATAAGAATCAATAAGGGATGGGGCTGAATGGTTTTTGTTAATTTAACACGCTCCATCCTTGTGGTGTTTAAATTTTGCATGCCTGGCATAAAACTACAACTGCAGAGAAGCATGCTGCATAGTATACTAATGATTCTTTGCATTATTATTCCATAAATGCTGATACCAACTATCGATGCCTTTATCAATTAGAGCAAGGGCTTGTACAAAAGACCCCCTTGGCCGCTTAAAAGGATCGGTAATGTCATATGGTTCCCAATGTCCCAACCGATGTACTTTGCCACAAATAGTTGGAAGTGTAGACTTAATTTGCTCTTGTTGTCGAGTAGACATTGTTAAAATCAAATCGGCATCAAATAACATAGTGGTTGTCAGTTGTTTGGCACGATGATTCGTAATGTCTATTCCTCTTTCTTGCATAAGAGCGACGGCTAATGGTTCAGCCGGTCTACCCACCAAGGCTTGCAGACCTGCAGATACTACCGTTGTTTCCGGATAGTCCGCTTCCAAGCGCTTTGATAAAAGAGCGGCTGCCATAGGGCTGCGGCAAACATTGCCAACACAAATGATTAGTATGTGATTTGTAATAACAGAGCCCCTAATCGTAAATGAAGCATGAGAAAGATACATGAGTTCGTCGTCGCATGACAAGCAAATTTTTAGGGTGTGTTTCAAACAAGTGTGCTGGAAGCTGACGGATTACTCATTCCAGTCCATGTTTATCGCCAGGGTGGCACGCAATCGGTGCTTTTTTTTGCTGTAAAAAAATTTTGAATTGCTGTGGCACAATGCGGTGGGGTATTGCCAGGAGAAAGTTGATCTATCTGCTGGCCACCATTAATTAATGTTGCCTGTGTATTGCTGCAATGTGGAGTAACTAGCCAAGTTGGAATATCTGCACTTGTGAAATTATTAATAAGTAATAACTCGCTCAATTTACAAATGACATAGGCATTTTGAAAGGTACAGGTGCATTGAAAGTCGTTATAGCCACCAGGACAGGCTTTAATGGCCAGATTCATGCCCTCGTTAAAAAATGGTCCGATATTTTTATAAATAAGACGTTCTAAAAACAGTGCTCTGGAGTCACTGACGTTAGAGGTGGAAATGCAATCGGTTGGGGAATAGAGCCCGTCTTTGTTTAACACCGTACAAAAATTAAATCCGTAGCCAATGGATACCGGTTGAGGTTGGTACTCAATGCCATTGGCATTTAAAAACTCTAAACCGGTACCACCGCCCCCACCGCCTGTGAATGCAATGGTATATCCGCTATTGTAAAGAGCAGGAATCAAGGTATGAAATAATTCGGTCAGATTACTACCATAGTTGGCAAGAATGGTGGCATTATTCCATGAGCTTTGAAGTGTCGGTGGGTAATAAGAGTAATCTGGGGACGGGGGAGCTGTATAATTGATGTTGCTGCCTTCGCGTGCGCTCAAGCCAAATCCAAGGCCCGCGCCTAATCCAAGGCCATTAAGATTTCCTTCACTGGTGACATAGCAATCAGCAAATTGGCTTCCGCCACCTCCGCCAGATCCGGTGTTTAGTAAATTGATAGCGCCGATCAATCCCTCTGGAGTTGTATTCCCACCGCCACCACCACCGCCGCCAGAAAAGAGGGTGTAATGAGTATTGCTGCCGGGTCGAAAGGCTTGTATTTGGTATCCACCACCACTGCCGCCTCCGCCACTCATGCCATGGTATTCGGTTAGAGGTGGCCAGTGGATCAGGTTTCCTTCGTTGCTTGCATAAGGTAAATAATAAATACTGGGGCAGGTTTGACCGTTGCCACAGTGGTTGTAATTTTTTCCGCTTTGTTCTGAAAGATAGGTGGTAAGGAAATGAATATACCCATCATATCCCAACGTTTGTATGGTTGGGTTCATCGCTGGTTGGCCAAAGGTCGTAAGTAACTCTGTTTTTTTGGCCAAAGGAACCGTATTGGGTCCGATGGGATATTCTGTTCCTAGTAATAGCGTTAAATAAGGTGGGTATTGTTTACTCGTAGAGGGGTTGGGGGAACTATTACCGGTTGCATATCCCATGAAGTTGCATAACGAGACGCCCCCGCCTTCAATAAGAGGATCTAGGTTTGCGCCAGTTTGCTTTGCTTGTAGACAAGGAATGGTTGTTTCATCCGTGCTTGGGGTATGTTGAAAATAATTAAATTGTAAATGATCGGTCGATATGGGGATGCCTACTACTTTGGAAATAAACGCATTAAAATTTTCAGCATAGGTATAAGCACCGGCACAATCTAGTTCGGCAAATGGTCGTTCTTGGATGGTGCTGCAGCTCGTTGAGATAATGTCGTTGTCAATCACCGTGGTGTTAAGCCCGACAGGGTCTTGTGAACACCAAAGTCCTCCATGTCCGCAGGCTTGTAGTTTGCCAGACGATGCTCCTAATCTAGAAGGATTAAACACGACAGCGATATTACAGCTAGCACCTGGAGTTAGTGTGGCAGGGCAGGTTGAGCGTGTCATGTCGACCTGATAGGGCGGCGGTATAGTATAAGTCACAGGCATTGATGCGCCAGTTTGATTGGTAATGGTTAAAAAACTTGTCACCGGTGGTGAAAACCAACCAATCGTGCTTGGAAATTCTGCCGAACCGAGGGTGTGTTCAATTTTGAATAAAGGAAGATTTGCAGCATTGATTAGGAGGGGAATGCCTGCCAAGAGAAGACCAATGAATGTTTTAAATGTCATGATGATAGCGGACTCCAAGACTGATGATGTTGTAGTACAGTGTTCCTGTGGACAGATGATTTTCTGTGTTTTGCAGTGAAGACAAGCCTAATTGAGTTTGTCCGGCATTGAGTGAGCGATAGGCGCATTCAATGATGAATTTGTCAAAGGCATAATCTAATGCAGCGCCTAGTTCATAAGCAAAGGTTGTGTTGTGATTGTTCACAAACGGGGCCAAGGAAGGGGCTGTGTGATCATTGAGTGGCTCTTCATGATAATTTGAAGTTTTATTTAACGCAGCGCCGATGCCAAAAATAAGACCGGGTTGTAATTTGTGTTTGGTCCAGGTGATGGTGTTGTCAGCAAGCCAAATACTCGAAGTGATGTTATAACTGTAGCTTAAATTTCGAAAACGTTCTGAGTGTAATTGCAAAACGTCCCCGTGGCTTGGCATTTCAATTGTCGGTAAATAGCGAAGCCCCGTATTTATTTCAATATCATGGTTTTTATACGTATTTACTCCGGCACCGAGCATCAAGCTGTTGTAGTTTTGCCATTCTTTGTTGGGTATGTAGGTATTGCCAAGGGTGTTAAACAAAGCAATGGCTTGGGTTTTCCCTGTATTAGCAAAGGCAGCAATTCCATCAAGGCTCACAAAAGCCGTTGGAAAAGCAAATGCTGTCTTTTGAGTGATGGCAAGGGTTAATAAATAAGAAGTAAATAAGCGTTTTTTTTTCATGAATTGATGATACTCGATTTTATGAAAAATCCCCATCGCCGAATTCCCGAGGCGCAGACCACGGGGCCCATGTACGGAGTTCCAATTTATAACAATAACTGAAAGAGTGGAAAAGGCAATGGAAAATAGTTCTGATTCAAAAAAATGAACCCTGATTGGCAGGATTTATACCATATCACGTTCAGTGAATGGGCCCCGCGGTCTGAGCTGCAGGAATTCGGCGGTGGGGATTTTTCATAAAGTCGAGTAAGGAAGCAAGGAAAATAAACACTCACCACACCCCTGCAGGTCGGACCGTGGTGAATGGTTACCAAGGAAAAAGACTGTCTGATTACCATGATTTTTTTACGGATCATAAACTCACCATAGTTAGAAAGGCCGAAAGAGTTGCTTGCAAATTTTAATGAACTTGATAGTATGAACTCCGTACGTATTTAAGGACACGGATGTTATGAAAGTTCCTTTTGTTTTAGCATTGTTGCTATTTAATTGCGCCGGTTTTTGTGCTATTCCGCAGGAAGGTTGGTATGTGGGATTTTTGGTGGGTCCCGCTCTTGTATCTAATCTTCACTTCAATGTAACAAACCCTTTATTGGGAATTCCCACCACGGGCAAACTTACTTACAATCCCTCAGTGAATGGCGATGTTCACATTGGGTATCGTGTAGATAAATTTCGGTTTGAAGCACAAGGCATCTATAATCAGAGTTCTTTTAAATCCCTAGATTTGGGCAATATCGAAATCTCTGCCGATGATAATCTTTATGGATTAAACATGTCAGGACATACTCGATTTATATCAGGGATGATTAATGCTTATTATGAATTTTATCGGGAGGAAGCTGAAGTCAGGCTCGTTCCCTATATTGGCTTGGGTGCTGGCGTTGCGTCAGTACAAAATATATTTAATTTAAGTCATCGTCACACTATTTTTTATGCGCGAAATGATACTGCCTATGCGCCTATGGGGCAGGGTATCGCTGGGATTAGTTTTTTTGCTACGGATAATCAGTCGGTTGGAATAGATTATCGCTACATGAGCACCCCAAGACACCAGCGTTTAGATTCTAGCGTTTCTGTTCAAGCAATTAACTTTTTTGCCAACTTGTCTTTCAATTAGGATCCGTCAATCCAGTTGTTAGATTTATAAAAGGGCCTTTATTTTGGACAAAATTAAAACGATTCTTATCACCGGTGCTTCAGGATTTGTTGGGCAATCGTTGGCGTTGGCATTAAAAAAAGAAGGGTCGTTTAATATTCGTCTTGCAACAAGGAATATTCATCGGCTACCGTCTGCATTCACTGATTTTGAAAAAGCGGTTGTCTCTAATTTGTCATCAGAGACCCAATGGAGTCATGCGCTTAAAGATTGCAGTTGTGTCATTCATACGGCAGGGCGAGTGCATGTTTCAAAAAAAAATGACAAGGATGCCGCCAGTGAATACCTTCGCGTGAATGTTGAAGGAACGCTCCATTTAGCGAGGCAGGCTGTGCAAGCCAAGGTATCGCGGTTTATTTATTTTAGTTCCATTAAAGTGAATGGGGAAGTCAGTTTAAATCATTCTCCTTTTTCTGCGGATGATCAGCCAGCTCCGATGGATGCTTACAGCATATCTAAATATCAAGCAGAAGAGGCGCTCAAAAAATTAGCAATTGCGACGGGATTAGAACTGGTCATTATTCGTCCTCCTTTAATTTATGGTCCAGGTGTCAAGGGAAATTTTAAAATCATGTTACGATGGTTGCACAAAGGCTACCCTGTGCTTATCACCAAACTCGACAATAAAAGAAGCTTCGTTAGCATTAACAATTTGAGTTCGCTGGTCGCTTTGTGTATCGATCACCCTGCTGCAGTTAATCAAACGTTTTTGGTGAGTGATGGGGTCGACCTTTCAACACCGGAGTTATTAAACAGTCTCGGAGACTGCCTTAATAAACCTGCTCGATTAGTTTATATTCCACCCCTGCTTTTAACTTTATTGTTGACCGTTGTGAAAAAACGATCAGTCATGGATCGATTGTATGGTTCTTTACAAGTAGATATTGAAAAGACCAAGCGGTTATTAAATTGGACACCGCAACATGACTTAAAAGACATGTTAAAAGAAACGGTCGCTGCTTATATTGAGCAATCGTCTTGAGGGGGAAAGGATGGTATTGAACACACTTTGTGTATTTGGAACCCGACCAGAGGCTATAAAAATGGCCCCTGTCATTAGACAACTTGAAATGAATCAACTCTTTCGTAATAAAATTTGTGTGACCGGGCAACATAAAGAAATGTTGGATCCGGTGTTGGATTTGTTTGAGCTTGATCCTGATTTTAATTTAGATGTCATGGAGCCCAATCAAGATCTTTGTCATCTGACGGCCAGTATTTTAGAAAAAATAAACGGGGTATTTAAGCAATATAAACCAGACGTGGTTTTGGTTCATGGAGACACCACCACGGCATTTGTCGCATCGCTAGCGAGTTATTACCATCAAATCCCTGTTGTGCATATTGAAGCGGGTCTTCGAACAGGCAACCTTTATTCTCCATGGCCTGAAGAGGCGAATCGCAAATTAATAGGGGGAATGGCAGCCCTGCATTTTGCACCTTCGCAACAGGCTCGTCTTAATCTTTTAGGCGAAGGGGTTGCAGACCATACGATTTTTGTGACTGGCAATACGGTGATTGATGCCTTGCTTGAGGTCAATAATAAAATAGAAAAGAACCCGACGCTTCAAGCGATGCTTCGCGAGACTTATCCATTTATAAGCAACGATCGGTTGATGATCTTAGTCACTTGTCATCGACGAGAAAATTTTGGGGCGGGATTTCAGCGGGTATGCCAGGCCCTCATGGATATTGCACAAAAATTCCCAATGGTTGATATTGTTTATCCAGTGCATTTAAATCCAAATATTTATCAAAAAGTACATTCGATGTTGGAAGGGATTAAAAATATTCATCTCATCCTTCCCGTGAATTATCTGCAATTTGTCTACCTGATGCGTCAGGCTTATTTTATACTGACTGATTCGGGCGGGATTCAAGAAGAAGCGCCGTCTTTAGGTAAACCAGTCTTGGTCATGAGAGAAAGCACAGAGCGACCAGAAGCGATTGCCGTTGGGACTGCTAGGTTAGTGGGGACAGAAACAAAGAGAATTTTATGGGAGGTCAATGATCTTTTAACCAACAAAACCTCTTATCAACAAATGAGTGGTGCCAAAAATCCTTACGGCGATGGCCGTGCATCTGAAGGCATAGTAAACATCATGATGAAACATTATAAACTTAAAGAAAATTTACAGACTACGGCAAGTGAGCCCGCATTTATTTAGTCGTCGTTAGGAGGGAGTATGCCCAAATCTTTTTCAACGGTTTCGGTGGTTGGTCTTGGTTACATTGGATTACCCACGGCTGCAGTGATGGCGCAACGTCAAATAAAAGTGATTGGCGTCGATATCAATGCGGATATAGTGAATGCCATCAACCGAGGACAGGTGCATATCGTTGAACCTGAACTGGATGGCGTTGTTCATCAGGTCGTTTCAGAAGGGCTATTTGTAGCCACCACGGTACCAACACCTGCGGATGCTTTTTTAATCACCGTTCCGACTCCGTTTAATGAAGACTATGAAGCGGATTTAAGTTATATCCAATCCGCGTGCAAGGCGATTGCAACGGTCTTGAAACCAGGTGATTTGGTCGTACTAGAATCAACCTCACCCGTTGGAACGACGCTGCAAGTATCTGTTTGGCTGCAGGAATTAAGGAAAGATCTTCTTTTTCCACACACGGATGGCGAAGCGTCAGATATTCGCATCGCTTATTGTCCGGAACGAGTTATGCCTGGACATATACTCCATGAGCTGGTAAAAAATGACAGAATTATTGGGGGGATGACACCACTTTGTTCCAAAAAAGCAGTGGAGTTATATACCCTTTTTGTTGATGGTGAATGTTTGATAACCAACGATAAGACCGCTGAAATTTGCAAACTGACTGAAAATAGTTTTCGTGATGTGAATATTGCTTTTGCCAATGAATTATCAATGATTTGTGACAAGTTAGATATTAATGTTTGGGAATTAATACACCTTGCTAATCGACACCCGCGCGTCAATATTTTAAAGCCAGGCCCAGGCGTTGGAGGGCATTGTATTGCAGTAGACCCTTGGTTTATCGTAAGCAAGACCCCAAAGGAAGCGCAGTTAATTCGTAAAGCCCGTGAAGTAAATGATTCAAAACCAAGGTGGGTGATAGAGAAAATAAAATCTGTGATAGCAGAGGTTTTAATTGAACACCCAGAAAAACGTATTCATGATGTGACCATCACTTTTTTTGGTCTTGCTTTTAAGGCAGATATCGATGATTTTCGTGAAAGTCCTGCTTTAAAAATTGCAGCAGAGATGGTGTCTATTCATCCAGGGTGTGTATCCATTGTGGAACCATATTTGACAACGTTACCCGCTATGTTTGAGGGGAAAGCCATGCTTAAACAGGCAGAAGAAGCCTTGCTTGAATCCGATATAGCCGTTATTTTAGTCGATCATCGTGCGTTTCATCACGTATTTAATGATACGCAACTCCCTTGTAAAATAGTTGATACACGGGGTATTTCTTGTTTAGGATCGTTCGTTAGGGTGGAAAATTAAGATGTCAGAAAGAGTGTTAGTTACTGGTGCCGATGGTTTTATAGGATCGCATTTGACCGAGCTATTGGTCAAAGAAGGTTATGTTGTGTCTGCGCTTTCTCAATACAATTCATTTAACTCCTGGGGATGGCTTGAGAATGTGGACTGCCTTGATGACATCCATGTTTTAACAGGCGATGTTCGTGATCCCCATTATTGTAAAAAAATTACTGAAAAAATGGACCTCGTGTTTCATTTAGCGGCTTTAATTGCTATCCCTTATTCCTACATGGCACCGGATAGTTATGTCGATACCAATGTGAAGGGCACGCTGAATCTTTGTCAGGCAGCACTTGAAAATCAAGTGTCTCGAGTCATTCATACCTCAACCAGTGAAGTTTATGGTTCGGCAATTTATGTGCCTATTGATGAAAAACATCCTCTTCAAGCGCAGTCCCCTTATAGCGCTTCAAAAATTGGAGCCGATGCCATTGCCATGAGCTTTTATAACGCATTTAATTTGCCACTGACTATCGTCAGGCCCTTTAACACGTATGGCCCTCGACAATCAGCACGCGCAGTCATTCCAACGATTATTTCACAAATTGCGAATGGAATAACCACCATTGAAATAGGTGATCTATCACCCACGCGCGATTTTAATTATGTTGAAGATACCTGTCAGGGGTTTCTTCAATTAGCACGTTGTGAGAAAGCAATCGGCGAGGTTGTTAATATAGGCTCAAATTCAGAAATATCTATTGGGGATACCTTGCGATTAATTGGTGACTTAATGCAATGTCCTGTGGATGTTTTACAATGCCAGGAGCGTTTAAGACCTGTAAAATCAGAAGTCACAAGACTTTGGTGTGATAATACAAAAATTAAGCAACTCACAGGATTCACTCCTAGCCATTCCATCGAAGCGGGTCTTAAAAAAACCATCGATTGGTTTACAACGGAGAAAAATTTAAAGCACTATAAAACGGGCATCTATCATGTTTGATCCGATCATCAATTTTATTCGAGACAGGTATGGAGAAAAAGGACCCATTCCTTTGCACGCCCCCCTTTTTATGGGGAGCGAGCGCGAATTCGTCATTGATGCGATTGATTCAACGTTTGTATCCTCTGTTGGGGCTTATGTTTCTTTGTTTGAGCAACAAATTGCGGAGTACACCAAAAGCCCAAGTGCCGTTGTGACTGTGAATGGAACCAGCGCCTTGCACATTGCCTTGCTGTTAGCCGGAGTCACTGAAAAGGATTATGTGATCACTCAGGCACTAACCTTTGTGGCCACTGGGAATGCCATTGCTTATTGTCATGCAACCCCTATTTTTATTGACGTCGATAAAAATTATTTAGGCCTTTGTCCTCAATCGCTAGAGGCGTGGCTTCAAGAACATGCGTATGTCGATGACCGGGGGCAATGCCTCAATAAACAGGATCATCGCATCATTCGTGCATGCCT
>Ga0214923_10006361_pt1 | contig 13316 bp, 18 predicted proteins | sample LL1510_MetaG_FD_177993 | JGI IMG/M metagenome (GOLD analysis project Ga0214923, IMG submission 177993) | Freshwater microbial communities from Lake Lanier, Atlanta, Georgia, United States - LL-1510 | ecosystem: Environmental > Aquatic > Freshwater > Lake | place: USA: Georgia | collected...
ACCCTTGAGGGCTGGGGTATGCCAGGGTAAGGTTATTATGTTCGAAGGCGACGATTATTTGGGTGTTGCAGTAAACCAAGCTTCTAAATTATGTGATGAAGCCAAACAGGGGGAGGTCTTGGCTGCAGGAATCAAAAGAGCAGACCTCCCTGGATGGGCTTATCCTGTGCATCGACGATTTTTGGATCCTTCGCAGCTAGGCCCACGAGTTGAAGTCATGGATATCAGCATGCCTGCCGAAGAGGTGGAATCTGCTGTGCATGATCCGGTTTGCGGCTTACCTCTACTGGAGGAGGATGTTCCCGAAAAGATGCGAGATGGAGGGTTTTTGTTTTGCTCCCGGGAATGCCATTCTGCTTGGGTTGCAGAGTTGAATGAGGATGTGCTGTAATGCCTGAAGTTCATGGTATTCCTTGCTTTTACATTCACCAAGATGGTGATCAGCCAGATAGCCTGCAAGCGAATCATGCTGTTGACTTGAAGCGTTTGATTCTTGAGGGTGTTTCTCATCAAGCGATCAAAGAAATACAAGAACAGGGGCTTTGGGTGGAAAGCAAATCTACACGCACCACTTACCTGCTGCATAATAACTCGAAGGATGTGTTTTGGGCCCTGGAGTTTCTTCGGGAGAATCCACAAAATCTCAGGGAGCTACTTCGCAGTGAAGCTGCCGCTGGTACTCTAATACGATATAAACACTCTGGATCTCTCGCTGATTTAAGAGGTATGGACTCTGATGAGCTGATGGTTTTGTTGCGTAAGCTTCTGGCTTACTCTGCTGATAGGGACGGAGATGTCCATCAGCGGTGGTATTCCTTATTAACCAACAGCCCCTGTCTTCCTTTCGCCTCTAAAGAGCAGATTTTTCATAAACTTGATTTACTGTCAGAACAAGGAGTATTGGAAAAAGAGGGTGGTAGATGGTATCCAGCATCCAATGATGATCGTTGGCTTCTGAGTTTTCAGGAAGAGCAGGTTCTAGTTGACCGCAGCCGACATGCTGTGCTTCATATCAAGACTTCTCATGCCGAGGAGCACCTTTTTCAAGATTTTCAACAAATGAATCGCTGGTTGGAAGATGCCGTAGATAGTTTTCGCAAGAACCGATACATCAAAACAGCCATACAAGTGCGCGCTCATCCTGCCGTAGACTCAATCGCAGTTCCAGACCTGGGCGGCTTGGGCGACCTTCATCAGTGGGAAGCACTGATTTCCTCAGGGGCAGAGGCCTTAGAAGCTGAAGAAATAGAAACAGTTGCTGAACAAGCTTTGGCTAGCCACCCAGCATCAGACTGGATGCCAGGAATGCATGCAGCTCTGGTATCCAGTCAGCCAGAAAAAGATGATGGAGAGACTCCTTCTCAGCTTGTACACAGCGTTCAGCTACACAACCTGGGCAGCATTGTTCATCTCGGCTCCCCAGTGCAAAAAAGTAGGCTAGGGAGGGAGGCAGTGCCACTGCGACTGTTTCATCCAGTTAATCCTTTTAGCTCGGCACCTCAGCCTATGAGCGCTAGGCCACCCACAGAGGATTAATTGATCAGTCCTGTCCGTTGCGCTTGGTAGCGTAGTAAATCAGACCAAGAGTAACTCCTGCTGGGGCAAGAGCTGCTGCGAACATGACGGTTGAGTAAATAAGAGTTTGCATACTTGGATTATAACTCTTCCAAATCCATTTCGCGGCTAACCCGCACAAAAAAAGTCGTGTAAGCTGATATAGTGTGCTTATGTCGATTACTGACCGCCGTGACCAAATGGATGTGCAAGAACTAGCTGAAGAGCTGGAGCTGCGTTTTCCGGGAGAGGTATCTCGCATGGAGACTCGTTATCCTGAAGCGTGGTATGCCGTAATGGACGGCTATCCGGAAAGTGCGCCCGAAGAAGAAATGGAAGACCTTCTGGACGATCTTCGCTCCCTGCTACGCGTTTAAGAAAAAATACCCTTACTAGTGGGGTATACCTTGATGGCTTGATTGCTTCCCCTATAATAGGGGTATGAGTGAGCAGGACATCAACAAAGATAAAGTAAAACAGCTTTTATCAGACCGTGGCAAACAAAGAAGTCAACAGAGAACTCAGGATAATCTGCACTTAGTATCCGCAGCATTAACCGACAAGAAAGATCATATGCGCGATAGGCGAAAAAAGGCCGAGGAAATGGCTCTGGAAGCAATGCGTCGTTTGCGTAGCAAAAATCGATAAGCATACTATTCCAGGAGTATGATTTGCTCATGCTTCCCAACATTCAGGCAGTATACATAAGCAACGGCGGTGAATACCATGGGTGGCTCGACCTTAACCGTTTCCTTGCATCGCCTGAGCCTATAGACCATTGGCAAGTTTTGTACTGTTTGATGTTTTGCGGACGTTTGGTGTTTCAGGATATCCATTTTCAGTGCACCGATCCGCTGCGTCTTAGGGGATGGCTTGAGCAGTGGCTTAAAACTCCGGTAGGGAGAAAGCTTAAGCAGTCCTATGTTCAAAACTTCAAGGTCCCCGGGGCTCCTGCAATACAGCTTACGTGCATGGTAGTGCCGGACCAGCGAGAGATTTGGTTGTTCTAGGATCTGAATTGAGCCAGCGAGCTGCAGGTATTAATTACCTGGCTGGAAGATAGATTTCTTCCAAGGGTGTTACTTACCCAGTACCACCATCCGTTATGCTGCCAAGCACAATATCTTAGCTTTTTCCCATCCCAATAGTATTGCAGCTGTTTACTGCCTACTCGAACAGTCTCATGTACCATTCTAACTAGAGGCGGGTTGTCCCATCCGACCCCTTGTATTCCCCAATTATTACCATTTTGGTCAATCAAGGTGGCTCGATAAGCGGGATGCATATTGCCCAGAGTGTCTTCTATCTGGTAGGCCCTAGGGGATAAGTCTGAATAGTAACTGCCTATAGGACGCTTGGTGGGAAGCCAAACCTGCCAGTCGGGATGTCCGATTTTATGAGCTTGTTCTTTGCTCCACCCAGCTGTATTTTCCATACCCACGGCCTTCTGCCGCCTCTGGCTGCGCCGCTTGTTAGGATTCTTCTTTTGTTTATGACTGGTTATCTGGGGAGGATTTTCCCATAGCCGCACATTTGATCTGATTTGCTGTGGAGTAGCTAGCGCATACCACACGCCGCCAATGATTTGATCGCTGCCTTGCCAGGGAACCTGATAGGTGGGTTTGGTCGCCGAAAAAGCCAGCAGTCTTAGTAAGTCTGCTATTTCCCATCTTCCTCTTAGGTCGGTACGCATGTGTTGAGATAAAAGGTCAATTAGTTGTTCTCTTTGTTCTAGTAGTTGACTGGGGCCAAACTGAGCAGATAATTGATGGAGGAAATCTTGTTGCCTGAAAGAGCGCAGATAGTCTGTGTCGGTATGACGGAATCTAACGAATTGTAGGGCTTGGGTGCCACATAGTTTTTGGTAACCAGGCTGCAAGTTAATTTCCGAATAATTATCTTGCCCCGGACCATTTTTATGATAATAACGTCTATCTACATCTACATAGGCGCAGCCTAAAGCATCCACCATTCGACTAAAAGCCCCGAAGTTGATTTCAAATACGTGGTTGACACGAATACCCAGGTTTTGCTTAATCGCTCCAACTACTCCTGATGCACCGCCTAATTCATAAGAAGCATTAAATTTTTGCCAACGACCATCAAGCTGTATACGTAGGTCTCGGGGAATGCTCATAACCCCTACCTGGGGCTGGTCGGGATCTAGGTGAAGAAGAATCATGGTGTCTGAACGTCCTCGCTGATGTGCTAGGCGGTCTGTCCATCTGGTGTCTGCTCCTATAAGAAGGATGTTCTGTGAAGATCCAACTTCCGAGCGCTGAAGCTGAGGAATGTTTAGTCTCGGGCTTTTTGCTAGTTGTTGGTTGATGTCCCCTAGGCTATACCACAAAACAGCGAATCCAACCGCTGTTACCACGCCTGCCATAAAAAGAAGGTAACATAACCAGCGGACTGTTTTGCGAAGCCATAATGGGTATAACACACTTTAAACATAGTACGAGACAAGGTAAAAGTGTGGAATCCTGCCTACGGAAAAGCTACCATAGAATATGCCCTTAAACCAGCGCCAAGTTATCATGAATCAGATCGTTGAGGGCTACCAGGCCACATCTGATGTTTTAGAGCGTCAAATAATCTTGGAAAAAATAAGTGAAGTATGGATTGATAGCGCCAAAGAAATTCCTTTGCGGAAGCATGCGTTAGCGATTGTAGACCAGATTGATAATCAAACAGCTCAGTTAGCTGTAGGGCGCGAAGTGAAGCTGCCCAGCGAAATCATAGAACTGAGACAAGCTTTAGCTTGCCTGGTAATTCTCGATCATGAGCCTCGCACAAGAGAACTGGTACGCAAAATGATGAGCACAATTATTATTTGGGCAACTGCCAATAAACGGGATACAGAACTTCTGCTGGTTCCTATCTTGAGACAGATCTCTGTGGGAGAACTTCGTGGTATTGCTCGTTGGTATAGCTTCTAGCGTTTTCTGCGAAGCCACCAACTAGCTCCACCTATCAAAGTAGCTCCAACTCCCAACGCAAGAGCTTTCTTTCTGTTTCCTTCTAGACGGTCAACCCCGCTTTTGATGATCGGCCAAACTTTTTCTTTCATCAGCCATCCAGCCGCCTCTTGTCCGTCCTGGGATTGAATTTCCGCCTGAACCGGCGAATGAACAATAATATGCACTCTGGCGTCTTTTCTCCACAGAGCTCGACGTAGTTCTCCGCGCTCTGTTCCTACGATAGACATTGGGATGGTCGCAACACCTTTGTCTAGTGCTAGTCGAGCTGCCCCTTTCTTTGGCTCTCCCAATCCTTCTCTTACTCGTGTTCCTTCGGGGAACAGAGCAACTAATTCTCCCCGGTCTAGTAGCATTGCAGCTGTATGGATTGCCCCCTGGTCTCCTTTGCCACGCTCTACAGGAAAAGCTCCCAGGTGAACAAACAACCTACCCAAAAGAGGATTACGGAAAAGTTCGCTTTTGCCCATCCAACGTATGGGTCGTTCTGTGGCAAGCGCCTGAAAGGCACTATCCCAAAAAGAACGGTGGTTGGCCGTGACTACAGCTGCCCCTTCTTTGGGTATATTTTCTTGACCACTTATTAGCGGGCGAAACAATAACATAAATATCGGCTTCAGTATTAGGCGCACTGCCCTGTACAGGTGCATGTTGTCTTGATTAAGTTTTAATGCTGCCTTTTGTCTTTTTTCAATCCAGTTCATCGAATCAATTGTACTTGCCTTTGCGCAATGGATCCAATACGAATGTGTTATGCTTTGAATATGCCATCTTCTACTAACTCCAACGATAACACCAGTGAGCTCCAAGAGCTAAGAGCTCGCGCCAAAGAACTATCAATTCCTGGTTATACCAAGTTGAATGCCGAACAGCTTGAGCGAGCTATTTTCACTGCCGAAGAGCTGGACTGGGATTTGGAACACTACAGGCATGAGCACATCAAATGGAGCCGGGGAGGCCTACCTCGCGGCTCGGGTCTTTTGAGATCACTGGAAAGAGCCGCTAGGCTAAGCGGCACTGCTGGAAGCTTATTGATTGCAGAGGCAGCTATGGAAGCAGCCGGTCGAATTGGTGGAAGTCAAGTTGCCGCCCATGGGTTCCGTATCTCCAGGCAGCTTAGACACGAACGTAAACTAGTTCAGATTCTTATGCGCCAGCCACTCTCTAGTGTCTCGGACCTGCTAACTCATCGCGGCCCATCAGCCTTGATCAACGGTACTGGCCATAGCGCACGCCATCATGATTCAGCGTGGCTCGAAGATGCCGCTCACGGCAATCAATCTGCTAGGCGTAAAATGCTGCAGGAGCGCATGCAAATGCTGGGCCTGCACGACGAAGAACATTAAATTAGCTGATCTGTCCTAAATAATCTCTCACAGTTTTGGAGACCACTAATATGTGGTTATGGCGGGTTCTTCTAGACCTATAATAATAAATGGTTGGCCTGCAATACGCTGGTCAGACGATGAGGTCTTGTTTCATTGGAAAACCGAATTACGTCAGGTCTTCTCTGTTGGCACAAATAATCAAGCTGCCCCAGTGCTGGGGCGGCTGGGCATCAATAAGAGGCAAGACCATTTGCACATCTTGGATCAACCTGTAGAAAGTATTTTGAAAAGGTCTATAAGCAAGAACAGGCATGCTCTCAATTCTTTGCCTATGGTTTTGCAAATACCTCGCGAGAAAATGGAAAAAGAATTACCTTGGATGCAACCTCAGGGATATTTTTCTGGGGCAGTTCAATTGGATACAGAATCTCTGTGGAGACTTCTGCTATGGGCTGCAGAGCATTTCAAGTCAGGATCAGATCCTAAGCAAACAATTCTAGAACAAATCTCTAAGCAGCCTAACCGGTTTGGTATTTTAGACCGTTCAGGTTTCCAAAAAATTAGAGACTGTTATTCCGGGACCCCAGACCCTTATGGTTGGCATCAACCACTCCCATCTCAAGAAGGTAGGGTCGCTATGCTTTCAACCTTGAGCCTGGAGAACCCCAAGCGTGTTCTGGTAGTCCTGGAGAATGGCTGGCAAGCCTGGCTTATAGGGTCGTCTTCCCCTGCGACACCGCATCTTCCAGTGAGCTTGAAAGCTCAGGGGGATAATCTAGGGCAACTACAAGCATGGTTGCAAAATGATTTTCATCCTCGCAAACTTAGGTATCTTCGTAAACTACAGGTTGATCCGGCCTCCATAGAGTCTGCCTTCGTCGGTGCGCGTCGCTACGATCCTGGGTTAAAAGGTTCGTTTTATATTGGCAGCCTGGCCCGGTATCTGGTTCATTTAATACCGGACTCGGGGGAGCCAATAAGGCAAAGCAGATGGGACAACCGTATCAGAGTAGACGACTATTCTTCTGCGGAGACTATTGCTCGCAGAGCTGAGGAACACGGCTTAGTCTCTGACATGGACGTTGACCAAATGCGAGAGGCTCTTGCACAAAAAGCTTTGGAAGAGGCAAGACTGGATTTGTCTGGATGGGATGGTCACTGTCCCTCTTCTGGTATTTATTCAGGAGGCCGAGTCGATAGAAGAGTCAGTGCCCTGGAGGCCGCGGCTTGCCAAAGCCTACCCAGCGGCTTGATCATCCATTCTCTACCTGCACTGCCTTCTCGGCTACAGGGCAGAATGACAAGTCGCAGTGTATATCGTCCGCTTAATCCATTCTGCGGCTTAGGCGAGTAAGTTAAAGTGTGGATACTATTTGGAATGTAATCACTGGTATTTTGTGGCAGGTAGACGCTACTGTTCAGAACCTGGGCAACCCGGTGCCTTTTCCTGTCCAGATAAGCCTGGAAGTCATAGCATGGGGTTTAGCTGTTTGGGCTTTCTGGAAAATGGGAGGCGGAGATCAAAAGCAGATTTTCAACGCTATGATTGCAACTACGATCATAGCTGGAGTAGCTTTCATGCTTGGGGCTTCCCAACCTTTGCTGGCATGGCTTTTTGCAGTACCTGTATGTGCGCTTGCATTACTTGCTGGCCGCAGCGACGCTGCGCTTGTAAGGTGGCAGGCAAGATTGGCTTGGATTGTAGCTGCCCTAGCCTCCGGCTGGGGGTTGGATAACGGCCCTGTAGTTGCCCTGGTTGTTTCCTTGTGTGCCTGGACCGTGGGCTGGGCTAGTCGGCGTATGCCTCTTCATTATCGTTCCTGGGCAAGGCCCCCTAAACCTTCAACTAAGGCCGGGACATCCTCTTAGTCGAGGACCATTCTCTGCGATAAGTTTATAGGGTGTCTGAACTAAAAGAAGAATGCGGGGTTGTTGCCCTTTGGACGCCAGGCAGGGATGACGCAGCTCATCGCGCTTATTGGGCTTTAATGGCTTTGCAACACAGAGGCCAAGAGGCAGCCGGAGTTGCCGCCTGGAATCGTTACGAGAACGTTCAAGTAAGGAAAAACATAGGCTTGGTACACAGTGCCCTTCAGCCTGATGAGCTAATGGGTATTCCAGGTGATCTAGCCATAGGTCACGTTCGGTATTCCACCACAGGCAACTCCACTCGCGATAATGCTGGTCCGGTGGTGTTTGACAATATCAGTAGTGTCGCAGTAGCCCACAATGGTAACCTGGTAGGGGCCGAAAGGCTTCGTAGAGAACTTGAACAGGAAGGCCACTCTTTTCATACCAGTAATGACTCGGAAATGATAGCCGCGCTATTGGCTTCACAAGAGGACCTATCCGTTGCCGCCGAAGACATGATGCACAGGATCAAAGGGGCTTATGCCCTGGCCGCCCTAGGGGGTGGAAGAATTGTTGCTGCCCGAGACCGTTGGGGGATTCGACCTTTGGTTTTAGGCCGACTGGACGAGGGGTATGTAATTGCGTCTGAAACCTGTGCACTGGACATGCTTGGAGCTACTGTTTTGCGGGAAGTGGTTCCCGGTGAAATGATTATTCTCGGCAAGGATGGATTACAGTCCAGCCAAGTGCTTCAGAGTACTCCCAGGCCATGCTCTTTTGAACAGATTTATTTTGCCAGGCCCGACAGTCAAATGGCTGGAAGGGTTGTTTACAATACTCGTATTGAACTTGGTAGGCAATTAGCCAAGGATTATCCAGTTGATGCCGACCTTGTAATACCTGTTCCTGACTCAGGCCAACTTATGGCTATTGGGTATGCTCAAAAAAGCGGTATTCAGTTCGGAGAGGGATTGGTCAAGAACCGCTATGTTGGGCGTACTTTTATTGAACCCACCCCCGAACAAAGAGAATTAGCTTTGCGTCGTAAATTTAATACCCTACCGGGGGCTATTTGTGGGCAAAGATTGGTTGTAGTGGATGACTCATTGGTTCGAGGGGCTACCATGGCTCACCTAGTAAGGATGCTTCGGGAGGCTGGCGCAGAGGAAGTGCATCTGCGTATTGCTGCGCCCCCTACCAGGCATCCCTGTTTCTATGGCATCGATATGGGAAGAGAAGGCGAGTACGTGGCTTTGGATGATCAGGGGATGGTTAGACCTGCTGACCAAGTAGGCAAATTGCTGGGAGCTGATAGTCTTCACTATCTAAGTCTGCCTGGCCTTTCTCGTGCTCTTAAACAGCCCCTTGGGGATCTATGCACTGCCTGTTTTACTGGGGACTATCCAATCCCGGGTGAGCTGGAAGATAAAGACGGCTTGGGCCTTTAGATTAGCGCTTAATCACCCGCCATCCACGAGGGCTGGTCTGGCCCCAATCCCACCAGCTCCAACCTGGCGCACCAGCTTGTTTGACTGCCTTGGTGAATTGGCTGATCTGTTCAGGCTGAGGGTCTTGCCAGGTCTGTCCTACCGGATACACTGGTTTGCCTAGACGGAGATTGGCCTGATAGGTATCTCTAACTACTTGAGATGGAGAGACTCCTATTTCGTTCCAGTACATCTGTGGCAGATTTACTTGTGCTCCGTTTGGGCCTCCCAAAAATTCCTGGTAGGGGAAATCTTCATGGTAGGCAACATAGGGAAAACTGGATAACCCCAGGAGATATTTGGTAGTTACCAGCTTGCGAAGGACGCTCATGTAACGTGCTGCTTGGCGAGGATGATTGTTGTACTCGGCTTCTGCGTCAATAATCAGACACTCAGCTCCGGCTTGTTTTGCTAGGGCGGAGATCCTGGCCTCTTCGTCTGGCTTCTTTCCGTAGATATAATGCCATGCGCAAACATGTATTCCAGCCTGATGAAAACGATCTACTAATGCTGGGGTAAACTGCTTCCACCTGTTTATCCCGTCACCACTTTTGATGATTACTGTGCGGATCCCGTGGGCTTTTAGATCCCGGACCATCTGCTCGGTTTTGCCGGTCTGTGGCACATACCATACCCACATAGCAGGCCCCGCGAGGGGCTTACCTGGCGGTATGGGAGGCTTACCGGATGCTTCTCCCATTCCAGCGGCGGCAAAAACAACTGCCCCCACAAGAGCCAAGCCCACCAGACTTCGAAAAAAGGTTTTACCCCTTGGGGTAAGGATGATCTTGTTCGAGCGCTGCTCGGGCCAACTCCCGAAGTCGCTGGACATCTTCGCCTCCTCCCTCTTGGTGAATAATATCTTCCAGAGCTAGTCGCAGTTTTTCTATTCTCTGTGTTAGATGTTCTTCAGCGGGTTGAGACAGAAAGGACTTACTGCAACAAACGACATGTTCTGGAATAGCCATACTTACAGTTTATCTGAAATTGCTGTAAGAGGGAGGATGTTGCAGCTTCTCTTTCTTGCCCCTGCTCCATACACCAGAAGGCCACCTGGGACGGTAAGGTGATTGGGGTTCTTTGCTACTCCCTCCACCTAGATCACCGGGGTTGATTTCCGGCTGGTCATTCTTTAGGCACCATCTAACCATCCACACGAAAAAGACTGCCTTGATGATTCCAAGGGTCATCATAAAAAAGAATAGAGAATGACTCATATGGAGAGTATAACAATAATGCCAATCTTAATTCCAGTAGCTTGCAACCGGAGGAAAGTTAAAGAAAAGGCAAATTAAAAATCTTCTTTTTCCACATTTGATTGGATCTGACTCCTCTTATAGTAGCAGAATCGTCCTTATGAGGACATTGCCAACATGGCTCGCCTTTTCACCGGTTGCCTTGATGGCTGCATTAGCTTTCGCAATCGGTGCCAACGGGCCAGTTTAAACAACATTCAGGTACAACCATATAGTCTGGGGGAAGAGGTGGAGGCTCTTCCCCCAGACGCTTTGGATCCTGATAGCATATCTTTATGCAGTCACACGCTGGATTAACCCTTAGCAGAGCTTACATTGATCAGGAGCGTAGTACTTCTGGTTATTGGTGGGTTGACCAACTACCTGGTGTTGCGGTAGTCAGGACAGACGATTGTTGGAGGCTGCTTAATCCATTAGGTAACCAAATAGCCAAAGACCTTTTTGACTGCTGCCATCTGCGAGGCAGAAAATTCCCTTCCAGAGCAGAAGCTTTGGAGGCGTTGTCTTTGGCAATGGACCTGGTGGTCTAGAGATTTTCAGGGCTAAGTGACATCCATCGGAACTGTCCGCTGTCATCCCTGAAATCTTCAACCGCGAGAACGGCTTGAACTATTTCTGAAAGAATTTCTTCTGGGTCACGGTCTCCAGGGCTGATGACCGTAACAGTCACATTGCCGGTCCATTCCAAAGAGGGTACATCGTTGGGGTCCTCCATGTGGAATTCAGCGGTTTGGTCGTCTTCTTGGAGAGATACTTCGACCGATTGAATATCAAAAGGTATTCCAGCATAACGACGAACTGAATCTGCAACAGAACTAGTTAGTGTTTCTAAATTGGCGTAGTGAAAACTCACTACTGTTGCATGAAACACACATTGAATTAAACCGGTTTCAGTTTGAATTGATTCTTCGGCTGGCAGGAAAGCTGGATTAAATTTAGCCATAAATCAATTATGACAGTAGTCAGAGTGCTTTGCAAGCTGAGTTGCGTTCAAACAGCGGACAATCTACTAAGAAAGAGGTAGGAATTTACTTATATTCCGGGTATGCGAGGTTTCTGTTTAACCGGCCTTCTGACTGCTGTGTGCGCTTTTTTAAGCCTTCAATCAGTTGTTTTGGCCCAAGATACTCACAACAGCGATTCACAGAATACAGGGCCCTATCAGGCCGTTCCTCTGGGTGGAATAGACGTTTTTATCCAGGCGGCCAAAAAGGCATTCGGGCCTCGGTACGCAGGGGTATGGTTTGACTCAACTAATGGTGAATTTCGCATAGGAGTAGTTAGCACGCAAACAGCGGATTTTAGAATATACCTGCGAGACCGTCAACTCGCAGAACGCCTATTTCGGCGATTTAAAATTAGAGGTCAATTAACAGGAGTCCAATTTTCTCAAGATCAGCTCCAAAGCCTTAGCCGATGGATCTCAAAAAGACTGCCCGGGGTTAATCAGAATTCCTATATCCCTATAAGTGTGGGAGAGAAAACCAATTTAAATTATCTGGAGATAACTACACCGCCTCCCAGATTGTCGAACTCTAAGCAAAAGGGGTTGATTAACTTTTTGAATAGTCGTTACAGTCGGATGATTAGAATTTATACAGATTATAAGCGCCCCGTGACTCTTCCTTGCTACGGCTTGTTCTGTGACCCTCCTTTACGAGCTAACATTCTCGGCTATACTAATCTAGCTGGGTGCACTCAAGGGTTTTTAGCTAGAGGAATATCAGATGGCAAGTTGTATCAAATGACAGCAGGTCATTGTCGAGGCAGAATAAACTACAACTGGATGACCGAGTTTACTAACGCTACTGTGCATGCCATAGGCCCTGTAGCTCGTTATGTTTTTGGTCCGACCGGAGATGTGGCAATAGTTTCTGTCCTAAACCCTCCGGGGTGGCGAGCTAGGGCTTGGTTGGTATTACGCGGTGCCAATGGCGCTATTACTAATTCTGCTTATCGGATAACAGCAGATCGTGACGCCCTGGTAGGTCGGCGGGTGTGTGTTTCGGGGGCTGCCGGTTATCCTCTTTCGTGTGGAGTTGTTCAACAAAGAAATGTTTCTGTAACTTACTTAAATCCCCGGGTTACAGTAAACGGATTGTTCCAATTTTCTGCTTGTGTTCGAGGCGGAGACAGCGGCGCCCCTGTATTTTCTGGCGGAGCAGCTTACGGGATAGTGTCCGGTGGGACAAAGGATGCAGGAGGCTCGGGCTGCGTGTCTTTTGCAGAGCCCATTGTAACAGCCCAAAAGTTAATGGGCGTCCGAGTAGCACATGATGTGGGCTAGAGGGCGCACCTGGCTTTTCCAGATGCGCCCTCTATGCCTTTAGGTTTAGCTCTTTTCTTCTAGATCTTTAGAGCCAACTTGTCCTAGTAGTCCACTCAGCGCTCCGCTGATTTCCTGAGGAAGCACAAAAACCTTGTTAGCTTCTCCTCGCGCTAACTCCGGCAGCATCTGCAGGTATTGGTACAGGAGTACTTGGCGGTCTGGGTTGGCTTGGTGGACCGCACCGAATACATTTTCCACTGCTTTAGCTTGGCCTTCTGCTCGGAGGATAGCTGCCTGACGGTCACCTTCGGCTCTAAGCACTGCTGCTTGTTTTTCACCTTCAGCAGTTAGAATCTGGCTTTGCCTTTCACCTTCGGCAGTAAGAATAGCTGCGCGCTTGTCACGGTCGGCTCGCATTTGCTTTTCCATTGCTTCCTGGATAGATGCTGGTGGATCAATGCTTTTTAGTTCAACTCGGTTTACTCGAATACCCCAAGTACCGGTAGCTTCATCCAGTGCTCCGCGGAGCTGTCCATTAATTTGGTCACGGCTGGTTAATGCCGCTTCTAGATCCATGCCGCCGATTACATATG
>Ga0214923_10006362_pt1 | contig 13314 bp, 7 predicted proteins | sample LL1510_MetaG_FD_177993 | JGI IMG/M metagenome (GOLD analysis project Ga0214923, IMG submission 177993) | Freshwater microbial communities from Lake Lanier, Atlanta, Georgia, United States - LL-1510 | ecosystem: Environmental > Aquatic > Freshwater > Lake | place: USA: Georgia | collected 2015-10-15
ATCAGCTACAGTGGTTTTACAAACCGGGGACATAGCCCTTGCCGAAAGTGGCGGTGGACTTGGCGCGGAAATCGGAAATGAGCGACATCAGCGAAGTTGTGCCGCCGTCGGCCACGATGGTTTGGCCGATGATGTAGCCGGCATCCTCGGAACAGAGGAAGACGGCGAGCTTGGCGATCTCGGACTTTTCTCCCGAGCGGCCAAGCGGAATCTTTTCGGCGGCGACCTTGCGGGCGTCCTCCTCGTTGAAGCCGGGGAGCGCCTTGGAATAATTTTCCACCGTGACCCAGCCTGGCGCAATGGCGTTCACCCGGACCCCTTGGTGTGCGATCTCAATGGCGAGCGCTCGAGTGTAGGCGTTGATGGCCCCCTTGGTGGCGGCGTAGAGAGCGTGTTCGGGTGCGCCCGAGAGGCCATGGATGGAGGAGATGTTGACGACCGCCCCGCCGCCATGCGCGATCATCTCCTTCGTGACGCGCTGGGTGAGAAAAAACTGGGCGCGAACGTTGACGTTGAGCAGAAGATCGAACCACTCCGGCTTCACCTCCTGGAAGGGCTTGTTCAAACAAATGCCGGAGTTGTTGATGAGGCAGTCAACGCCACCGAGAAAACGGATGGCCTGCTCGCCAAGACGCACCGCTTCCTCCACTTTTGCGAAATCCGCATGGAACATCTCGCAACGGCGACCCATCGCCCGAATTTCGTCCCGCGCGGTGAGTGCGCCCTCCTTGGTGCTGGAGTAATGCAGCACCACGTCGGCTCCCTGGCGGGCAAATTCCAGGGCCATTTCGCGGCCAAGTCCCGTGCCGGATCCGGTGACCAAGACTCGCTTGCCCTGCATTTTGAGAGGTGGATTCATGGAAGGGTTCCCCACGGGCATTTAGATTGATGGCGCCTTCGTCGGATGAAAAGCCGAATGCGTCTGCCCTATCCCAAAAGACATAATCTTTGAATGAGGTTGATTTACGGAAATGTTCAATGGCGAGTTGGAATGAGGGAATTTAAACCAAGCGCGCCGAAGCAAACTCCTATTTTAATCCGAAAAGCGATGGTAATTGGCGATTTAGTATATCGTTTTACCAACGGAAATTTCTTGTGAAAAGATGTGCAAAGGGACCGCGAATTCACACAATTTGCGAAAGGCGCCAAATGGGGGTGATGTGACCATGAAAACAACTTTGATATCCAACCAGCTTTCTCGACTTCTGGTTTTAAGCGGCATGTTTCTGGCCACACAACTGCGCGGCGAATTTCCTGCCAGTGAAACCTCATCCTCGTCGAAGAGCGATCCCAACCGCTGGGCACTCAAGTGCTGGCTCAAGGCGGAAGACTTGGCCGCCACCGGGCTCAGGCCCGGAGACGCGGTGTGCCTTTGGAAGGATGCCGGATGGAGCTTGCGGTTCGCGCCGGACACTAGCCCGCCCAGGTCCGATGCCGCGCCGGTCTATGCGGAGATTGCTGTGCCGGGCACAACGAACCGGGTTTCCGTGGTCCAGTTCAATGGGGAGTCCGGGCTCCAGCAATTGGATGCGCTCGAAGCGCGGGACGAGGAAATCACCGCCTTCATCATCTTTCGGACGGCGGATTCGCCGCGCTGGAAGAAAATCGTGGCCCGGCGGGACGGAGCACTCTGCACCTATGACGGGGACGTTTCCTCCGCCTTGGTGCCGCGCGGTTACCACACGGCCTACCGTGAAAACGGGCTCCGCTTGGGGGCGGCGGATCGGTTGCCGGTGGCCCTCACCGGGCACCAAGGCGAATACAATCGCGACAGCCGGTTTCGGGGGGAGATCGCGGAAGTCATCGTTTTCGCCCGCCATTTTGGCTCGGCGGGCGACCAGAGCCTGAGTGCGGAACAACAGGCCGTCGAAGCATACCTTGGCGCAAAATATTTTAAGCCGAACGAAAAGACGACCAAGGCAACGACGCCCTGGCAGACCAAGCGGACATCCGTGCCGGCCGTGGCCGCGGATCCTGTTCCGCCGGCGCCCAAAACGGCTTCGGCCATGGACCCGGGGATCGGCTTAGCGTCACCCAATGTTTTTTCCCGGGCGGCCGGGGGTGGCGGGGAAGGCAGTTTTGAATACGCCGCTGGGGACGTCACGCTGCCCTTCAGCTACAAAGCAGAGGTAGCTGACCGCCCGCGTCCGAGGCCGCTCGACTTTCCTGGGCAGCCCAATCCGGATTGCTGCCATGCCTTCGTGAAGATCGACGGTGAGTTGTGGATGTTCCGCATCGACTTCATCGCGGACAAGGGGCGGATCGGCCGATTCAAGGGCCCGAACATCGATACCATGACCCCAATGGAGGACGGCACCTACCCTCCCGAGGTCGGGTTGGGCTGGTTGCTCGGAGGACTCTGGTATGACCAAGCCGAACGGAAACTCTATGCACCGGTCCACATCGAGCAGGAGGGAAATTACCGGTTCCACCCCGCTTGGGGTTGGTTCTCGCGGAAGATCGGCCTCGCGACCAGTGTGGACAAGGGGAAGACGTGGAAATACGAGGGCGATATCATCACGCCGGAGACCTACTACCACACGCGTGATGCTTACAAATTCTCCGGCTCCGACACCTCCAACGGCATGGCAGATTTCGGTTTCTACGTCGATACGCGGGGTGGGTACTTCTATATTTATCCGCTGGAAAGCTGGTATCCGAAGGGGGAATGGGGCGCGCGCTGGGCCCCTCGAGTCGCGCGCTGCGCCATCTCCGACAAGATGGCCCCGGGAAAGTGGCATTACTTCTACCGGGAGAAATGGGATCAGCCTGCGCTGGGCGGCAAATCCAGCATTGTCGGAGCCAGTTATTTCTGGGGCATCCTCTACAGCACGAAGCTCCAACGCTATGTTTCCATTTCACCCTACAACAAGGATCCCTGGTGGCCGCCCTTCACCTACAACGTGGACGGGGTGATCCTCGGCACCTGCACGGACCTTGCGAAGCAGGACTGGGTGTGGGGACACTTTCCGGAGGGCATGCACGGATTCATGAAGCTTTTCAATGTCACCGGCGACGATATCGAAACGTGCGATGACCGGCTTCGCTTCTACTCCTTCTTTGCCGACAACTCCTACCAGAACCTCGACGTCACCCTGCTGGATGCACCGATGCAGGTTAACCAAGGGACACCCCGTTTCGGTTTCCAGCCGAATCCCGAATCCTCGGATCCCATTCTCTCCCGGCGGACCAAGATCGTCGGCTCGACCAGCCCGGAAATGAAATATGCCGGTGGCTGGAGGGAGAAAACCAACCCGAAGGAGTATTACGAAGGCCGCCTCAGGGAGAGCACCACGACCGGTGATAGCGTGGAGTTTCATTTCACCGGACCGGACATCTACTGGCGCGCCTTGCGTTCCCCGGAAAGCGGACAGGCGGATGTTTATTTGGATGGGGAATATCGAAAGACGGTCGATTGCTACAGTCCGCGGGCCACCGTGAGTGAGAATTTCGTCTACCTCAAAACCGGACTGGATCCCGCCCAACCCCATACCATCAAGATCGTCGTCAAGGGTGCCCGTCATCCGAAATCGAAAGGGAATGCCGTCGGGCACATGGCCTTTGAGTTTGCGGCGGAAAGCTACCGGGCCTCGGCGGGTTTCAGCAGCATCATGGGAAAGAACCAATGGCGCTATTTGCAGCGGGCGGGGGAGGCGGAGGAGAGACTACGATTCCTCCCTAGTGATGAGGTTTTCACCCGCGACTGGCAGGGAGAGGGGGCCGTTCGCATTGGAAACAATGTTCAAATCCCGGACGCCGGCCATGAGGCCGTGCGGCAGTGGGTGGCTCCCCATGCGGGAACGGTGCGGATCGAGGGAGAGGTCAGTCATGACCCCGCGGGCGGTACCTCGGCGCGGCTGCTCAAGGGGAAGGAGGAGCTGTGGTCAACCGGGTCAGGATCCTCTGCCGGCCCGGCCCGGCACGACCTGAAGATCGAGGTGGCCCAAGGCGAGAAGATCGATTTTGTGGCCGCCGCCATGAAAGACAGGGCCGGAAAAGTTTTCTGGGATCCCGTCATCACCTACACGCGGAGTGAGTCTCCGGTGTTTCGCTCCAACCCGCCGAGCGACGAGAATCTCGCGCTTGGGAAATACGCCCGGTCCAAGATGCTTTCGTTTGCCGCCCAGCCCTTCCACGCCGTGGATGGCGACGTGCGCACCGCCTTTTCGATCTATCCCGACGACCGCATTGCGTCCGGGGACGACTGGCTGCAGGTGGACTTGGATCGTCCGCAGACGATGGACCGTTATGTGCTGGTGTCTGCCCCGCCGCTCAAGGACTGGCGGCCGGCGAGTTTTACGCTGCAAAAAAGTGATGACGGATTTGCCTGGACGGACGTGGACAAGGTCACCGACAACCATGAGGAGCGTTGTGAACGAAGGGTTCCCGCCTTCACGGCGCGATATGTTCGGCTTTACCTGCCGAAGGGAAAGCCATTCACCCTCCAGGAACTGGAGTTGTATCGGGATGGCGATTCTCTTTGGAAGGCGAAGATGATGGATTTCTTGAAAAGACTGTTTCGAAGAGAGCCGGGCAAAGGCGGGTAGAGTTTTCCTCCATCCCAGACTCTAATTTCTTTTTTTGTCAGTTCCGGAGCCGGCTGAGTCCTTTTGCAGGATCAAGAAGGCTGATTGTGGTTTCTGCGAAAAAGAAACCACGAGGCCACCCTTCATCAATTCCTCCCCTGACATCCGCGATGGCACCGATGGTTTGTCGGCATCCGTCACCGTGTACATGGCTTTCGGCTCCAGTCCGCGAGGTTGCACCCGATAGCCCTCGGAAGGCGGCTCGGCCTTACTGCGCCGGAAAACCTGCACCACCGCCTTTCCCAAGTCGGGCCGGCTGTATTGCCATGCCGCCATGTCTTCTTCGGCCAGGCTCCAGCCGGTCAGGGGATAAAAGTCCCCGCAGTAAACTTCCCGAAGGTCCTTAACCTGCGCCAAGAGCTCTTTCCAACGGTCCCAATCCAGCTCGTTTTTGCTTAGGTAGTTGAAATTGGCGCCGAAGATTGCGCCCAAGCCGCTTCGGAAATCATACGGAGCATCGGAGACTGTCCCGATGCCGGTGTGGGGGGTCCACGGTGCGTGACCCAAAGTCTTGGCTTGATCGGCCACGGGCTTCCACCACGCACCATCCGCCCGCGTGAGGATCATGGCTCTTCGCATCACTTCGAAGTCGATCCGGCTGCCCGTTCCGGAGCAGATGTCGAGTTTTAGGCCCGGATTTTCGGACACGATCGAGTCCCAAAAGTCGTACAGCCCCATCACATGCCGGGTCTCCCTCATGCCGACCCGATCCGGCGGCTCTTGGTTCTGCCAATAGAGGATCGTGTGAAGGTTGGAGTCCATCCGAAATATGGTCACCCCTTGATCGCGAACAAACTTGGAGAAGTATTCTTTGGCCCAGGCCAGCGCCGCGGGATTTCCGAAGTCGAGCAGACGAAAGTTGGAGTCCTTTTGATATTTGCGTTCCGGCAGAAAATCGGCGGGTTCGAGAAGCCATTCCGGATGGTTGTCGGCCAACCAAGTTTTGGGCATCACCCGCTCGGGCTCAAACCAGAGGAGAAAATCCAGGCCCTGCCTCTTGGCGGCTTCGGCCACCGGGCGCAGTCCGTTGGGAAAGCGGACGGGATCCGGCGTCCACGATCCCGTGGTCTTGTCCCATCCGCTCGGCTCCGGTGGGCAGGTGTACCAGCCCGCATCGACCCAGAAGTTATCGACCGGAAGATTGTGGGCCGAGATGTTCGCCAGGCATTCCAGAAGATTGGTCTCGGTGGTTTTCTCGAAAGGGATCACGCCATGCACGCCGGCGGAAATCGGAGGGACCACCGGTTTCCCGTTGATCCGCGGGGTGAAGTGTTCCAAGAGCAGGCGACGAAACTGATTGTGACCGTCGTCCGGATCCTTGCCGCGCCAAGCCATGGCGAGGATCGACGGAGTCCGGATTTCTTCCCCGGGCTGAAGGCTGGCCTTCATCTGCCGGATTCCCGCGGACAGCGAGGTGGTACCCGCTCCGTCCCGTGCGAAGGTCGCGGCCCATTCGCCAGTCCAGCCGATCCCCCAGAAAAGACCGCTCTTTCCGCCGATCGAATCCAAGCGGAAGAAAGGCAACACCTTGTCGGAGGGGCGGCCGCCGTAAGGCACAAACCTGCATCGATCCCCCGGGCGCAAACTCACCTGCGCGGGCTGAAATTCATCCGCTCCGGGAAGGTTTTCCCCTTTAACGTTCGTGCCCCGGTTGTAATTCACCTCCAGAACCGGTTCCGTCTCCGCCGAGGTGGGTAACTGGAGATCGAGCGCGTTCACCTCCTCAAGAAGGGGGGAGGGTTTTGCGCTGTCATTGCGGAACCACAGAACCCACTCCGCCGCGGGAAAATCACGGTAGATCACCGCCTCGGCCCGTGCCTCAAATTGGGTGGCGGGATCGGTGAACTTCATCGTGACCTTGGTGCGCTGGGCGTCGACCTCCTTCACCTCTGTCGTCTCCTTCCAACCCGCCAGAAGCTCCCGCGAGTTGGTTCCACCCCACCGGAAAGTGAAAGGCAACTTTGCCACCTGATTTTCCAGAAAAGGCTGAACCGCCCGGTCGACCGAGTCCCAGGGTTCCGCAGGTTGGACTGCGATCAGGGGGGCGCTGGCGGCCCACCAAGCAATCCACATGGCCTTGCTTCGCCCGGCAACGCGGGCCCATAAACGTAAAAGCGGTATCTTTTTCAAACTGGCACACCTCATGCACCGCTCCGACGACGATGGTTGACGCGGATTGACAATGGAGGGAGTCCCCATGGAAGCGATGATGGATCCCGACGCTTTTATGGCACAGGTGCCGTGAGGCGCAGGAATTTTCGGGGGAAGGAATCCATGGGGAGGGAAGTCTCTTTCGACTGCATGCCGTTGGTAACGGAGCCGATGTTCTTTGTGACCAGGCCCGCACTGGACCAGCCGGTCGCGGACAAATTGGTGCTCCATTGGGGCTGCACCGCGGTATCGATTCTCTGGTTCCAGCGCAGAATCAAGGCATTGCTTCCGCCGAAATTGGTGGTGGACGAGGACATCAGGCCCTTGGGTTCAGCCGAGTTGGGGTTCCCGCCCAAGGCATACTCGAGGAGCTCTTTGTAGCCGTCGCCATCTTTATCGTCAGTCCAGGAGTTAGTTAAACTGTAGAAGCCCCTCCACTCTGCCGGAGAGGACCAGGGAACGCCGGACCCGGCGGAGTCTTTGCGCAAAATGAGGAGGGCCGATTGCGGCTGCTGCGGGAGGGAAACCGCCAAACCGTTGCTCATCAATGCCGCCCCCGACATCCGCGACCACTCGGACGGCTTATCGACATCCGTTACCGTGTAAGTCGCGCTCGAATCCAAACCTTTGGGCCAGAATCGATACCCCCCCGAAGGAATCCCTGCCTGGCTGCGTCGGAAAACCTGCACCACCGATTTCCCCAAGTCGGACCGGTGGTATTGCCACGCCGCCGTGTTTGTTTCGGATAGGCTCCACGTAGTCAAAGGGTAGAAATCGCCGCTATAAATTTCCCGGAGGCTCTGGACCTGCGCCAAAAGCTGCCTCCACTTTTCCCAATCCGCATCGTTCGTGCTCAGGAAGTCAAAATTGACGCAGAACACCGCGCCCAGGCCGCTCCGAAAATCATAAGGGATGTCGGAGACTGCCCCGATACCGGTATGGGGAGTCCAGGGCGCGTGACCGAGGGTCTTGGCCTGATCGGGGACCGACTCCCACCAAGCACTGTCGGCCCGCGTGAGATTCATGGCCCTTCGCATGACCTCGAAGTCGATGCGGCTTCCGGTGCCGGAACAGACATCCAGCTTCAGGCCCGGGTTTTCAAAAACTAGCGTGTCCCAAAACTCATAGAGACCCATGATGTGCCGGGTCTCTCTCATGCCGATCCGATTCGTCGGTTCGTTGTTCTGCCAGTAAAGAACCGGGTGCAGGTTGCAGTCCATGCGGAAAATGGTCACTCCATTCGAGCGGACAAAATTCGAAAAATAGCTTTTCGCCCAGGCCAGCGCGTTGGAATTGCCGAAATCCAAGAGCCGGAAATTGTCCGTGACCTGGTAGTTTCGTTCCGGAAGAAGATTGGCCGCGGGCGCAAGCAGCCATTGGGGGTAGTTCGTGGCCAGCCAGGTATTCGGCATCACCCGCTCCGGTTCGAACCAGACCAGGAAATCCATGCCGCACTGCTTGGCCGCATCGGCCACCGGCCGCAAGCCCTTAGGGAAACGGATGGGATCGGGGGTCCAGCTCCCCGTGGTCTTGTCCCATCCGTTCGTGGTGCCGTTGGCTGGTGGACACGTGTACCAACCGGCATCCAACCAGAAGTTGTCGACCGGCAGATTGCGCGCCGCGATGTTCGTGAGGCAGGCCAGGAGGTTTGCCTCCGAGGTGTTTTCAAACGGGATGATGGCATGCACCCCGGCCGAAATTGGGGGGACCACCGGTTTTCCTCCGATGCGCGGGGTAAAATGTTCCAGGAGCAGGCGGCGGAACTGGTTTTGGCCATCGGTGGATTCGTTTCCGCTCCAGGACATGACCAGAATGGAAGGCGTTCGGATTTCCTCCCCGGGTTGGAGGCTGGCCCTCATCTGCCGGATTCCCGCGGAGAGCGAGGTGGGGCCGGCACCGTCCCGCGCAAAGGTCGCGGCCCATTCGCCGGTCCAGCCGATTCCCCAGAAGAGTCCGCTCCGCCCGCTGGACGAGTCCAAACGAAAGAATGGCAAGACCTTGTCCGAAGGCCGGCCGCCGTAAGGCACAAAGGTGGATTGTCCTCCCGGGCTCAAACCCAACTGCGCCGGCTGGAAATCATCCGGCCCGGGAAGGGGATCTCCGTCCACGTTCGTGCCGCGGTTGTAATTCAAAGAAAGAACCGGATCCGCCGCTGTCGTCGTGGGCAACTGCAGATCGAGCGCGTTGACGTTCTCGAGGAGAGGTGCGGGGGTGGTGGAGCTGCCGTTACGAAACCAAAGCACCCATTCCGCCGCGGGAAAATCACGGTAGATCACCGCCTCGGCCCGTAGCTCGAGTTGGGTGGCCGGATCCGTGAACTTGATGGAGACCTTCGTGCGCCGGGTGTCGAGCTCCGTGACATTGCTGGTCCGCGTCCAATTCGCCAGGAAGTTGCGCGAGTTGGTTCCACCATACCGGAAGGCAAACGGCAACTGCGCCACCTGGGTCTGCAGAAAAGGCTGAACCACCCGGTCCACCGAGTCCCAGGGAGTGGTTGGAATGTTCGTGGTGGCAATGTTCACCTCGAGTCCGAGAGGACTTCCTTGAGCAGCGGCCGGCGCCCCGACCTGGAACTGAACGACATCTCCCGCCGCATAGGTATTGGTAAAGGTGAAGGTGGAAACAGAGGAGGATGGGGACAAAGTCCGCCTGGAGAGGAGGGTGTTGGTCCGGCTGTCCACAATCGCAAAGCTGGTGGACTGACCGTAGTTCCCGTTGACGTAGGAACCGCTGAAGGAATAAGTACCCGCCGTGGGGGCGGTCCACATCAGGATCGCGCCCAAACCATCGGTGGAGGGGGAGAGCCCGGTTCCCTGCAGCCAAAGATATTTGTTATTCACGCCCCCGGGACTATTTGCGTAGCAGGGGGAACCGGTAAACCACTCCTTCGTATATTTTCCGATTTGGGTCAGGGCGTTGGGGAGACCCGCGATGCCGTATTGGTCGTTGTAACCGATCCAAAAATCATTTCCCCCAAGCAAGTAGCTTGATCCCGGTCCGGCGTACTGGCCTCCTGATGTGAGGGGATAAAGAATGCCTGAGGAAGCAGAAAGATAAGTCCCCACACTGGCCGGGGCTCCCACACCGTTAAAATTACCGCCCGCATAACTCCAAGCGGTCGAGTTGGTCAAACCGGTGTCGAATGGAATCTGGCCGGCTAAATTGATCCAGTCTGTTCGGGTGAAATTTCCATTTCCCCCCGTTGCCGGCACGTTGACATAAAAATCATTGAAAGCGCTCCAGGAAGTCACTTGCGCTTCGGCGATGGGGGAAACAGCCATGAGCGCGATCCATGCGAAAGAAACTTGAGCCCAACGAGATAGATGGACGGCTGACTTCATGAAATTCGTATAGATAAGTAATAGTATACCGATCAGGCCTTCTCCACCTGTCTAAGGCTTATTTATTACCTTATTTTCGCCCTCCAGAATTGCAAATATTTGAAAACAAAAGCTTTAGAGCTATATCCTTTCTGTCACATTGGCAAAAAAATCACTCTCACCGCCACCAAGGGCGCCAAGCACGGATTATTTTTAGGGTCTCACCAAAAAACGCTACCCCCGGCATTGAGGGCCAGGTTGCCTCCATCCACCGGAAGCAGCGCGCCCGTGACCATCGAGGAGGCGGAAGACGCGAGGAATAAAACCGGCCCGACCATTTCCTCGGGTCGTCCGAGACGGCCCATGGGAATGCCACGAAGGACCTGTTCATTGGAAGCCTTGCAGGCCGGATCCGCCATGCGGGCCTCCCACCATGAATTGGTGAATTGGCACGGCAGTAGCGCGTTCACCCGGATCTTGTGCCTCGCCCACGCCAAAGCCGTCTCGCGCGTCAACTGCCCGACGCCCGCCTTGGCCACACCGTAGGAGATCGCGCCACGACCCAGCGCGTTCATGCCGCCAATGGAGCCGATATTGATAATCGAACCGCCTTGCCCTCGCGCGATCATCCGGCGCCCCGCCTCCTGCAGGCAGAGAAAATAACCTGTCAGGTTCGTGTTCAGCATGTGCTGCCAGGAAGCCAGCGGCACGTCCTCCGGCTGAAACCGTTCCACCGGCGCCGAGATCCCGTTCACGAGGATGTCCAGTGCGGGATGCAACTTGTCGAATTTGGCAAAAAGAGCAGCGACGTCCTTCTCCTTGGAAACGTCCACGGCCAGCGCATCCGCCCGGCCGCCCGCCGCCCGGATACGCGCCGCCACGGTTTCGCCGTTGGCCCCGGCCATGTCCACCACCACCACGGCGGCACCGGCACGCGCCAACCCTTCGCAGATGGCGGAACCCAGGCTGCCGCCGCCACCGGTGACCATCGCCACGCGGCCGGTCAGATCGAACAAGGAGGGGGAAGGAGTCATGGGTGGGTTTTTATTTTTTTTCGGCGGCCAGATAATCGTGGAGCACCACGCCGCCAATCAGGGAGAAAGCTCCGCACCAGTAAAAGGCGTCCAACTGTTCGCGCACCGGCAGTCGGTGCATCGGGACCGTGGCATGGGGGTGAATCTCGGACGTGCCGGTGCCGGTGAAGCATTGGGGGACATCCATGTCCACAAAGTCACGGGCGGTCAGCTGGCGTACCGCATAGCCCCCGTGGATGTGGGGCATGATTTTTAGATTAATGTTCGTCACCGGATTGACGTGCTGACAGACGTCCTCGAACTTCGCCCTCCGTGCCTTGTAGTGCATCGTGCCGGTGAACACCGTCAACCCGTTGGCGATGACCTGACCCAGGAAAATATCCCCCCGGGCCTCCAGCGTCACAGTGGCAAAGCGCTTGGGCTGGCCATGAAACTCGCGCCCGCCCGCCATGGCGCGGTCGTTGTCCACGTAGAAGTAGGGTGAGTAGGCGCCGATGACGGTTTTGCCGCCGGCTTTGTATTTCGCAGCGACCATGATGTTGGCCTCATAGGTGTTGCGACCCATTCCCGGAACGTCGCCCCAGCGTCCAATTTGCACCATGACGACATCGTTGACCGATTCCAGCGGCGGCGGCAGGAGGGCGGCGATCGCCGCGGGGTCGGTGCGGTATTGGAGAGCCAGCACCTCGCAATCCGAGAAGCGGGCCGGGGGGCGGCCGTGTAACGGGGCATCCATCGGGATGGAATGCGCGGCCAGGGCCAGAGGGGTGGAGGTTCCGGTTTTGTTTTTTTTGGATGGGGTGTTTTTACTCATAAAATTTTGGCGCGCTTCCCAGCAGCGTTTCCGCAATGCGTCCGATCACCCGGCGTCGGCCGCGATAAGCCCAGACCTGGTAGACATCCGTGCTGGTCCTTCGGCCCGTGTCCGCGCCCACGGCGGGAACGTGATGCTCCATCTCGCTAAAGCATCCTCCAATGGCCGGTTCGGCAACGTTGCAGGCCTGCACGGTATCGCCGCGGTCGTTCAAATCATCGAAGGGCGTGTCCACATATTCCCCCGAAGGGTTGGCAAAAAAATTGCGTACGACCAGATCCCAGTTCCGTTGGCCGTTGGATCGCACATAGCCCATGCGCCCGGTCACCTGCACGCCCCGGATGGCAAGTTTGGCGGTCGTCGCGGAGGCCATTCGATAGCGGAGGCAGTGGGGTTCGCGGTGCAAATCCCCCGCGGGAATCTTCCCAAAGATCACCTGCGTTCGCGCCCGGCTGTGCGTGGCCACCATCAGCTCCCCGCCCGCCGGAAGTTGCAGCAACTGCCACAAGCCGATGGGAACGCGGGATTTTTTCGGCTCCCGCAGCAGCTTCAGCGTCACGTTCGTGGTAAATCCGGCGTAGGTGTAGGGCTCCGCGATCTTCGGCTCGGTTCGCAGCGGATCGGGCGCGGCTTCGAAGCCTTTTTCAATCTCCAGCTCCACGGATTGTCTGCGCCGCCGCAGTTCAAGCCGGGTGCGGTTGATGAGACGCAGTTGCCCGTCGTTTTCACGGCAGACGTATTTTCCCGGATCCATGGCCACCGGTTCCCGCCAGGTTTGCCAGAACCGCTTCAGGTCGGAGACGAACAGCTCCGTGGTCGGGGCCAGCCAGGTGCGGTCGCCCCCGGGGTTCGGCCAGCGGGATTCGGCGTAAAGCTTGCGGATCCCGGCGGGGGAGCGGAGCGCATCGTGCGTCCAGAAGAAACCGGACTGCGAATTTCTTGGAAACAGCCCGAGAACGCGTCCGCCCTGCGGCAGCACCACCACGGTGCCGCTGGAGAAATCCAACCGCCGCACAGGTCGGCCGGAGCGTTTTAGGTTCGTGCATAGATGGCGCAGCGAAATGGGCCGGCGAGTCATCGGGATTTCCCGCCCCCTGCCGGTTTTTTTGTCTCGGGATAGAGGTACATGGTTCCGTGTTCCAACTCGCGGTAGCGTTCGCCGATGCCGAGGGCGATGAGGTTGGTGCGGAGCAGGCGGGGTGAGAGGCTGTTGTCGGGGAACAGATCGTGGTGGCAGGGAATGACGACCTTCGCCCCGATGTCCTTGGCTAGTCGCGCGGCTTGGCCGGGGTCCAGGTTGGCAAACGGGTTGATGACGGTGACCAGAACCTCCGGCTGGTGGGGCGCCACGCAGCTGGCGAGCACCTCGTGGTAGCGGGTGTCTCCGGTGAAATAAATCACGGGCGCGC
>Ga0214923_10006363_pt1 | contig 13312 bp, 16 predicted proteins | sample LL1510_MetaG_FD_177993 | JGI IMG/M metagenome (GOLD analysis project Ga0214923, IMG submission 177993) | Freshwater microbial communities from Lake Lanier, Atlanta, Georgia, United States - LL-1510 | ecosystem: Environmental > Aquatic > Freshwater > Lake | place: USA: Georgia | collected...
AAACAACAAAGGATTGTTATTTTTTAAAAAAAAAAAAAAAACAATTATTATAAACAGATATGTCAACTAGAAAGGGATTGCGAAACAAGCGTAAATTAAAAAGAAGTCGCAGGGGTGGGGCAGCAGCAGCAGCAGCAGCAGCAGCAGTAGATCGTTTAGCCGAAGTCAGACTTGCCGCTCAGGGGTTAAATGCTATGCTAAACCCCTCAGACCGTGCAATCGTGAAACGCCGTTTGCAGATTTTATATGGAACTAGCGAAACATGGAAAAAGCTACGCAATGGTAATAACGCGGCGGGATTTGTTAATGCTGAACAATATAATGATCTCCCGGACGATGTTAAAATTGCACTTGCAAGTTTATGCGATAGAATTCGGCAAGTATTTGAACAGCCCTACGGTGTTGCGGAATACACAGGCATTATTCTTATTTTAGTGAACAATAACTTGTATAAGAAGACACAACAGCAAATGTTTAACAATAACAATAATAATAATGACGATATGTCTAATGGTTGGTCTAACGCGGGTAATAATAATAGCATACACAATATGAGTAACGGAAACGAAGAAAATCCTCAATAAAAATTTAAAGGGTCAGCCGAGTTGATTTTCCTGAATAAGGTATTTTATCCTATTATTCGGGTGAGCACAGTTCTTTGATTACATAACTTTTATAACTTATATTTTGTAGTGTTTACATAATATAATTTATAAAATACCTAAATCTTATCAGAACAAACAACTCGGCTCACCCTTGCATGCTTAACAAAATAGGATAAAAGTTATGTAATCAATGAACTACGCCAACCCGTCTAAGTAAATTTAAAAACGGCAGTAGCTGCTACGCTAGGGGTGTCCACAGATCTACAAATTATTGATGCTGTTCCTGCTGATATACCTGTTACTACGCCATTCGGATTAACAGTTGCTACAGCAGGATTTGTGCTAGTCCATGTTAATTCCTTATTTGTAGCCCCTGCTGGCATTACGTTTCCACTAATCTTAGTCGCACTAATACGTGATTTAGTTAAAGGACCAGGCGGATTTAGTGTAATACTTGTTACAGCAACTCGTGTAATAATGTTTATAGGAAGTGTAGCAGTCGAACCAATAGTTGTACAAGTGATATTGACTGTTCCAGGACTTAGAGCAGTAACAACACCATTGTCGTCAACAGTTGCTAATGTGGGATTTGAACTAGACCAAGTCATAGGCATTGGATTAGTGCTAGTAATAATTGTATATTTATTTCCAACAATGTATGGCGAGCCTAGTGTTGTATTAATTGGTTTAGTAAGCAATTCAGCTAATTTGACACCGTTTATGGAACCTAATCCTGTGCAATTATCATACCCACTCTTAGTTTTATAACCACCGTTATTTCCGCTTGTTATGTCGTAGAAACAATTTTTAGGGGCACTATATAAAATTGGATTTATAAATGTTTTCACATTACAAAGTGCGAAGAACGCAGCCGCAGCAGGGGCCGCTATACTTGTGCCACCAAATACCATCCCTGTATTATTTACCAAAAAATAAACACCTGTATTCGGGTCGGCAACCAAGGCAATATCAGGAATAGCCCTACCAGTGTCAGTATTGACAGACTGCCAGGATGGTTTAGTGAACATTTTGCTTACACCGCCTCCACCATAAGACCATGCAGTTTCAATCGTATTTGGAGCTACAGTGTAAGTATTATTTACACAAACCAAGGATGTTCCTCCAACTGCCGTACAAAAAGGCGATGAGGAGGGGAAATCAACATAGTTTCCTGTGCCACCAACTCCATTATTTGAGCCATTATCGCCGGTTGCTGTACAAATCGTAATACCAGCTTCTGCTGCGGCAGCAAACGCAGCGTTTGTAGCATTTAAGGTAGATGCCGACATATAAACTTCGGCCATGCCCCACGAAATCGATATTATATTAGGTTTATATACAACTGAATTGACAGTAACGCCATTCATTGCTGCATTAAACACCGATAGCATACTTGAGGTTGGTCTGCCAAGGAACAAGATTATCACAAGATTTGAAGTCGGCATACATGCACCAATAGTCTCAATATCTAGTGTATTTTCGTATGTAGCACCTCGATCATTAGGATTAGGAGTATTTACAGCCCCATTCACACCAACTATAATCACTTTTGGATAATTAGCACTGGGGATTCCCAAGCTACCCCAATATTTCTGAACATCACCATTTGTTAACACGCCATTAGAATCTACTGAGCCATACAGACCACCACCAAAAGAAAGCACACCAATTACGGTTGTGGCAGTCCCTGAAGGAGCAGGAAAGCCGTAAATCTGAGCTACTTCGGTACCAGTAAAATAGCTACGCCCGGAAGCTCTAGGCCTTAACTCAGTAGGTATACATTTTTGTATTCTGAGTACGCAATTATTTTCTAAAATTTGTTTTCTCTGGCAGACGGGTCCGTGACGACCATTTGTTTTACAACCAAAACAGCAGTGTGTGCCACCGTTATTATTCAAATCAGTGTGAACTAAAAAAATACAGGTTTCTCTATCACACTTCATTTCTACACTAGTACATTCTTAATTTTTTCAATAAATGTATCAAATAGCCTTTGTCGCTTGAGCTGATCCTCACGTTTAATAAAACTAGCAAAGGGGTCATACAGACGAAATTCACCGGACTCTGTTATTGTTAAATAAGCTGTATCGGTAATTGGTAGATAAACATCGTGAAAATTAATAACGTCTATAGCAAGTTCGGTCGAACCATCATTTTCCTTAATCTTTATTGTTGTAAAGTCTTTGGTAAAATGCTGGCGAACCTTTTCGATCGCGTCAATCTTACTCAAAATATGCGAAGTGCTGAACATTTTAATAGAAGTTGGTAGTTATAAAAATACTCAATTTTTTACTCTATTCGGTGTCACCCTTGTAAACAAATTGAATCCTGCCTGTTTTTTTATATAAACATTAATAAATGTTTTATTATGCAGTCGCAAAAGGGAAACAGATAGGTATTTATTTAACGTGGCTGGAATGTAAAAGTCAGGTATATGGCTTTGGTGGTGCTGTCTACAAGAAATTTTCATCAAAAAAAGATGCAGAGGATTTTATTAGTAGCAAGATGGGAACAAGCTTTAGCGAAAAAAGCTTTAGCGGAACAAGCTTTAGCGGAACAAGCTTTAGCGGAACAAGCTTTAGCGAAAAAAGCTTTAGCGAAAAAAGCTTTAGCGAAAAAAGCTTTAGCGAAAAAAGCTTTAGCGAAAAAAGCTTTAGCGAAACAACAGCAATAAAAGCAATAAACGAAATGAACGTAGATTATTATGTTTATACAGATGGGTCATGTACTAATAACGGAAGGGCTAACGCTAAAGCAGGAATAGGAGTATATTTCGGTCATAACGACCCGCGAAATATTTCTAAACCGATTCACGGTAAACAGACTAATAATACAGCTGAACTCAGTGCTATTATTGCGGCATATGATGCAATAGAAGCAGATTTGATTAAAGGGAAAAAAATCACAATCGTATCTGATTCAGAATACGCGATTCGCTGTGCAACATCTTATGGCAAACGCTGTTCTCAGGAAGGTTGGACTAAACAAATACCGAATATGGAGCTAGTAAAACAAATTTACAACCTTTACAACGACAAACACAATGTACAATTTCTACATGTAATGGCACATACAAATAATACAGATATTCATTCTATTGGTAATGCAAATGCGGATAGCCTGGCTAATGCTTCAGTATAGGGCGTCTTATATCTTGAGGTATTTTATCCTATTTTGTGTTACAAAATAAGATAAAAGTTATGTAACTGTGCTCACCTGATCTAGCTACATTGTCCATTATTACAATACCCAGAAGTACAGAAGCGGGTAGCACCTGTCATTGCTTGTAAAACGTCGGCACGACATGGTGCCCCAGTAGGACGGGGCTGTACCTTGCAAAACCCATCAGTACAGGCTAACCCCATACCACAACCATCACTATAACCTGGGACTTTCCTACATTCAGTACCTTCTGTACCTGTAAAACGGCATACCCCACTGCCAGTGGCAGGGTTAATCAGGCAATACCTACTCTTACAATCGCCCCATGTAGTACAGCTGCTCAGATCTTCCCCCTTGCCAGGCGGAGGCAAATGGCATTGGAGTGATGTCGGATGACAAAAACCAGTAACGCACTGGTCGCTTGAACTACATTTATCAAAAAAAGGTATTTTGGCTTTCGCTACTTGTGCAGGTGCGGCAGCTAAAGGATCTACGTATTGCTGGGACGGCGGTGATACGTATACTTGGACAGGTGGCGGTGGTGCGTATACTTGGACAGGTTGTACAGGTGCGTTTACTTGGGCAGTGGGTGGAAAAACAGGATCCGGCGTTGGCAGGGGTTTTGGGTTCGGGTTTATTGTACAAACCCCACTTACCGCCCCATCCGGTTTTAGGCAATATTCAGATTTACATAGGACATTAGAAGTACATCTAGAACCATCATTCCCTATAATTTCACACATGCCGTTAATGCACGCAAAACCAGGTGAACACGCCTTAATACCACATTTACTACCTGTTGTTCCGGGTATTACGGCACACACATTATTTTTACATGTATTAGACTTACAATCTGAGGGTAGATCGCAATCATAACCTAGTCCTCCGGTTGGGGTTGCTTGAAAGAACCCTTCTTGCTTCTTCACAGCATGAGTGTCACAGAAAAAGTTATGCAGTATGTAATAAATGATTGCGAAAATAAGGGCATGAACTAAAGCGATTGTGTATATCTTTCCCTTAGGTGGCAGTGCCACCAATACACGCGGGGTTAGAACGAAAAAAGGGCCCCAACAACAAGGGTTAATGAACAGAGAATTACAAACAATAGGTCCGGGCATCTGATTATAAATCTACTGCTAAACTAAGGATGTTAACAAGCAAAGCCTTTAGTAAGATAAATGAACGTTTAAAAACCAACGCATATAAAACAAACCGCACTTTAAAAACCGAAAACAAAACCTATTTACGAAAAACGCGAACCCGATTATTAGAACAAAATGCTAAAACTGTTAAATATAAACACGGACAACAGGCTAAAATAGCCAAGGCAACCATGTTATTAGAGCGTTTATCAGACCCCGGATTAGAAAGCCCAGACTCTGGTGAAGTTTGGATTAATAGAACCCTCAGCCAAGGCGACTGTTTTTTCAGTTCATTATATCGTGCATTTAAGGAACGCGATTTATTAACAACGGTCACACATGATCTACCTAATTTAAGAGGTAGCACAGAGCTGCGGTTTGTTTCCTCATTTCGAAGACTGCTGGCCGATGAAATAAAGGCAAATAGATTACCCTTTACAGTAAATGCACAAGGCCAACGGGAAGATGCCTATGACTTCTACGCAGGTATGGGTCCTTCGTTAGGTGCGGTAATAGCCTATGACGAAGTTCTTCCAGATTGGTTTAAAACCGCATTTGCAAGTGGTATAAAATCACGTAAGCATTTTTTAAGCGTCTGTGCCAAAGCGGTTCTTAAACGAAAACAGTATGTGGGCGAACTAGAGGTAGAAATAACAAAACGCTTATTGAAGGATATTGGTATTATACTTGAAATCGAAGGGCAGAGGCGTTCTGTTTTAAGCAAACAGAAAATGGGACTACCATTAATAGTTTTATATAATGAATCTGGTGGCCACTATGAGTATTTTTCCTTCAGCAGCAAATGTGGTAAAGACGAATTACGTAACGAATTTAGTCGTAAATGTCATCCTAAATGTAAAGAAAATGAGATAAGATTGCCGCCAGACTTTTTTTGTGATTGCATAGAGGGTTTCGAACGGCATAAAACCACGCGGATTTGTACGGCAAAGAAAACAAGGAAAACAAGAAAATAAAGTATTAGCCAAACTATATTAGCCAAATTATATTATTATTAACTAATAATAATATAAGAAAAACAGTTTAAACAATCATACGTTCGTAAGCCTCTAAATCATCAAGTATTAGTTTTGGCCCGCATAAAATGGGGTCAACCTCTTCACGTTTTAAAAAGATATAGATACCTTCATTATACTCAATGTTATTTAGTTTCACATCAGACGGTGCACCGTGCTCAGATAATCCGTTTAACAAGTTTGCATAACCGTGTTTATATTTTACAAGAACCCATTTCTGAATAAGGTCATAAAGTTGCTTTGACACGAATTTATCTAGCGGAAAATAACAGTGTAAGCTGTATAAAAACTGGCACATATCGCGACCTGTTTTAAAGCATGCTGAACGTGACCCAAAATAGGACCCAGCCTGAATTTTACTTAATTCTGCCGCTGGCTCTTGAATACCATTAGCAATGCAAGCAAATCCGTAGTCAATAAGAACAAGCTGATTTGTGTTTTCACGGAGTAAAACATTATTGACTTTAATATCACGGTGATTCATACGCAATTTAGATTGAAGTAAATCTAATATTTTAGCAAGCTGTTTAATAATATCAATAAAAATTTTATCATTAACAGTCCCAAAAATTAAAGTATTTCGCAGGTGCTTCAATAATGTCTCCCCTTTTATATATTCCATCGATATACAGAGGGAGTTCATTGTTAAATCGCTATTTTGTCTACAAAATACCTCGTACACTTTCGGCACCGACCCGTCCAATGTTTCGCGAACCGCCTGATAGGCCAGTGTCAAGACCGCCGCCTCGTGAATATGTGCCTCTATTTCCTCTTTAATTATATCATTTCTAACATTTTCAGACATTTTAAGTTCTGCTGGTGTCAACAGTATTTCTGACTCTTTAATAACGATTTCTATTTCAGGGCCAGGGTCAGGGCCAAACGACACCTTTTTCCCTGCATTTTTTATTGGAAAATACTGACGCCGTTTGCATAAAAATATCTTACCGTAGGTGCCTTCGTCTATTTTAGATGTCCATTCGTAAACAGGTAGAAATAATTTACCAGAAACATCAGTTAGTGCTTTTGAAAGATATGTCACGGGGTTAGGTGTACTACTTTTAACAATTATATGTGGTAATGAGTTCCAATCCGGTAGATTTTGACTAAGGTCATGTAGGTTACTGGATATCACGGAATTTATGAAGCCATGGGGTCTTAAATCGAACACCATGTCTAAAAGGGTAAGAGAAGTTTTATTTAGATATTATTAAATCAAGCTTTCTAAGCCAATCAATATTAATCGGAGCAATTCCCGTTTGTAGATAAATGCTATGCTGGTCCAATTTATCAAGAACTAAAATACATAGTTCGTCAAGCATGTTATCATTTAGCTCTTCGTCATATTCGATATTAAGCAAAATTTTTGTGCTGTCAATCGGAGACTTTAAAAAATCCAGAACTTCTGACCCGTTTCGACAATTTGTAGCAAGTTTTTCCAGACGATATACGTCGTCAATAAAGCTAATCGCATCTATAATATTTTCAGCCAATGGCTTATTATCTAATTCAATACAGTATGAACAAAAATCGGACCAATCCTTAAATAAAGTTAGCCTTAGACTTTTTTGGATGGTACTAATAAGTTCATCGTGTTCGATTGAAAACGGTTCAGGGTTATGTTTTAGAAACATCGCTAAATACTTCAGTTTCGATTCAATAGAGGTTCTAAATGGGGGAAATACCCACGGCTCTTTCAACAACCCTAAATTATAAATATGGTGAAAAATTATTAGAAAAAGACAATTATCAGGTGTTATAGATTTAGAAAAAAAATGTACCTCATTACAAAAAATCGCCGAATGTGTTTGTTTTAAATATCGATAAATACTTAATGCACCTTTCCAATCGCAGCCATCAATTTCGATGTTTTCTGGCAACTTACTAACATGTACATATCCTAAATCGGTATCTGAGCGAATAGATCCTTCTGGTCCAACTAAAATTAGCGGTTCTTTTGGTAATTTATACGTCGACCGTATAATTGTCCTGTTTGTCCTAATTGTTTTATTCATAAACTTATATAAAGATGAATATTTAAGCGTTGTTTTTTTAAAAAAGTTGAGTAGCTATTTAAAAAAACAACTAATTAGAAATAAAAGATGGCTGACGAATACGAAGAGGCTTTTGATGATGAGGACATTGGTGCAGAGGAGGAGTTTATTGATGAAGATGGCGTAGAGGGGCTTGTTGACGCAACCCCTGGAGTAAAACCAAGCTCTGAGACACAGGTTCTTCTAACACATCATCCTGAGATATGGGTTGATTATAGCGAAACAATTAAAAAGAAGCTTGTAAAAGGTGCAAAGCCGGTAAGCTATCCCTTTCTAAACCAGTTTGAAAAGACAAAGGTCCTAACATTTCGGGCATCTCAGCTTGCACAGGGGTCGAGGCCTTACATCGAGGTTCCTGACGAGGTTACGGATGTTTATACTATTGCCAAGATGGAACTAGCTCAAAAGAAGCTACCATTTATTCTGAAACGCCCGCTCCCGGATGGCGACTATGAGTATTGGCGTTTGAGTGAGCTAATAGTCTTTGATTAGAAAAAAGGCACCTCCTCTGTCTCTAGTGCCCATATTTTGAAAATAAGGACAGTAAGATAAAAGCCCTTATCCCCATATTCGTATACGTTTCTTTGGTTCAATAAACCCATCGGTTTTTTCGGAAATATCAAAGGCATAATAAAATTCGTCAAAGTGTCGTACAATCACATTTACCCGTATTGGTGGCGGAGAATGTCTGTCCTTTTTTAATGCCTGGTCCCGCTTTTCTTTACGGTCCTTATAAACCCATGTTTTTGCATACGCGGTAAAAAAAGCACGCAGGTCTTTTTTCCAAGCGATTTCGTCGCTAGTTTTTCGTGAACGTAAAACATCTAAGCAGATGGCCATGGCTCCAAAATCAGCAAGGTTTTCACCAAGAGTTAGTTCCCCTGATATATTTTGCCCATAGTACTTTTGTTTATCAAACTCCTGGATAAGCTGAGTCGTTTTTTCTTTATAAATTTCTACATCTTCGCTTGTCCACCAAGGTTTATAGTTTCCATTTTCATCAAATTTTCGTCCCTCTTCATCAAAGCCATGTGAAATTTCATGTGCAATAATATTACCTAAGCCAGCTAAATTAATAATAAAGTCCTGGTTAAGTGAGAAGAAAGGATTATTTAGAAAACCAAGGGGTACGCAGAGTTCATTAGCCTCTTGATAATAATAGGCATTAACAGCAAAACAATCATTATCCCAAAGATTTTTATTGCTCCCTTCAGTAAGTTTCTTCATTTCTTTTACTGCTCCAGCATAGCATAAATTTAATAAGTTTTTCAGGAACGTATCAGAAATCTCAACGCCATCAAAATCATCTTCAAAATGCTGTGGAAAGCCCATCTTGAGCCCCATTTTAGTGAGCTTAAAGTTTGCAATCGTTCGGCTTGATTCACTAAGCCAACCAAGCTTCAAGATACGTTTTTTAGCAAAACCTTTTACTATTTCATATAATTTCGTGGATTCGGTTCGAATAGAGCTAAATAATTTTAGATTAGATTCTACGTAAAGTTTACCAACTGCATTTTCACAGAATTCCTTACAAATATTAAAAATATAATGGTCTTTGTTTATCGGTTTTTGCTGACCAACAAGAAACTTAAGGTTAAAATCGAAATAAAAGATTGAATAGGGTTCAGGAAGATCCTCTAAAAAACTTTTATATATATTTAATTTGATTATGCGTTTCCAGACCTGTATACTATGTTTATTAATTTTTGAATAAATATATTTAAATAGCGGAGGGTTTTCGCATATTAGACGCTTTATAGGATGTGAATCAAACACCTTAAAAAAATATTTCATTAGAGGGTAATCTAAAACAATAGAGGCATATGTCATAGGGTTGTAAACAAGCTCGACTTTATAATTATCTTCATAATCGTACAAATGTTTACTAATATCACTTAAAAAATCAATATAAACCTCTCCTATGCTTTCGTCGCCAAATTCCTTACAAATCATATCAATATGTTTTTTGTATGTTTTATACACGGGTCCATTTTTCACAATTTCCTCTTTTATTAAATCAAGCTGTAGTTCGTTAAGAATTACTACGTAGTTATGATTATTTCTAGAGTCTTTAGATATATTGAACTCAATAGGAGACTCAATTCCATACATATTCAGTTTTGCAAAGACAAAAAAAAGCTCTTCATAAGAATTAAATGCAGTCATTTGCTCCACAAAATCTTCAACGATTAGTAAATCCTTAACCCGCCCCTTTTGTATGCTTTCTACGAATAAACGTAATTTACCAGTGCTTTTTTCCTTGAGCAACCGTTGAATATCTATTCGGATTTTCTCATCAAGTTCGTCAAACACACTAATGGAAACATCATTCTTAGGAATTTTTTTATTTTTAAGAATATCTTTATTAATATAACCATAGAAGTCCAAGGCGATATCTGACATCTTGCCCTAGTTTATACTTGTTTTATTCTATACATGAAAAAGTCTTTATTATAATATGTAATATTATGATAAAAAAAAAAACATAGTTATAGTTTCTGTATGGGACTTGGGTTTCGCAATGTCTTGCGTGTTTTAGGCTTTTGAATTAAATAGATTAATACATTTTTTTCTATTCGGTTCTTACCTCTTCCTCTAAAATTATCGATGGGACCAGGGGCAACTAAACTATACCCCTTAGGTTCCATCAACCTATACTTATTTTATATTTAATACCGGGAGTTACAATTTTCCATGTTTCATCATAAATAATAGGCTTGTTACAAAACGGCGAAAATCATCAATCATTTCCTGCTGTGAAACTATAAATAGTATCAAGCCAAGTACAGGATAAAGGGAGGCCTTAAATTGCGATTTTAAAAAAAATATGACCGTAAATAACAATATAAGTTGAATCAGAACACGTCCAAGCTCACGAACCCACGCAGCTATGCTTTGGCCAAAAATCACACACTTTTTAGTTTCCCCATCAAACGAACAAATTTGCGAGCCGCTTACAGTTGAAAACCCCACATCTATTGCGGTACCTAATACCAATGGGCAGACCACATAATAAAGAAAAGACAAATAAAATGGCTGTTCTATATTTGTGGCTTGGCTGAGGTAATTTGTCTGATACGCATTCATCTACAAGGGGCTATGAATAATTGGTCAAACTTGAGGATACTGTGCATCTTTTTTCCAGCTTTCAGCAAGTATTTTCATTCCTGGAGGCATATCCGCAGGTCTTTGCCCAAGACGTAGTGGACCTGATAAAAACTCCGCACTAATTTCATGCGGGTGTTCGTTTTGGTGTACAGTTCCAAAAAACTCTGTCCATGACTCTGGGGGCTCTACTTTCACTAGTCCCGTATTTTGATTCCACCATTTAACAGGAGCTTTGCTCAGACTCAACTCTGTTTCAGATTTATAGACTGGCACAGGCCACCATGTTGATTTCCAACAACAATATGGGTGATCTGCAGTGTCAGGGTTACTTCTACGCATCTTTATCAGGTCGGAGGGCATACCAACCGGAGGTTCGCTGTAAATTTTATAATCCCATTTTAAGGAATAAAATCTTGCCCATGAATCGGGCATCAATCGTTGTAAAATATGCACATGTTCGTGGTCCATTAGTGGTGCTAAAGTGTCTTTGGGAAAATCCACGGGAATAGCTATAACATCTATTCCGCGTGTGTGTGGTAGCCCCTGTTCGCACGTTTTCGGTGTTGTCCATACCCAAACACTCTGTTCACCGATTTTCCGATGAATTTTAAAAATCGGCTTACAATCAGCATCTTTACGTGCCACCTTATCATAATATGTCCATTTACCAGACCAGTCGTAATCAAAGGATGGTTCCTCCCTTTCGCGAAAATAATAGGCTAATGTGCCTACAACAATAATAAAACCAATAATAAATAAAAGCATCAAAAGCATCCGCTCTTTTTACAATGGCGGATTTTATATACGAAGAACAACGTGTAAGGGCCAGTGGTCACTCCACCATAGCTTTGTTAAAACAGAGACCTCTTTTATGATGGGTTCCGACCATCGCCAAATTTTTTTACAAATAGCTACATGGTCTAAATCTTCACCGGTCGGTTCAAAAGTATGTTTTTGAATCCCATTTTTTGGCCCAGTCAAATACAATACATCTTTAGCAGGTTCGCTTTCTGAATTTATATCACCTATAATCAAATGCTGTATTCCTGAAACAGTGTGTAAAAAGTCAACAATCTGCCCCATTTGTTTTTCTCTAATTGGTCGTGTATCTACGCACCCAGAAAAATAATTACAAGGGTTATCAGCCTGCATATGTGTATTAACAACAATAAGCTGTTTCTGCGTTTTTTTGTCAACAAGCAGAAGCCAGTGAAACCCCTTATTTGCTAAATTTTCTGCACCGGTAAACTGTGTAAACTGTGTAAATCCTTCATTAACTACAGACCATCGGTCCGATTTTACTGCAGTCAATAATCCAGAACCTAATAAATTAGAGCCCTTTGCAAAATCGTTCGGCTTTTTAACACTATAATTTTCACTAGCTAAGGCCTTTGTCATACTTTCCAAACGACCATGTGTAAAAACCTCCTGTAGACAGACAATATCATAATCGATGCCAATAAACCATTCGGCAAGTGGCTCTGTCCATGAATCCGGAAAAAAAGGCAACCCACGAATATTATAACTAAATATTTTCACCTCCATAAAATAAAAAAAGAAGTATTATTTATTTTTTGACCGTAATCGGGGTTACTGCCGCCACTGTTTGCCGCAGTTTAGGCAACGCACAAAGATAGTCATAGGCTCATCAGCAGAGCGGGTCTGCATTTCATAATAAGTACACTGTCGCTTATTGCAGCGATTGCACCTAAATTGGTCTGTAGCCATATCCTTGTTGCCTTCCAAAAGCTTTGTCTCACGCTTTAGTTGCTGTTCCATAAGTGGCCGCCACTTTTCAGGATACAACTCACCGTAATTCATGAACGCAATAGCGTGAGGTTTAAATTCATCATCCTTAAGTCGCTCAAGCAATCTGGGATTGTTCACATACGAATTCGGGATAAGATTAGTAATTGTTCGCTTAGAAATAATATTATAAATGTTACTAAAGATAGGATTTTCCCAGTTTTTACGAACCTTACGAACGTCGGCATCGGCAAGTGATGCATTAAATATGCCGATTTCAAGGTCCTGCTGTTGAATATCCGATAGTTCCGAACCAAGAAACTTATTAATAATTTGCTGTGTTTTTACTCGGTGATTAATCATGTTGAAATAAAGTTAATAGTTAACCCCAATTCAACTTTAGCCCGTTTTCTAAAGTAAATATGGCTCAGCCTGAAGTTCAGGTTGATGCATCCACTTAG
>Ga0214923_10006364_pt1 | contig 13312 bp, 11 predicted proteins | sample LL1510_MetaG_FD_177993 | JGI IMG/M metagenome (GOLD analysis project Ga0214923, IMG submission 177993) | Freshwater microbial communities from Lake Lanier, Atlanta, Georgia, United States - LL-1510 | ecosystem: Environmental > Aquatic > Freshwater > Lake | place: USA: Georgia | collected...
AAGGCGCGCTCGCTGGAATGCCGGATCTTGAGTTGTACTTTAGGTGTGTCCACACATAAAGCAAAATCCAGGACATAATTAATCCGCAAACCAGGAACGATTTCTACTATATTCTTTTGAAAGGGCTCAATGTGCTCAGAAGGAATCGACACTGGCACAACAACATCCAATAGAAGTGTCATTTGTATCTCATCCCAATTAATATAAACTTTATAAGTGCCACTATTGGTAATTCTCTCAGAACCCGACCTTTGACTAGGAATAAAACTAAGTGCCTAGTAAAGTTCAATAAACTTCCTTTTCTAATATTGTCAATTACAAGTGTGTATAGGCATTTCAAATCTGTCCCAATCACTAGAAGTGACCTATCTTCGCTGTAAGAAATATACTTAGACAACGCTTTAAAATTATCAACACTAAAGAGTTCAATATCTTTTGAATGTATGTGTAGACTAAAAATAGGTCGAACTTCAGAGCCTTTGGTGAGGACAAGAGAATTATTCTCATCTTGTAAAATTAGTTGCCCATCAAGAGATTGTTTCAAGTTTTTCTCATTATCAGGTGAAAACTCACTATTTTCATGTAAAACTGTTAGACCGTAAGTAGTCCTAGGATCAGTGCCACATAACCATTGTCCCAAGGCTAATCCGTCAAATATCCCTGTACTACCTCTTTGGGATGCTGCAGTAAATATGTCGCTAAAAACTTCGACTCTGTCCGGAAATTTTTCTCTGACTCGCTTTAGTGCTGACATGTCCGTAACTTCGGAATCTTCCTGCGCCTCCTCTAACAACTTATCACACAACCAGTTGGTTTCAGTATAGGAAGGAGAAAAAATAATGCTACCAACATCTCGTTGTTGGTCAACACTGCACCATTTAACTCTTTGGCCCAACTCGTAATCAAATGGAAAATTGGGAAAGAGTATCACATCACTCTCAATGTGAAGTAATGACGTATTCTTGCCCAAATCTTGATGTATTTTCTTTAGTGCCAGAATTCTCTCAAATGTCAGAAACCAATATCCGTTACGAAATGACGCATCATGAGAGAGCCTTGTCTTTAGTTTGTATTCGTTTTTTGGTAGTGTCCTGATGGAGAGTTTTGATTCGATTTTCAAATAATCTCTCATGTCCTGAGAAGAATTGATATATAAGATTGTTTCAAACGGAAACATCTCTGAAACCCTCAAAGCATTACTAAAAACATACTGGGGAATATGTTCTCCCAAGTATACAAAGACTATTTTTAAATTGCTTCTAATAATCACTTTACAAAGAATACACTGGCATTATGATAAATCGACAGGCTACTGGGTTGATTTCTGTGACTCATCACGTAGGTTTTCCTCGAATATCGACGGAATCCGTATAAATTTTTCCAGATTGAGGTGATTGTTTGGGACTATAGCCTCTTTGAACCAAGGATCGGGTGCATATACTTTACCTCCATTCTTTGCCACCATCCATCCTGCCCAAAATGAAAATGAAGAGTTTGACATAATTAAATAATTACAGGCTGCGAGCGTTTTTAGTGTTTTTAAAGGAGAGTTGAAATCTGGGGAGACGAATTCAGCTGATTCCTTAAATGTGATAAGGTCAAATACTTTGGAATCATCTGAGGCAACTAGATACTTAGCTTGATCCACATTTATAGTTTCAATCGCCTTATTATAATATTCAATTGAAAGCACTCCATATTGGGGAATATTAATGTAATCACCTCTTCTTATATGAACTCCAATTAATTTTTTATTTTTTATTTCAAGATCAAATTTAGTTTCATCATTCGCTAATACAAGGGAGATAAATTCTTGACTTCTTATACCTAGACCCTCTACAAGTGCATTATCTTGGAAAAAACCACTTAAAATCCAAGGTAATTTGGTGCCTTCTTCCAATAGGGTGGCGGGGAACCCCTCATTGTTTTCGACCGTCTTAAACTTTTGAGCAATAGAATACTTTAGAGCTAACTTTTTTTCGCTCAGAAGATCTAGCTTACCTATTGCTCTACTTAACCATCTATTGATTTTTTTTGAAGCTAGAAATTTAATTTTTAAAGGATTACCATTTTGTGCTTTTTTAAATACACTCACCAACTGGCGATCATCTAAAAGCAATATAACTCTTTTTTTCCTAATTTCGGAAATTTGAAGAGCTGCCGCCAGCATAAAGAGTTGGTTGCCTAATCTTCCTGCAGAAAGTACAATCAAGAGTAACCCAGTTCTCTTTGATACATGTTGATATCTTAATAGTACCATTTATGGAAAGTACGCTTTCTACACATAATCGTTAGTAGTGCATGACCGAGTAAATACTAAGAATCTCATTTCTGGCGGTAATAGAGCTATTTTTGCTTTGTAATTTTTATCGTGTATCCATATCTATTTACTAAGAATCTCTTTGAAGTGAAATTTGCTTTAGGGACGGGTTTCGAAATAGAGATTTCAGATGGGCATAAAAAGCCAGGTGCAATCTATTAAGTTCTTCTTATATAATAATTTAATGAGTAAACAATCAGCCCGTTTGGCACTCTCGTGGATGATTCGAATATTGTTTTCATTCTTTCATAGACTAATTTACTGGAAAAGGTACCAACGTGTATATTCCGTAAATGTGGCATTAATAACATATCCAAGATATCTATCACTTTCTAGAATTTTCTTAAATGAATTTTTTTTGCATATGGGGCGAGTGTTTGATGAGTCCAATACCAAGTGGGTTTTGATATTCCATCCTTACAGTGCAAGATCCAAGACATCTTGGCACCACAATGGTATATTTATTGAATATTTAGTCCTGAGCCCTAATATTTTGTTGTCGTTAGTCACTCAATTTTTTAAGGACCAAATTTTATCGAATTCTAAAATTAAGAAGAGTTTTTTTGATATTGTTGTTGAACACACGTGGAATGCTTTTTTTGCAAAGTCGCCATTAAAAAACTTGATTGGAATGGGTTTGCAAGGACAATTCGCAAAAATAGCGCACTTTAATGATAGATTAGTTTTTGAAATTGAGCACGGAATTCCACCCGCGGGATTCTCGGCTACTTTCAATCATTTTACTTTCGATGAAAGGGCTGATTGCTATCTTGTTTGGCACGAGCACTACATGCGTCACTATAATTTAGAGAATCAACCCAGAGGGATTCTTTTGGGATATCCAAACAGAGAGACTAATTCTAAGAAAACTAAGAATCGCATAAGTGTGCTGATTGGCCTGACAGTTGACCATCCTCCTTTGTGGGATCCCTGGGGTTTACTAACTCATGAAATAAAATTTGCAATCGAAAGGTGCTTAGAGTTGGGGTATCTAGTGCAATTAAGGTTACACCCCTTTTCAACTCAAGATATTTCTATTGGTCCAAAAAGTAAACCAACATTTAAATCAATTAACTCTTTTTTTAGAGAAATATTCCCGAATATTTCAAGTATAAGCCATCCTCATTACGTTTCAGTTTATGAGGAAATTGATAATAGTGATCTGGTCATAGCCCAAGGGACTTTGGCATTCAATGCCGTAGCCAGGGGAACTCCAGCTGTAATTTTCTCTCAACAAGAGAACTCCCCAGACTTGCCACCAGAGTTTTTAAAATCTGGGTCCGTATTTTTAACCAGTTTTGATGACTTTGGATTAAATTGTAAAAAAGCTTTGGGGAAAAAAATTAATGTGCAACTAAAAGGGTTGACAAGCGAATTTGTTTTACACTTAAAGCCTTAATCTTACATTTTAAAGTGTTAGCCTTCCAGTGAAGAATATTCTTTGACTATCTTTTCCCAGAAAGGGATCCATAAATTATTTCTTTCTACTGCTCTGAAATACTGATTGTTAAAACGAAAATCTTCTAACAATTTAATGTTTACTTCATCTATAGAATTTACAATTAGCATCGGTAAATCTAAATATTCTAATGATTTAGACCATCTAGTTCTTAGTAAAATAGGAAATGATCCTTGGTAAAGAGTCTCCCAAATTCTATGATTTTCGTGACCATTCCCCTCGAGGCAAAGTATAAACCTGTATTTTTTGCACATTAAGTAATATTCATCTTCATGCATGAGGCCTACTGAAACATCAAAAATTTTTGGCTTCATCATGCATTCAATTATTGTCGGTCTGCGGATTGGGTTTGTGTTAGACATCGGTGGCACCCAAACCCTATTTTCAATCATGACTAAGTCAGAGTGTTTGTGATATTTCTTTAAGCCAGATCTCCCCAGATGAAGGTCCTCCAACCCAATAGGTAGAGTTCTGATAACTTTGTGATTTTTTAAGGAGCAATTCTGTATAAGTGCAAGCTTAATACTGGGGGGTAGTTCTAATGATTTATCGAAATTAGTATCAGAGCCACCTGAAACTAAAACTTTTGCACTTACCTGCTTACCCCAAGTACTTAAGAATTCTTGCAAAAAATCTGATTTCACATAAATTGATTTTGCTTTTCTCACCTTTCTTCCATTGACTCTTAGTTGATTTCGAGAAATTCGAACTTTGTATTCAGTGATTTTTGAAAGTGTTTTCTGAGAGAGAAACGGATGGTTGTCCCTGAACCTATACGCGAATCTGCGAAACTGAATGAGGAAAAAGCGTTTGTGGCTAAACTTTAGCGGAGCAAAAGTTTGAAAGGCGCTACACTCGGCAGGTGAGTGAAGGTCGACGCGACTCAAAAAAAAACCTCCTGATACTGGGAGTAACTTCCAGTTTGGCACCTTCCATTATAAAGAGGGCTACGCACCAAGGATACAATATTTACGGCACATTTAGAAATCAAAGTAATGCCTCACACGACTTTGAGGATTTAGTGACTTTGCTTGAACTTGACATATCATCTGAGGCATCAATTTCGAGCTTTGAAAGCTTTATTCAAAATGTTCATTTCGACACTGTTGTGTCCTTAATTGGTAAAACGTTCATAGAAAACAATGTGACTGAAAAATCCTCTAGTGTTGCCCTTTATCTTAATAGTTACATAACCAATCTAATCTGCTTGTTTGATAAAGTTATTGCATCGCTGGAAATCACTCAGAAGAAATCCTCCTTCACTTTTGTATCTTCTCGAGCGGCTATTTATGGAAGCTTTGACCCCTATTATGCAGCGACAAAGGGTGCTCTACAAGCCTATGTGACATCGGTTTCCAGTAAGTACCCGCAAATTACTTTCCACTTAATTGTCTCAGGCTTAATAGAAGAGTCCAAAATGTTTCTGGAAATGGACTTAGTTAACGTTGAGAAACACCGAACGCGTGCTGGAAATCAGTTGGCCCATATTGATGATTTTGGCAATTTCCTGTTTTCGACTATCGAATCAAAACAATCTGGACTTATTCATTGGTTTGGGAAAAACTATTGATGCAGCATGTGGCCATAGTAGGAGCAGGTATTTTTGGTTTGCAGCTGGCTATTGATTTGCATGATTTAGGTTACAGAGTTGATGTGTTTGAAGAAAAAGGAAGAATTCTTTCTGGATCAACATCGAAAAGTCTCCTACGCATTCATAAAGGACTTCATTACCCTCGCCATCTTCCAACCGCTAAACAATCTTTGAGAAATTATGATTCATTTGTCGAGAGGTTTGCGGGAGCCGTAAATACAAATTTCAATAATTACTACCTTTTAGCAGAGAAGGGTTCTAAAGTTAGCTTGGAAGAGATGCGCCAGTTTCTTGGCAAGCTAAAGTCTGATGCAGAGTTAATCGAACTAGAGCAGTTAGCGCAACTAGGGATAAACCCTATGGGCGTTTCCCTAGCTGTCAGTAATAAAGAAGGTGTTGTTGATTTAGATTCATTGCGAGAATTATTCGCTCGTGAACTTAGTTGCAGGCAAATTAAGCTTAATTTAAATTGTAAAGTTCGAGAGGTCAAACAATATGCTTCAAAGTGGGGACTCTCAAGTCAAGATAATGAGCTGGGATTATTTGATATTTTAGTTTTTGCTACCTATGGGACTCGTCCGATTCTAGCTGGCCTTAACTCCGTGCGACCCAAATTAATGGAGTACCACCGCACATTAACACTAGAATTAAAATTGAACATAGAAAAAATCGGAGTAACAATCATTGATGGTGATTTTTTAACCGTCCTCCCCAAGGGATTCAGTAATTCATATCTCATCTATGGACCGAACCCTTCTCGACTAGAAGTTGAAACTAGTACAGAAGTACCTGAACGCTGGCTTACTCCTAATTGGGTAGAAAAAAATTCTGAACGGATCAGTGAGGCTTCATTAACTCTGATTGACAGAGTTGAGCAAATACTCCCGGAAAGTAAACCAATTATCTCTGGAAAACCTTTGATAGGAATTCGACCCGTGGGAGTAAATCTACAAAGCACTGATGCAAGAGAGAGCAATGTAATAGAGCTCTGTCACAACCTATTCGAAATCTATTCCGGAAAAATTGATCACTGTCTTGAAATCTCTCGAAACCTTGTGAGATTGATTCATAATAAGTGAACTGGAGCTTTCTGAGCTCTTACTAGAGACTTAGAATATTTCTGTGCTAATTTCAACTCGCAACAAAAATTAGTGCTTAAAGATTTTGTAAGATAAAGATAACATTATTTCACTATTTGTATGTAATTTTTGAGAAATGAATGCCTATTGAAGAGAACGATATGCAATTCTACATTTCGATGATAAAAACATTTTACTGTCAATGAGACGGCTATATATTGGCAAACAGTTGAGATTATAGAGAATTACAATAATAGCGTCGCTTCATTCTTTGAATTAGTATATTTTCTTACAGAAAGGACTACGAATTTGTTAGCAACAGAGGTTTGGGTACCATCTAATTGAAACAGGAATTTCTTGTTTGCAATTGCCGCGATGGTTTGGAGACGTCCATAGTTTTCATTATTTGCGATTATAAATCCATCCTTTATCTCTAGCTCAGCCAGTTCTCGATTTGCCTGTCTAAGTGTTATAGCACTTTCACTCACTGTCCTAGAACCAATAGCACTTGTAGAAGATAAGGTCCCTAAAACTACTAGGAGTGTAGCTAGGAGCATACGGAAACTACTCGGAATTTTTTCGATAATTTTTGCGCTTTTAACTACTAATCCAAGAGCAAAGACTGATGATGGAATTGCTGAGAGAATAAATGCATGCGCTTGATGACCAAGCCATAAACTCTCTTCACCATTTCTGACGAAAACTATACTAACGGCACAAGTAATAATCCATATATCCAAGGGTTGCAAGCCAATTCGATTGTGACGAAAAAGTAACATTCGTACTATCCCATATAATAAAAAGTATTTAAACGCAACCCAGAAGATGAAAAAGATTGTGCCCATTACCTTAAATGCTGCAGGTAATGGATACAGAAAGTTGGCTACCATTACATTTGTGTAATCAGGAACCCACCCAGACAAAGCAGAAAAGCTTTCAACCCACTCTTTGAATTGGAATGAGAGAAGTAATTGCCCACCCTGACTGCTAATACCGAAACCCAGAAAAGTGAATTTAGTATCACCTGCGAGTAGCCCCTTAGGTGCATGAATCCAAGAAAATACAGATAAGCTCAATAATGACAGCGCAAGGAGCGTAAATGAGTGGCTTGGTCGCCAACTCTTTGAGATCAGAAGGTACAAAATAGTTACAAGCGAAACTGCCAAAATGGGCGCTTTACAAAGGCCAATCAACATGAAAATTAAGACTAAGGCATTAGGTTGCCTACGGCCCTGTACAATAGACATTGACGCGATAGCCAGGCCAATTGCTGGAGCAAATGAACTAACTAGCATGACGTAAGCCCATTCTGCCCCCCAAATAAAAAGCAATGCTCCTAAACCACCAATCAAAAACTGAAAACGCAAATTGTCACAAAGATATAGGAACCTTTTAAGGATCAAAAATGTAAAGAAAAAGACAAGAAACCCTCTCAAAAAAATAAAATCTAAAAACTCAGCTGACCCGATTGGCAATGTAAGTGGAACTAGAAAGAGGCTTGATAAAATATTAGCAAGTCCCATTTCCATTGGAACCGCAAAGTCAAGTTGTAAATTACCTTTATTAATTAGATTAGCCAAAAATCCAAAGTATACTAAATCATGATTCTCAAAAATAAAAAAACTCGGGAACATCCATAAAGTTAAAGCGATTGATATCACGCCTAATTTCAGATTTTGACTCCTTAAAACATTAGATTTTATATTTAAATTAAAGAGCTGTACAATGACCTGATAACGCTTTCTTGCAAGTCCGTTTTTAAATGACAATTCTCTGTAGCTTTTATAGAATAAAGCAGAAGTTCCAAATAGGCCAACGCACGTAAAGAAAGTTGAGGCTTTAACAATTAAGTATGGTTTGGTAAATAAGATGAGTGATAGAAATACGGCATTTAGACCTAAACCTATAAAGCATCTTTCAGCAGTCCCTCTTATTTTTAGAATTGAACCGATTCCATATGATCCAGTTAGCGCAATGCAAAGGTACAATAAACTTATTGAGTCTATTGAATAGAATATCGATGATAGCACTTGTCTCTCCTGCCCTGAAATCTTAAAGTACTAATAGCCATACATAAACTATTTGTAATAAGTCTAGTGTTAATCGGAAGTTACTTGGGTGAGAACCGCTAAATTTAATCGTTGCGTTATAAATGATTTTACACCAAAAGACAACGGCCTCATAGGCTGGTCAAAACGTAATCAAGCCCTCATATAGTATAAATCAAGCAGGTGGGGTTAAATACCTGAAATGTAAGAGAAAGGTAATAATATGGAACAATGTTAGGGGTCACTATGCATTCTTGGATGACAGATCTCTTTTTTTTGAATAGATCACTTAGTGGTAACGGTAATAGAGAAACTTTGTTATATTTCAAAAAGATAGTGCCTGAGTTACGGTTAGGTGAGATACCCTCAGGAGAAAAAGTTTTTGACTGGATCGTGCCCGACGAATGGAATGTTGAAAACGCCTTTATCGAAAATATGCAAGGACAAAGATTTGCGGAGTTTAGGAAGAATAACTTACACCTTGTTGGATACAGCGAAGCAGTTAATAAGATTGTAACTAAATCTGAATTACTACACCACTTATATTTCTTGCCTGAATCTCCAGAAGCAATACCATATATCACTTCATACTATAATCGAACTTGGGGCTTTTGTATTTCGAAAAAACAATTTGATTTACTAGGAGAAGGTCCCTTTAAAGTTGTTATTGATTCTTCCTTTAAATCTAAAACTGAGGGAGGTTCGCTTAGTTATGGGGAGATATTTCTTCCAGGAAAATCAAGCCAGGAGGTTTTGTTCTCTACTTATATTTGTCATCCATCGATGGCAAACAATGAATTGAGTGGGCCCGTTACCGCGATTGCCTTAGCAAATCATATTAAAAACTTTGATCACCATTATTCTTACCGCATTCTTTTCCTTCCAGAAACTATAGGAGCTATATATTTTTTGAGTAATAACTTTGATCATATAAAGAGGAACTGTATCGCTGGCTGGGTGTTGACTTGCATCGGCGATGCAGGTGCGTTTTCGTATATTCCAAGTCGTCACGCCAATAATTATGCGGATAGAATTACGAAAAAAGTACTGAGAAAGTATCATCCAGATTACATCAGTTATTCGTGGTTAGACAGGGGATCTGATGAAAGACAGTGGTGTTCACCCGGCGTGGACTTGCCTATATGTAGCATAACTCGAAGCAAATATGGAACCTTCCCGCAGTATCACACCAGCCTAGATGACCTTAACTTTGTAACTGCTCACGAATTAGATAAATCATTTGAATTAATATGTAAAATTGTAGAGGAAGTGGAGGGGAACCGTGTGCCTTTAGCAACAACTTTTTGTGAGCCTCAATTAGGAAGAAGAGGACTCTATCCAAATTTGTCCACTTTAAACTCCTACTCTATCAATGTGAGGCAAGTTGCAGATGTATTATCTTTTTCAGACGGAACTATGACTATTGATGAGATTGCTAAAGCATGTAAAATAACGAGAGGAGAAGCTGATATTATCTTTAAAACGCTGCGTAATAAAGGGTTGGTAGAGATTTAAGTAAGGTTTGCCAAAAAATCCCACATAAATCTTGTTTAAGAATAATATTTTACTTTCTTGCTATGAAACTGAATTTTTCTTCAGTTAATTTACTCTCTATATTTAGTGTCTGATGAACCTTAGCGCTGGAATTAGAAAAATCTACAAGTAAGTTACTTATTCTATTGAAGTCAAAGGTGCTGATGATTTCAACATTCTTAAAGTTACCAGAGGTGAAGTGTCCAAAAGTATTTTGGGAAATCTCTCTACCAAAATTTAAATCAGGATGATTTACTCCAAACCAATCAAATGCAACAAAGAATCCATCTTTCCTTAATGTTCTAAACACTTCTGAAACCCCTTTAGAAATAGTTTTCGAGTCTGTACATGTCAAGACACTTCGATCAACTATAAAGTCAAAATACTCATTTGGGAATTTAATTTCGCAAACATCAGAAACAAATACCTCTATTTTTAATCCTCGTGTTCTTGCTCTTTCTTGGGTTTCCTCTACAGCAATTCTCGAAACGTCTATTCCGTAACAATCAAAGCCCATTTCTGCAAGAGGAATAAGATTGTTTCCTACTCCGCATCCTATTTCAAGTAGCTTCATCGCTCTATCAGGACCTTTATGGCGTAAATTGTTTATCGTGGAAAGAACCTCAACATAGGGCCATAGATTCCATTGTTGCCGTCTTGAATATACTTGATCATCCCAAAAATTCATTTTGATCCCACTAATAACTTATTTTAAAATAAGGCTTTGGCGCCGCACCAAAACTATGCTTAGCGTCAGCAAGAAGTGGACCATTAGCGCCGTTAAAATCTATCAAATCAACTTCTAATCGATACGCCAATTCAAAGATTAATTTATAGAGGTAGGTTGGCAAGAAATATTGACTTGCAAAACTCTTCTCAGCAATATTAATAATGACATTTAAAGTTTGTTTATATATTCCTAGAAGCGTGAAACCCACCATTTTTTCACTTGAAGAATCGCGAACCGTAATAGAGTACACTCCTTCTGCATTGGATAAGTTTAGATATCTCTCCATCACAACATAAAGATCTTCATCGCTCTTTTCCGCTTCATATGCAAATGGCAGGCTACTGTAAAACTTCATTACCTCTTCTGCATTATGGTCATTGGCAGAAGTATTAAATCTTGATTCTGGAATATGTTTCAGCTCCCACCTTTTAACTTGTCTGAATTTCTTTGACATGTTGTCCAGGCTGCTCACTTGTAGGATTGCTGTATACTTAAGCTCAATAAGAATTGGCTCACTATTTTGAGACCGCCAAATAAATGGTCTAACATCAATCAAAGTTGGCTTTAACTCGGCTGCAAAAATTTGATACTGCTCTCTAAATTTATCTAGGAATGCATCGTATACATCTTTTGTTAACTTTAAAGCCCTATGCTCAGGTAAATAAGGTAAAGGCATTTTCCAAACTGGACCCACATAATAAGTGAATGGGAGGGACGACAGACATTTGTCATTTGAATTCAATGGTACTGGCCAAATACAAATCAGTTCATTTCCTCTAAAGTAACCCCACCAGTCAATCTTAGTAAATACTTTAGTTAATACTTGTGGTAGCGTAAAAAAACTAAAGTCGAACTCATCCACACTCATTACTAAAAATGGTGGATCTATTCTAACAACGGACATACCCTACGGCTCCTACTGTTGCTTTATTCACATAACTATACTGCAACAATGGACAAACCAGATCTCTTTATTGTCGGTGCAGGTAGCGTGGGTCTGCTACTTGCTTTACGTTATGCAAAGGAATTTCGTCAAATTGATATAGTAGAGTCTAGGAGACATATTGGTGGAATAGCACGGGATTTTTATGATGCGTCTGGATTAGTATTCTTTCGAGGTTGTCAGTATTTATCTCGAGAGTATTTGCCTGATGATACCTTAGAAAAATTAAATTTGTATAGTTTCGAACATCGCTATTCCTCTATAACTGAGCAAGGGAGACAGTGGAATTTTAGTAGGGATTTTTCTGGGCCAGCCTTCCGCATCGACTCTCTAGATATTAGCGTTAAACAAACTAAAGTCACAAATGTCCAAGAAGCTCTAGATCAATACCCTTCTAACATTAGAAACCACCTAGAGAGTTTCATAAGTAGAGTAACAAAACACGATTTATCTAAATTACACTCTTCTAGTCTTACGTCCCTAAGCATGGACCGTATTACAAGTACTACAGACGAGGATAAGCTTCTAAAGCTAAAGCAAAGTGATGGTTTAATTGACTCCCTCTATGGTGTCAGAAGGGAAATTCTTGGCCTCTCCTATGAGATGGGCTACCTGCCAAAGTTGGGTTATGACAGTTTTTTCCAATCATTGAGCGAATATTTGAAAGAGCAAGCCAAAGTAAATTTTCACATTTCTTTGAATTTTAGACCTGAAGATATTGCAGAAACGGATTTGATTCCAAACTTACAATACAAACTATGGTGTGCTGATCCAAGGCCAGTCGTTAAATACTGCACCGGTTGCAATCTGCAGTCTCTGTCTTATAGCGTACATATATATGGTTTACTCATTTTGCAACATTCCAATCTAGAGCTGCCTTACTACATTAATGTATTCAGCGCTTCAAATCCTATATTGAGGTTGTTCTTTTATAGCTCTGATTCAGAAGTCAAAATAAGTGTGGAGTCTGTATCACCATTTGGTTCGCAGTTAGAGTTGATAGAGGCAGTGCAAAAGTTACTAATTCACACTTCTTTGGAAATTAAGTTTGGAGCTGAAATATTTGCTTATAGAAAAACTCGAAGGTATTTTCCAATAACAATTTCAGACTATATTAATATTGAGAGTAGCATGAAAGCACTTGGTGCTCAGTATTGGAGGGATACCTATCCATACTTATATGGTAGAAAAGAGCGCTTGAGTTTAATAACTTCAGACTTAGATCATGATCTTCCAATAACCGGCCCGAATTAGGTTGTTGTAATTATACTAATCGTAGTATTCCTATTTGTAATAATCCCAATTCGGGACTATAAAATTTCAGTGCCTAAACTTCTTGTAAGGAGGAATTTGTATGCGAGCTTTATTTTGGAGGTCAAACATACCCTGCCAAGTCAGACCAGCTCTTTTCGGATCATGGAGCCGCCCATGAGAATCGAACTCATGACCTTCGCTTTACGAGAGCGACGCTCTACCGACTGAGCTAGGGCGGCGATGCGTTTAAGTCTATTAAATTAGGATTTAATCCAAGCGTACAACGCCATTAGGCGTTGCAAGATGAACCGCCACAAGTCCAGTCTGACCATCGTTAGCCTCTGGCAAAACCCAT
>Ga0214923_10006365_pt1 | contig 13309 bp, 13 predicted proteins | sample LL1510_MetaG_FD_177993 | JGI IMG/M metagenome (GOLD analysis project Ga0214923, IMG submission 177993) | Freshwater microbial communities from Lake Lanier, Atlanta, Georgia, United States - LL-1510 | ecosystem: Environmental > Aquatic > Freshwater > Lake | place: USA: Georgia | collected...
AGAAATGCTCAGGTTATTGCTAAATACCTACAAAATAAGGGATATCACGTTGTAGTTTCACTTATGACACCTTACTTAGATATTAGAGAAGAATTTAAAAATAACACAGAAAATGTATATGAGATTTATGTTCATACCACAGATATAAGGGGTAGAGAACAATTCCACGTTGAAGATTTTCAAAAACCTGTATCGAATTATTTAGATATGGATACAACAAATATAACACCAGAAAAAAGTTTAAAGGAGATTATAGATTATGTCGGATTGGTATAAAAAAGTACACGTTCAGTCATCATTAGAACGTAAAGAAGGACAATATGCTATGTTTATTGGTAGATGGCAACCATTACATAAAGGACATCAAGAGATGTTTCAACAAGCGGTGAATGAAGGTAAGAACATATTAATTTGTATTAGAGACATTCAACCTGATGAAAAAAATCCATATTCATCTGAAGAAGTAAAATCAAATATCTTAAACCATTATTCAAAAGAAGTGGAAGAAGGTAAAGTAAAAGTAATGGTAATTCCTGATATTTGTTCGGTAGAGTTTGGTAGAGGTGTTGGTTATGATATTATTGAACATTTACCACCATTGGAAATTGCTGATATTTCAGCAACAAAAATAAGGGAACAATTAAAATCTGAGGGGAAATTATAATGAAAACTTATAAGATTAGATTTAATACGGCATCTACAAATGATAATGTTAGATGGAGATTAATACCTGATGATGGTGAAGAAATATTGGTTTCAGATGTTTTTGTTGATGGTGAGGTATTCACAACAAAAGATAATATAGATGGTATTGGGTATAAGTGGCATATTACTTGTAAAGGTAATTGTATTATTAGAGATAATATTGCTTATATAACAACACCACCGAAAAATTCCGCATTTAAAAGACACTTACTAAAAACAATATCATATAGATTTTTAGGAACTTTAACAACCGTAATAACTGCGTATTGTTTAGGAGCACCAATAGCATTGGCTTCAATGTTAGGTATTGGTGAATTAGTATTAAAACCTATTATTTATTTTTTACACGAAAGACTTTGGTATAAGTATATCAAAATAAAGTAATCATCCATAACAACAAATATTTCATAAAGTGAAGTATTTATATGAGATGAATGAGGCAATATCAAAAGAAAGATTATCTTCCAAAAATTTATATTTAAATAAGTTTACCAATAAAAAACAAACTAAAAAGAAAGAAATTAAACCAGACGATAATAGTTTAATTGATTTAAGAAATAGTTTAAAAATTATTGACTATACTGATATTATTTTTGATTTAGGTGATAAGTGGGGTCCAAATGAACAATTTTATAATATTGGATTTAAAGATAAAAGTATTGATGTGTTATTAACTTACGCTAAAAATTATGCGGTATCCCATAAAATTGTCGGTGAAAAAATTAATCAAAATAAATTCGACATATCGGTTAGTGTAAATAAATCTGAGTTTAATAGAGTTCATTTCCATAAAGCACTACCTAAATTATTAAGAGGTATTGGTTTCGGATATAAGATTTATAAATCTTTAGGTATGGAATTAGGTTATATATCGTCAGATAATACAGCCTCAATGTCCGCACAATCAGTTTGGTATCATTTAGTTCAAGATTCAAATTTTAATCATATTATTAGTAAAAACTTTGTTTTAATTATTAATAAAAATATTCCAATAGATTTAAAAATTAATATAGTTAAAAGTTATATGACAGAATACTCATGGTTATTTGAAGATGATAATGAGTTTGATATTGACGATGAATTAGTTCAAGAATTAGAAGAATATGGCAATACCTAAGAAGAATGTAAGTATTGTTGCTCAGAAACAACTAAATAGTGAAAGGATTGATTTAGTTGAACGTATTAGGAAGAACGAAAGTTTCTTACCGAAAGGGATATTGCATGAAGATTTGGATAGAGGATTTGTTAGTTTTGTAAATGATGATTTGAAACTAACTATTGATGGTAATGTAGTTCCAGTATTATTTATTTCATTACAAAATTGGAATGAATTTACAAAAACTTGGGAGTTTTCTGATAAATATAAAAATGTTCAGATGCCATTCATAACAATTGTAAGGAACACTAAAGTAAATTTAAACGATCAAATGAAGTATAATATACCTTATTTATTTAAAAAAGATTTATTACGAGTTCCTGTGTGGAATGGAGTTAGAAATGGTTATGACATATATGAAATACCACAACCAATAAGAGTTGATGTATCTTATGATGTAACAATATTTTCAACGAGAATAAAAGAATTGAATAGGTTTAATAAAATTGTATTAACTAAGTTTTCATCTAATCAAGCGTATACATCAATAAACGGACATTATATTCCAATAAAATTAGATGGTGTGTCAAGTGACAACCAAGTAGATATAATGAGTAAAAAGTTTTATAAACAAACTTATAAATTGATTGAAGAGGGGTTATTATTGGATGAAAATAACTTTATAATAAAACCAGCGATTGATAGAACAATAATAAATTATAATATATAATGTATTATAAAGTATTTATATATAATGGGAATACCTAAAAAAAATATAAAAATTAAATTACAAAAGGAATTAAACTCTGAAAGGGTTTCTTTGGTTGAAAGGATAAGACAAAACGAAAGTTTCTTACCTAAAGGGGTGTTGCATGAAGATTTAGATAGGGGATTTGTTGAGTTTACAAATAAAAAACTAACTTTAAATATAGACGGTAAAGAAGTTCCGGTATTATTTTTATCAATACAAAATTGGAATGAGTTTACAAAAACTTGGCAATTTTCTGATAAATATAAAAATGTTCAGATGCCATTCATAACAATTGTAAGAAATACAGATGTTGTATTGTCGGACAATATGAAATATAATATACCTTATTTATATAAGAAATCCATATTAAAAGTTCCTGTGTGGAATGGTAATAGAAATGGTTATGATATTTATGAAATACCACAACCAATACACGTTGATGTTCAATATGAAGTAAGATTATTCTCATCAAGATTAAGGGAATTAAATGAGTTTAATAAAATTGTATTGACTGAGTTTTCATCTAATCAAGCCTATACCGATGTAAATGGACATTACGTTCCAATAACATTAGATGGTATAGATGATGAACACGAAATAAGTGATATAAATAAAAAGAGATTTTACGTTCAAAAGTATAATTTTAATTTACACGGATTTTTATTAGATGAAGAAGAGTTCATAATAAAACCAGCCGTTAGTAGAATATTAACAAATTATAAGTTTTTAGGTCAAAAAAGGGGTAAAAAAACACAAAATGTAAGTGTAAATAAGTTTAACGATGGACACTTAGAAATATTCATTGAGTTTTTTGTTGATTCACCATTAAACGTATCATTTGTTGTAGATGGAGAATATACAATAAATGGTGTTGTAGCGGATAATACAAGTTTTTATGAAATAAAAAAGAATGGGGTGTCAGTAACACCAACATTTAATTTAGTTCAAGGGGATATTGTGGAAATTATTGTATCACAAACTAATTCAAGTGTTAATAGTAGTGTAACATTATTAGGAACATATAACGCTAATTTAGGTGTTGAAAGTTTTATAACTGATGTAGATTCATCTTTAGCGGGATATTACTTTGAAAAGAAAACAATATATAATTTAATGTATGATCCAAATACAACGGAATTAACATTTAATAATTTATATCCTGGAATGTTAAAAGAAGTAACTAATGTTAAATCAGATATAACATCATATAGTATTTATAAAAATAATAGTTTAGTAACCTTACCTGTTTCAGTAAATGCGAACGATCAAATAAAAGTATCAATCGTTAGAACTGATGTAACACAATCCAGTTATTTGAGTATTATTCAAATATTTAATAATAGTGCAATAACAATAAACGGATGATGAGTTCATTTAGACAAAATATAAGTGTATTATCAACAAAGATACTTCAAATTAGCGGTGATTCATCAACAAAATCCGTTAAGATGTTTAATTCTACTACTGATTGGGGTGTTCCTGTTGGTGGGTATTATTCAATAACTTATTTAGTATCTGAACATAATAAAGGATTAACCCCTTTCTTTTTAGTTGAAGAGTTAGTTTCTACTTTTTATAATGTTGTTATACCTGATAGTATAACTACAAATGCGAATGGTGATATTATCATATCGGTAATAGATTCACCAAATGGAAGATTTTCCGGAAGAATTATAGTAGTATAATGTTATTTGTAAAAATAACAACTATTTATAGAGTAAATAAATTATAAAAAGATAAAAAAATAAATTATGGCAGAACAAATAAACGTATCACCTGGTGTATATACTAGTGAAGTTGATTTAACATTCGCAGCACAAAGTTTGGGAGTTAGTTCATTAGGTATAGTAGGTGAGGCTCAAAGAGGACCAGCGTTTGAACCAATTTTAGTAAAAAACTACGATGAATTCACTACTTATTTTGGTGGTGCAAATCCTGAAAAATTCTCAGGAACACAAATTTTAAAATATGAAGGTAATTACATAGCGAGAGAATACCTTTCACAAGCGAGTCAAATGTATATGACAAGAATATTAGGTTTAAGTGGTTATGATGCAGGTTCGGCTTGGTCAATCAACACAATCGCACAACCAGATATTTCAACAATATCATTAACAGGACCAACAAATGTTTATACACCATTCCAATTAACAACTGGTGGAACATTAACATTTACATACCCATCATTTTTATCACCTTATCAAAGAGTGGTATCAGCAACAACTAATCAATTCTTTAGTTCAGTTGTTAGTTCATACGGTTCAAGAATTGGAGCGTTATCAGCATCAACTATATCATATAGATATGGTGATTTAAGTGCGACAACAATTTCAACAATTACAGGTGTTACAACAGCAGCAATGACTGACGTTTTAGGTAGTACCATAAGTGATAGTACTTGGCTTAATAATTTATTCGTATCAACAGGAGTAAATACATTTTCAGGTATTACCTATGGTGTTTATGTAACAGGTTTAACTTTAAATCCGGGTGGTACTTACACAGGTACAACTAATTTCATCAATTATAACGCATCAGTTGCGGGTTATAGTGGTTGGGATAATTTAGTAGTGGCAACATTAAGAAGTGACGCTAATTGGTCTAACAATACATTAACACCGGTTGTTAGTGGAAATCCTATTTTAATACCGACAGATGATATAACATTAAATTCTAAAGGTGGTTTCAAATTAAGTGGAACAACTACAGCGGGAGCATCATTTAATTACTCTGTTAGTATGGATAATACTAAAAAAGAATACATACCACTTGTATTAGGTAAACAACCAAAAGAAAAACAAAGTGCTTTATTTGTTGAAGAGATATATACTGAGTTATTAAACTATGGTTATTTAAAGGGTTATATTAGAGGTTTAAAAACTACTTTAACTACTAACTCATCTTCATCAGGTGTAAATATGACAAACTATAAAGAACAATGGGCTACACCAGCAACACCTTATTTTGTATCAGAATTAAGAGGAACTGACGTATTCAAATTATTTAGAGTTATAACAATTTCTGATGGTGATGCAGCAAATACTTTAGTTAAAATATCAATTCAAAATATCAATTTAGAAAGAAGAGAATTTGATTTAATCGTAAGGGATTTTAATGATACAGATGCTAATCCGGTTATTTTAGAAAAGTATGTAAGATGTTCAATGGATGAAAGTCAATTGACTTATGTTGGTAAAAAAGTTGGAACTATTGATGGTAAGTATGACTTAAAATCTAAATATATTATGATTGAGTTTGCTACTGACGCTCCATCAACAGCGGTACCAGCAGGTTTTATGGGTTATACCATTAGAACATATGGTTCAGGAACAGCAAACCCTAAGATTCAATATAAGACTAAATACTTTACAGCGGGTGAAACAATTACAAATCCACCAGCGGGTATTTCACCAGTAATTTCAAGTGGAGATAATATTAGAAAATCTTTCTTAGGTATATCTAATAGTAATTTCTGGAGTTATGATAGTGATTTCTTCCAATACAAAGGTAATGTAGCATCAACTACAACAACTAAAGGTTTCCATATGGATTCAGGTGCAACTTCTGTAAGTGTAAATGGTGTAGCGGCAACTTTTGATGTTGGTGTGGCTCCATTCCAAACAGAAGCGGGAACATCTGGAACCGTATATGAAAGTTTATTAAGTAGAAAATTCACAGCAGCACCTTATGGTGGTTATGATGGATGGGATATTTATAGGTCTTATAGAACTAACGGTGATAGTTATAGAATTGGACAAACAACTTATACTAACGAAGGGTTTAGTACTTTAGGTAATTCTGACTACTACGCTTACAAAGCGGCTATTGATAAATATTCAAACCCTGAAGATGCGGATATCAACGTATTGGTAACTCCTGGTATTGATATTGAAAACAATTCATCATTAGTTGAACATACTATTGATATGGTAGAAAATGATAGGGCTGATAGTATCTACATTCCAACTTTACCTGATATTAATATGTTTGCTTCTGATTCTTCAGATACGGCTAATTGGTATGATTCAAATGCAGTTGTTTCATTATTAGATGAAGTAGGTATCGATTCTAACTATACAGCGACTTATTACCCATTTGTTCTTTACAATGACACAGAAAATAATTCTAAGGTATGGATGCCACCAACAGCTGAAGTTGTAAGAAACTTAGCCTTGACTGACAATATATCATATGAATGGTTTGCAATTGCAGGAACTGAAAGAGGTTTAGTTGTATCAAAACCAAGAAGAAAATTATCTCAAACAGATAGGGATACATTATATCCAGGTAGAATCAATCCAATCGCTACATTTAGAGGTGTTGGACCAGTTATTTGGGGTAATAGAAACTTACAAATTAGAGATTCTGTTCTTGATAGATTGAATATCAGAAGATTGTTATTACAAACAAGAAAACTTATATCAGCAGTTGGTTTAAGATTATTATTCCAACCAAACGATCAACAAGTAAGAAATGACTTCTTGAATTTAGTAAATCCAATCTTAGATGGTATCAGAAGAGAAAGAGGTTTAACAGATTTCAGAGTTAAATTGAGTAACGCACCTGAAGATATTGATAATAATGAATTAAATGGCACAATTTTTCTAAAACCAACCTCAACTTTGGAATATATTAACATTCAGTTTGTTATCACTCCTCAAGGAGCTTCATTTGAGAATGTATAATAACTAAAATAAGTTAAATTAGAAAGGTGAATATTAATTTATTCACCTTTTTTTTGTTAATTCAATTAATAATACTTATGTTTGTCCAAAATTAACAAATTGTAATATTTATATAATATGAAGAAATTGATATTAGAAGGAAGAAAACTTAGGGTGTATAAATTTGATTGGGATGATAATATACTAAATCTTCCAACAAAGATTAAGATGTATAAAAGTAATAAACCTGTATATGTATCAACAAGTGAATTTGCTGAACTAAGGAATAATTCAGAATACAAAGTTAAGGATGACGCTTTTGAGGAATTTAGGGATTATGGTGTAAGGGGAGAAAATGCGTTTATAGAAGATACTAAAAAGGCTATAGAAAATAATAAACAAGCACCTTCTTTTAAGAAGTTTAAAGAGGCTTTAAAATATGGTAATTACTTTGCTATCATTACAGCGAGAGGACACGCACCAGACACATTAAAAAGGGGTGTGAGGACATTTATTAATATGGCTTTAACTCCCGATGAAAAGATAGTATTTAAAAAAAATTTAAAAAAATTATATGGTGATTTACCGTTTAATGAATTGGTTGAAAAGTACTTGAATGAACAAAGATATTACCCTGTTTCATCACCTGAATTTCAAAAACAATTTGGATCTATGACTGGTGCTGAAAAACCTGAATTGGCTAAACAAATAGCGTCAAGGGATTTTATTGATTATATTGAGGGTGTTGCTAAATCTTTAGATGCTAAAGATATAAGGATTAAGAATCCTAAATCTAGAGGTGAGTTAGAGATTAGTGTGGGTTTTTCAGATGACGATAAGAAAAATGTGAAAGCGATGGAGGAGTTTATGAAATCACTAAAAAAAGAAAAACCTGATATGACATTTGTTATTTACGATACTTCAAACCCTAAAGATGTTAAAAAGATGGTTATTGAACGTTTAATAAAAGAGTCTAAGGATGTAAGTGAATATAAAGTAATCCCTGATATTCATGGAGAAATTAAAACAATAATTGAAGAGACTGGTTTAGTTTATGATGACTATGAGGAATCTTTTGTGGAATACGCTGATTATGAGGAGGGTGGATATGAAGGGTATTACGAAATAAAAATATCATTAGATAGTCCAAGATATTCTGGTGATATTACACCTGAACAATATTTAAGAGTAAAAGAAAAACTTAAAAGGTTGGTTGGTGTTGATTATGTGGATATTAACACAAATAATAGAAGAATAACAATCTCAATGATTGATGAATACCCTGATATGTTTATATAAAATATGATATTAACTGAATATAATAAAAAAGATATTGATGTCTTAAAGGAATTAGACGATGATTTCACGGTTGCTCTTGAATTTGAGTTAGAAACTGATGATTCATATATCCCTGAAGATGAGGATGACGAAAATACGATTGAACAAATAAGAACGTCTGTTCATAATCAATTAAAGGATGATAAAAGAGCAAATCCTACTTTTATTGATAATATAATTGATCAAATAGAATTGGATGATGAAGATTTTACGTATGATGAGTTGTTAAACACATCTCTTTATATGGTTAAAAATGAAAAACGTATTATTGATGTAATAAGAGCAATTTCAATGCAATATACCAACGACAATTTAACTTATTTATCAATGAAAGTGAGGGAGTATTTACCTAATTTTTACGATAAATGGTCGGATAAGATGAAATTTGAGATTGATTCATCGTTAGATAGGGGTGTTGAATTTTCACCATTAACGTATTTGAATTCCATATCTGAAACAATAGATATGATAAATGATTTTTACGATGACTTTGATAAACAATCGTATTGGAAGTTTACGGAAAAAACAGGTTTACATATCAATATTGGTTTTAAAGAAAAAAAAGATTGGAATGTTCTTAAAGGGGTGTTATTTTTAAGTGATGACCCATCAACATCAAAAAATAAAGTTCCTTATGTTTTTAAGGGTATTGAAAAAAGGGTAGAATCAAAATACGCCGGATCATTTAAACGTCTGGTATTTGGTAAGGTTAGTGAAGAAAAAGATACTTTTACCGTTAATAAACAAAATTTAAAGGATGTTGAAGGTTATTTCAATGAATACCTATTTAAGTTATTGGATACTGAAGGGTATCAGAGTCCCACTTATTTTAAGTTATATGGTTTTAATATAACAAGATTAAAGAAATATAACTATATTGAGTTTAGGTATCTTGGAGGTCCTATAAATAGGGATGTTTTAATTGATAAATTATTCTATTTCTGTCATTTATGTACTTTAATGACTCAACCTGATTATAAAAAAAATCAGTATTACAAGAGATTATATAACTTTTTAAAATTATTTTAAAAAAAAATTTGGTGGTTTGATTTTAAGTTGTATATTTGTACCACAATAAACGAAACATATATGAGTAACACAAAACGTGAATCAATCATCAAAAAAATCAATCTTTTAAAAGAAAAAACCACAGCTAATGGTTGTTCAGAAGCGGAAGCTATGACAGCGGCTGAAATGATTTCAAGACTTCTTCAAGAATACGATTTGTCTATGACAGAAGTTGAGGTTAAATCCCAAGAGTTTATTACCGAACAAATTGACATTAGTGGTAAAACTAAAAAACCTATTCACGATGTAGTTACTTCAATTGGTTATTTTACAGACACTAAAGTTTATTTTACCAAACGTGTTGGTAAATATGTCTATAACTTCTTTGGGGCTAAAAAGGATGTTGAGTTCGCTGGTTATTTATTCGATTTATTATCACACGCTATGGATAACGAATACAGTAAATACCAAAAAACATCTGAGTATAATATGATTGGTGGTAAAGTAGCACGTGGTTCTTTCTATAAGGGTATGATTATCAGATTAAGTCAAAGACTTCGTGAAATGAAAAATAACCTTACTAACGAAGCACAAGAGTCTGGGTTGGTGTTGTATAACAAAATGGGGATTACCGAACAAATGTTTAGAGAAAATAACCCATCTTTAAGATTAAAAACATCAACTTCAAAAATGACGATATCGGATAGAACGGCATTTAATTCAGGTAAAGATGCCGCGAATCGTGTAAATATTACATCAGGATTGGGTGGTAAAAAAGTGTCAGAATCTATGAGATTAACAGCTTAAAAAATAAAACCACATATATATGTGGTTTTATTCGTTACAAACTATTTATGGTTATGGAACGATACACAAAATTAAGGTATGTTATAAAAAACACAATAAGGGAATTTTTAAACGAACAATACGTGGATTCAGAATTAAACTTGGTTGAAATGTCTCAAGATGACATAAATGAGATTTTACGTGGTTATATTGAATGTGCTCTATTTACAGAAGAAGAACGATTAGAGGATGAATTAACATACGATATAGATGACGAGGATTATGAAGATATGGATGATATTGAAAAAATTATCAACCTAAATGGTAAGTTAGATAAAAAGACATTTACCTCATTCATATCTGATGATATTGATGTTGATAGTAGGATTAGTGCATATAAAGACATAAAACAATTTATTAAAGATTCAGGTGATACCGCAATAAAAGAAGCTATTGATGAAAATGGGTTATTTAAATTAGGGATGGATATTTGGTTAACAAGGAATGGTCATGGTGCTGGATTTTTCGACCATAATTATGAGAATGAAGAAATTTTAATGGATGCGAGTCGAAAACTTAAATCAAAAGATTTGTATGTGGGTGATGACAATAAGTTATATTTTACGTAATTAAGAATTAAAACCTAATTTAGATTTTAACCTTTCAACCTCGTTAATGATAATTTTAGGATCTTCGGAACCTACTTTTTCAAAATCAAATTTTGATTTTATATTGGTAGCAAAAAACTTACCAATACTTTCAGATTCTTGTAATTTTAAGAATGTAGGCATATCAACATTTATGTATTTGTAGATATTACCATTATTGAATGTAATAAATAAATCATTATCTAAGAATTTATATACCGATTTATAGACATTTGATGATTCATAGATACTTGTGATTTTATCTTTTTCTTTAGTTGTTTCTAATAACATATTTGACTTATTTGAGTATATTTATTATATATAAAGAAAGGTAAGAAAAAAAATAAAAATTTGTAGTTGAATTAAAAAATTTTATTATCTTTGTATAACATATGGGCTTTTACCGGTTTTGACCTGTAATGTTTGAGCCTTTTAAACAAGCAAGACCTGCACTAAGTCTTTAAAAACTGAAGCAAAAAATCAACTGGCAACGGTTACAATTCAGAGGACATGATGAGCCTCCCAACTTCACTTATGAAGAGCTTCAAAACTCAAGAAGCTGAACTTGAGTTAGCTTAAGTGAATTTGGCTTTAAGCCAAACACAGCAACCCCTTTTGGTAGAGTAGTTAATAACTATCACACATTTTTCTGATTGGTGTTAAAATAAGAGGAATATTTGGTTATTAGAAAATATCCTAAGCTTGTAAATAATTTAATTGATTTCAAATTACAGGAACGGGGGTTCGATCCCCCCAAAGTCCACGAAAAGTTTAAGTTTTATCCTTTTTATCAAACTTTAAATGTTAGAAAATGGATTGGTGGAGTGATACAATTCTGTCACCTCAGAAACCCGACAGAAATGTTGGGTTTTTTATTTATAGGTATCCTGAAACTAAATAAGATAATTTTTCAATTTCTTCTATTTGTTCATCATTCAATTTCTTTCTTGTTTTAATAAATGAAACTCTAACAAATCCAAATATAGAACCTTCAATATTTTCAATAACAAAACCATAATCGTGTTTAATCCCTTTATTGAAAAGATAGTTTTTCCACGTTGATGGGTGTTCAGTTTCATTGGTATCTAATGAATATTTTTTATCATCAAAAAATGGCATAAAATGATCTGAAAACGGTGTGAGTAATACATCTTTAAAATCCATATTTTCTATTGAAATTCCTGAAGAAACAACTTCATAAATCATACTACCTTTAGTAAATTCAACTTTTTGTCCTTTCTTATTATAAAAAACACCTCCATTATGTAGGACTGTAATAGATACCCTATCAGCATTTGTGATTTCAAGTATTTGTTGTAACTTACCCACAATCTGTTTAGATTTGGTGATGTTACGTTTTATTTTTTGAATTTTAGTATTGTTTTTGTGTTTATCAACATAAACTTTAACAATGTATCCAATACCCCCACTAAGAATACCTAATAGGGATACGATAACAGGTACCGGTATGTAAATTCCAAATATTATCATTTCTTTAATTTTCTATACTCTATAAATATATATAATTGAAAAGGAAACTATTTATATATAAAAAAAATGGGAAAATATAGAACATATTTTAGTAAAAACAATACATTAGTTAGAAATTCTTATGTTAATACAGCAAGAAATCCAATTGTTGAGTTATATTATGGTTTTGATCAAAATCAATCAAGAACTTTTTCAAGGTATATTTTTGATATTGATTTAAAAAATATAAATAATTTATATACAGGTAAAACAATTTCTACATTAAACGGAACAACTCACACATTAAACTTAAAGAATTGTTCGTCTTTTGATGAATTATTTGGTGAGGCTGTTGGTTCTAAAACAAGGGGTAATTCATTTGATATTATTTTATTTAAAATAAGTGGTGAAACTTGGGATCAAGGTATTGGTTATGACTACGCTGATTACAAGACAGAAACTTTAATTAGAGAACCTTTTACCTATACGGAAACACCTTCAAATTGGTTTTATAATAAAACTAATTCAAGTTGGAATTCACCTGGTGTTTATAGTACACCTAATATTATAGCAACACAACATTTTGATTTGGGTAATGAAGATTTGAAATTAGATATTTCAAGTGAAATAAATAATAGATTACAGAATAAAATATTTAGTGGTGTAAGTTATGGTTTAGCATTTACAACATCATTGGAAAATATACCTTATTCAGCGACTACATTTGACGCTTCATTACAATACGTAGGTTTCTTTTCTAAATATACACAAACATTTTATCAACCTTATTTGGAAACAAATTACGATGATTTAATTCAAGACGATAGAAACTTCTTTTATAAGG
>Ga0214923_10006366_pt1 | contig 13308 bp, 14 predicted proteins | sample LL1510_MetaG_FD_177993 | JGI IMG/M metagenome (GOLD analysis project Ga0214923, IMG submission 177993) | Freshwater microbial communities from Lake Lanier, Atlanta, Georgia, United States - LL-1510 | ecosystem: Environmental > Aquatic > Freshwater > Lake | place: USA: Georgia | collected...
ATACATACAGCATCCCAAGGTAGAAAAATATGCAAATATTGTGGGGATCGGTATGAGAAATTTATTTGTGACCATTCAGGAATATGGACAGCTCATATATCCAAATATAGTAGAGAAAAAGAAATTCCCAGATTATTTAGAATCATATGCATACTGGTCGCAGTACAAACCTTGCATTGCAAATCGCTCTGTTACATATAAAGAGTAATACTGCATTACTGTTGTTACACAATTGTGTTACTAATGCGTCATTTTTGATTATAGTACTTTATGATACGCTTATATGCTTCTTCATTCTCCTGTTTGGTTCTTACAGATTTTATACTTCTATAAGTCAAGCTTATTCTTTCTCCTACCGGTTTTGAGGTTTTTGCTATGCGGTGTTTATAATGCTTGTTTGTATTCCAATCCAAAATTTGAAGTGAACCATGAGGTGTTTGGTAAGAAGTGACTTCTCCTGTTCCAATATGTTTTAGTTGAAAAACTCTACTATCTCCAAGAGAAACAGTACATACACTTGTACCTTCCACGAAGTCAGGAGTTTTGTCATGATGATATCCTATATGGTCATCACCACTTGTATAACGATTTACTACCACATGATTACAATACTGACCTGTTGTTTCCTTAATCCTATCTCTGATTTGCCGCAAGGTTGGAGTCCACTCCTTTACTGGAGGATACCAGTCTGATCCATATCGATACATAGGCACATTACCATTTTCATCCACATCACCATAGAATTGTTTATCTCTTGGCAAATTTAGTACACTGTTGAAGATGCGAAACACCATGAGATCTCGGGGGACATAGTCTAATTCTTCATGTAATTGATCTAAGATTTTATCTGCTTCCTCCTTAGTAAGGAGTTGACGATATAACTCGCTCATTCTATAGTTGAGAGTTAGCTATGTAATGGGCAAAAAATCTGTTTTTTACCATTATTTTCTAACACACAATTTGTGTATACCTCATATTTTCGTCTCATAAATCTATTGTTTCTGCGACAGTAAGAAATAACTCATGATCCTTAAGATATAGACATATTGACTGGTCATATTTCACGATCTCACAATCTACTTCTGTGTCGTGTAAGCTTGTAGCTAATGATAATATTTCAGGAGAATGGGGAAGTCCAAGAATGATATGTTGTTCGGGAAAATAATACTTTTCTTTACAAAGTGTAGTACGATACTGTGCAACCCATTTGTACATCTCACAGGTTTCATCTAACAATTTGCTACGAAGTTCACCAGGTAAAAATCTGGCACAATCGCGAAATCGCAATCTTAAACGCATTTTTCGCTCTATCTCATATCTTTAAGCAGATATAATTAGTGCGTTGTAAAATGTATATAAAAAAATAATTTTATATTTTAAATAAATATATTTTAACAAACATAAGAAGGAGATGTCCTATGCGCCTCAGAACATTTTTGCTATACCTATTACTAAGAATTGTAAACCCCTGCTCTGTGTTGTATGCGAATCTTCACTTACAGCAGCAGCAGTTGCCAAACGATGTTCAGAATGCCGTAAACCTATATGTTGGAGTTGCTCTTCTGAGCTGCCCAAAAGTTCCCAATGTATACTTTGCTCTTCTATTCAACCCATGTCTAAAATAAGTATTACAGATACGAAACATTTTTATAAGCCACTACCTTTATCTATCACAAGTCGCACAGACGAATGGTGTAAACGCCCTCTACAAATACCTATCAAAAATTTAGGAAATACTTGTTATATGAATGCAGCTTTACAGCTGATGCTACATGTGAATTTGTTTGAACCATTTGTTGATTGGTTCATAAGAAAAGATGATACAAATATGCGTGATTTTATTTTGTGTATCCGCAAGCTTTACACTAAGCTACAAAAAATACCCCTAACAGATCAATGTGATAGTACCCTTTTCTTTAAGTATGTATTAGATTTTCTGCGGGATAGGTATGCAGATGTATGTAAGGAGTTTCTTTTAGAAATATCAAGTAAACTCACCTGTAAAATATGTAAAACTGTTTGTGAACCAAAAGAAATAAGTGATACTATGCTTACTGTATATGTTAAACCAACTCACAAAAGCTTTGCTGAAGCGCATAAATCAATAGTTCTTAGTCATGTTGAAAGAAAGTGTGAAAAGTGTGAAACAAGTACTCGACATATACAACGGTGGAAAGTAAAAATGAAACCTTGGGCATTCTTTCATCTACAATATATAGAAAATGCAAGCATAGAGATACCTACACATTTACATTTCCCAAAAGGCAAAGAAGATCCAGCATTTGATATATATGAGTTACAAGGTCTCATTGTGCATAGGAGTGTGACAACTGGTACACATAGTGATGGTGGCCATTATATATTTTATGGTGTAGAGGAACAAGAGTGGTTTGAATATGACGATGACAACATTACAAAGATGAATGTTCCTCATATGGTGCAATTATTAAAGGGAGAAAATCCTTATGAATATATTAAGAGCCAAGTGGTGTGTGCAGCTTACAAGCTAACAGAAGTAAATAAAGTAAGAGAAACAAGCGAAGGAGAAAAGGCAGAAGAAGCATAAAATTTTTTACACAATTGTGTTTTTTTTTCCGTATATAAATGCCATACGATCTTCAAGAATTATTAGGCAAAATTCGTAAAGAACCAGCTAAATGTGGTTTATTTGCTGGTAAACAAGAATTATTAGCTATCGCAAAAAATGTATTGCGGATTAAGGATGTTCGTTCTTCCTGGACAAAAGCAAAGTTATGTGAAGCAATTTTGAATGCATCGCCTCTAGAGGAACCTATGGATTCCCTAACTCAATCTATGCAAGAATTGCACGTAGAAACCCTATCTCACAGAGATGAAGAAAAAGCGCCTGATTTAACTGATGCTATCCGTAGGCAAGTCCTTGGTCAAGATCTATATGAAAGCTGCCGTGAAAATGGTGATCGTATTTCTGTAGATGATCTTAGATGGCGTCTTAAACAGCTTCAAGAGGAGGGAATATTCAAGGATTGCGATGAACAAGATATAGTGAGAGTATGTAACTTTAAGGAAACCCCAAAAAGTACATGTGGTAGATCTTTATTTGGTGCAAATTTTGAGTCGGTAAATTCATGTGGTATATGTATGATAGATAAGGATGAAAAAGGTAAATATCCTACTAGAACCCCTTGCGGGCATATGTATCATCGTACATGTTTGGATACATGGGCAAAAGGAGGAAGAGAGTTTCAGTGTCCATCATGCAGAAGAATGATTTATATAGTTGATGGTAAATTTACCCTTGAACGACCTGTTGCTCCTTCTCACGCAGTACAACCTGAAATGGATAGAAATTTTATTGAAATACCTTATCTTTTCATCCAACCGCAAATACGTGAAAATGCACCGAATCTACGAAATAATCCAACCTATCAGTATATAATGAATCTTAAAAGAAGTATGGTGGAATCCAGATATGGTATGTCTGATGCAAGTACATATATCGAATCAAATATGTATCAGATTCTACATACTGACGATTTTTATACTGTTCTCAATACAGTAGAAAGTCACCAGGATGAGATGCGCCTGGGAGATTTACTTACCATTCTTATCTTATTATCAGAAAGTGGAATAAGTCCAAGATTTCACTTTTTTATATGTATGTGCTTACGTACCATTACTCTTGCTCCTTTATTTAGAGATATTCCTGCTGATGATAGACTCAAGCAATTAATAATGACTATATTGGTATCATTTGTTGACCTGAATTTAACAACGGATACTTATCCTCGGGATGCAGGATATTTTTTCTTTTCATTTTTTCAGTTTTTTAGTGCGCGTTATAACGAGGACTATGTAAGATGTATATCAGAGGCTTACAGAGAAGTATTTCGTATGTATGCCGAAACAAGAAATTTTTCTAAAATTCGTTTACTTATAAGACACTCTACTATTGATAATGGTGAATATGATGAAAATCAAGATACATCTGACATTGCAACAGAGGTTATTAATAATACTTTTTCTGATCAACAATACAGAAGCCATGTATTAAGACGTTTGAGATTAGAAGTGTAGTGTACTAACACAATTGTGTAAATTTTACGACTTAAAATGTTTCTTTATCTTATCATGCTTAAGTCCCTCAAAATCACCTAAGGTTACCCATTGGGCTACTTCGTTTGCTCTAATATGTCTAGGATGGTCGCCATAAAGAATATGGTTGAATGGTACAGTGTTTACCAGTACATATTCTGAAATGTGACTTTTGAGTTTTGAAAGATATTTCGGTGCAACAATAGTATGTACTTCATCATCCTTATCCCATTCATATACAGTATTATTTGCACATATCATAGGTATATCTTTCTTTAACTTTTCTAACAGACATGCATGTGGTATATAACCTTTCACTACTAAGGCATCAGATGTTTCTATATGAAATGCTACTTCGGGAGCACAATATTTGTCTGAGTATGGATGATTGTAATAATAGGTTACTGTTTGGCCTGTACTGACATTTACAAACACCACTTTATGTTCTTCTGTGTTTTGATGTATCATGGTAAAACCAATTTCTTCATAGATTTTATGTAAGTAATGTACATATCTCATATTGCAATTTTTGTCATTCTGGGATCTACTTGGTCTATCTCTATAGTTTTGACAAGGTTCAGAGTCAACACAAATCCAATCTTTAATGTGCTTGAAAGTGTTTTGTGGAATAACATCGGTTCCTGCTCCTATATATAAAGCTTTCATGCAATCTAATAAGATCATTTTGTAATGCAGTATAAAAAATTTTACTTGAGGAAATCATTTTTTTTACTTAAAGGTATAGTATCCCTCAAAAAAGTAATGAGGAGATTTTTTTCAACTACAAAAAGAATACTAAGCGCAGGAGCAGAATTGCATTCATCTCATCCAGGTTTCCATGATCTTGTGTATCGAAAACGAAGAGAAGAAATTGTAGATATCGCTATCAATTATAAACCTGGAACATTAATACCAAGAGTTTCATATACAGAGGAAGAAACAAAAGTATGGCAAGATGTTTATATTCATTTGTTGTCAGTATTCCGTAAGCATGCGTGTAAGGAATATAATGAAGGTATTAGAAAGCTTCACCACTTTGGATTATTCAACTCTTACCAGGTACCACAGTTGCAGTCTCTTTCGGATTTTTTGCAACAAACTTCAGGATTTAAATTGCAACCTATTCCTGGACTTTTACACCCACGCTACTTTTTTGCCGCACTTTCAGACAGAATATTCCCATGCACACAGTATATACGTCATCATTCTAAACCATTTTATACACCTGAGCCAGATTTGTTGCATGAGTGCTTAGGACATGTTCCTCTCTTATCAAATGAATCGTTTGCTGAAGTATCTCAATTATTTGGTACTGCTTCGATACATGCGACAGACGAGGAACTAGAACAGTTAGCTAGATTATACTGGTTTACTATTGAATTTGGTCTTTGTAAGGAACAGGGCACACCTAAGATATTTGGAGCTGGTATCTTGAGTTCTGTTGAGGAAAGTTTACATGCAGTTTCCGATGAGTCAAAAAGACAATCTATCGATGTTCCAACGATAATGAAAAGATCGTATCCCATGACTACATTACAACAAAATTATTTTATAGGGGAAAGCTTTGATGAAGTTTTACATATCTTAAAAAGCATCTTACACAATAAAAAACGATTTTTTCACCTATGTAATGAAATTAGTACATAAAATGAGTAAAAGCGACGTTGAGCAATTCTTGCATGATATAGCTCCAGTAGCTATTGTTCCTCCGCCAAAAGTAGATGAAAATTTTTTGATTGTAAAGATAGGCCCATCGGAAGTACTTATACTTTTTTACAAAGGAGATTTCTATTTTTGTTTGGTAGCTCCACCAAATAAGTATGTAGCGTTTCGAAAAACTAACAATTTTCAAGATGTCCTTTACTACTTAGTAGACTGTTTCACACAGTTCAAAACACTAGAAATGCTTACTGATGATATGGTTTTTCATATACAAAGTGTAACCTATGGAATACGATCTATGCCTTTTGGTATCCAAAAAATACACACAAGGAATGTGAAATATATGAGTGATATGAATAAGTACTATAATGAATATATGGTACCGCTTGCAATTAGTTGGTATATGGCAATGAAAGGATAATCACACAACTGTGTACTTTATTAAGGATGCAAGCAGATCGCTTCGCTCAGAGGGCCTTTGGCCCGTCAGCTTGCCAAGCGCGAAGCGCGGTGGGGTCCGGGGGACGCCGCTTTGCGGCCGTGCCGTAGGCACAAACCTTGGTCTCGACACGAAGTGTCCGCCAAAGGCGTGCGCTGCGCGCCGAGGCCGAAGGCCTTCTCCCCCGAACAACTGTGTACTTTATTTCTTACTTAACATCCACCATATTACGTGTGAATATGACATGCCATAAGTACTCAAACACACGAGATGTCATCCATGATATTTCAGGTGTGCTCATGAGCCATATGTACATATGTAAATAAATTTCTTTTGGATATTGTCTTATAGTATCTTTTGTGACATAAAACTGCGCGGAATTTCTGTAGACAATCTGCGTTGGATCTATCTTTAATCCTAAGAGTTTTTCAAAGAAAGGTGTATGTAAGTACATTCTATTCATTTCCTGAGGGAATCTGGTGAGCTCTGTAAGCGCATTCCCCATATCGTTTGTGTTAAAGTTATAGTATGGTTTATCAAAAATCATCCGATTAATAGCTTCATCTATATTCTCTTTGTGGTGCCAGTCACTTCGGTGATCATGAACAAAGATAGTAATATCATCTAAGTTATCATATTCTTCAATGATATATTGTAAGTAAGAAGAAGCTTCATTTCCTCTATTGGGTGGTGTTTCATAAGGGATGCCTGATTTGGTGATGACGCGAGAAGGATACTTCAGATTTTTAGTCCAGCTTGTATCCTTATTATAATGTGCAACAACCACAAAGACCATCGATTTTTGCCTTATTCTCAACTCTTTAAATTATAATTAGAAAACTGATTATTTATTGTGACCTTTCCATTTTCTATATATCACCATGTCTGCCATTTTACAAAAAACAATTTTAGATGCAATTAGTATGGGGCAATCCGCAAATCCTATGTTGGATGTAAAAAATATAAGTAAGATTGTTTATACATATTCAGAAGATATGTTTCGACCTGAGCCTTTCCGTGTCTTTCTTCATATGTTCTTTCACAGTTTTCAGAGTGTATTGTATTTATCTGTTGACCACAAACAAATAGGTGTACAGCAACCCCATTTTGAAGACTATGAGTATGACGATTTGCCTAAGGGGTGTAATCTTACCTATTATGAAGCATATATGTTATTTGAGTTGCTCGCACAAATAGATATGTTAGATGTTGTTGATATGATTCCAAACACGATAGCTCAAATCAAATATTGGTTTCCCGACTACGAGGAAAGGGAATCATTATCATTACGTGATTTTTTAATGTTACCTCTCTTTCAGCCATTTACTTTATACAATCCATCTGGATATAATGATGATGAGAGATCCACCGGAAGCACAGACCAATTAATGCCTAGGCGTGAAGATGATGAAAATTATCTGCTGTTTGATATTAAGCCATCTAGTGTAAAGTTTAATCCAAAAGCAAGTTTTGGAAATAACTACAAAGTATTTGAACTCTTATTAGGTTATCTTAAAATTCGTTCTTCCAAATATGATAGATGGTATGAGCTTTATTGTGGGTTAGAAATAATAAATGAACATAATTTTAAAGTATGTATGGATCATGGCTCATAAAGGTATAATCACACAACTGTGTAATTCTAATTTATTAGTTAGTGTATCTTAATATCTCCTAAACCAACTTGTTGAATCTGTAATTCTTGTTTGCGATCAATTGTTTTTATGTATAAGGTCTCGAGGCATAAAAGTAGTATTTTATCTTTCATATCTGGATAAGGATGTTCTCTCTTAGATATATGATATAAGAACAAAATGCATTGATTGATAATTTCTACCACTTCTATACAGTCTATCTTAGATAGTACACTCATCATTCTATTTTCGACAAATTGTAACTCATGGTATTGGAAGATACTTGCAATATGAATCCCAACTTGTACTAACCACTTTTTATACATCTGCAGATCAATATTGTGAGCTCCACATAACCATCCCAACATACTATGTACATCATGCCCTATGATATGTTTGTACTTGTCTGCACATTGGTAGAAACCAACAAATTCGTCATAAAGAAGATTTATATTGGAAGCATTGCGACCAGCTTCATAAGATTGCTCATACAATTGGTCCAACATTCTACTATTACGTAACACATTTGTGTTCTTTAAGCTCACAAAGATCCATATTATAAAATTAGTGTCGCTATCTCTCCTCCAAGCAACATATATAGAATGCACGCAATCATGAGTAGATTTGCTATGAGCTCAAAATTAAATACAAGGGTAAATACTAGCGCGACAGTATGGATCGCTCCAAGTAAAACATATAACCCAAAGTATAATACAGAGGATATTGCTATCACACTAAACAACAAATTTGCAAATAAGTATAAGATTGCTAACATAATCACTACCAATACTATAATACTCCTTTAAGCTGATTCTATATATTTGTGTAGGGTCCATAGGGCGATTACATCTACTTTGTTATATGCAATAACATCTTGTACATCGTCATCATTAGGCAATCCTTTGCTATAATCATTTAATATATGAAGGGCATCTAAACCATTTTTGACTGTTCCATTATCATAGAGATTTTGTGTTTTCCACCTTTTACATATTTGTTTATAAATGGTTTTGAGCTTGAAGTTATGCAAATTTAGAGACTGAAGCTGAGAACTTGTCACATAGGTCTTACTCACCACATCAAAAAGATCTAAGGATTTGATACTACGAGGTATTGCTGCACTGTCAGCACTTGTATAATGCACCAATGTGCGATCTCTTATATGTTCCTCAATCCAAGTTTTTGCTGTTAGTAAACAAGACTCATCTCTGCTCAGAAAATATTTATAAGTCCAATCTGTACTTTCATCCTTATACCAAAGACCCACTAGGTTACAAATACTTTTGTCATCCTTATAACTTGTCTCAATGTCCAAATATACATACTCATCTAACTTTTGGGAAGGGTTTGGAGCTTCACAAACAACTAGTTCTCTAAACATAGTAGTCAACATAATCTTTTGTATTGCTTGAATTTCTAGGTTAGTACGCGCTATGCAATTTGGTCCTGAAAAAATATAACTATGAAGGTCAGGGTGATCTAACGAATAAACTCCTTTTTCGTGAAGTGCAGCCCTCGTAACAGGTCCTATGAAATATAACAAACTCAACTCTTTGTACCTCCACGCAAGCTCCTCCTTGTATTGAGAATATTGATCGGTTTCCTTTAAGCCTAAATTAGGATAAAGCAGATGGTTGGAAGGTTTTGGGCCTTGGAGTGACCATGTTTGGCTTTCATTGCATAATAATTGAAAGTATGTGAAACATTCTTCTACAAAAGGAGCAACTTGTCTCTCTCTCCAGCAGGAAATTTCTTGCATATGTAGTTCTGATCCATTTTTACTCGAAACATTTACAAATGCTACAGTGCAAAGCTCATTATACATCTCATAAATGATTTGTCGTATTATGTAAAATTTCACTTGATAGTACAATGCATTGCGCTTGCACTTTTCTTCCATGTCAAAAAGTACTACATAGATGGAAGCCTTACGAATTTTGTAAGGTGCAAATATGCTTGCACAAGAAGAAATACATCTACAGTATTCAGAGTACATTTTGGAGTGTAATGTCACATCAAAAAGTGCATCGCATATCCCCAGCTGAAAATCAACATGATGCTCATTGCTACAGACTCTTGCGACACCGCACTTTTCTTTAAATAGGTTTTGAACTTTAAGAGAGTTGGAGGGGAAAAGATGTTTTTTTGCGAGAGGAGGGAGAGGTTGGTAAAGATCAAGGTAATCTTTTAACGTATTCCCTGTAAGAAAGTTTTTAAAGTATTGTGAACTAAGAGCCATTCTAGTAACAGAATAAGTAAGCTTTAGGTGTGATATAAAATACACAATTGTGTCCATTTTAAAATTCGTTATGAGTTATGTCTCTCATATGTAATAGTACAGGTTCTTCTTCTTTCTTCTCTTGTGTAGCTTCCAAATGTAGATCCACATATGACATAAGAATATGTTTTACAACCGTATGAGGTATTGGTAATAAATTTGTAAGAATGGAGGTAAGATGCTCTATGCGAGATGCAAATAAACTTTCTAAAACAGGTGAAATCCATCCTTGTGATTTTGCAATTTGACGCACGCATGGGTCACTTATGAACAGTAAGTCAGTTTCTTTTACTTTCTTACATTTAAGTTGTACCGATGTAAGTGGAAACTCAAATTTATCATGGTGGTACTTGTAGTACATAGAAAAAACCCTCAAATGATTTTTTGCTATACATGTGCCAATGGTTTGATCATCAAAATCGATAGCGGGGTGGTACAGAGGATATAGCTTAAATATAAGTAGTAGCACTTTTTCGGAGTGGGCAAAATGGTGAGGATATATGTTATTTGGAAGTTTATACTTTCTATTTATTCCTTCTTCCACAAAGTGTATAAATACATCGTCTGGTAATTGTTCAGAATGAGCAAAAAGATATGTCCAGCTTTCTTGTGTAAAGAAAGGTGAATTCACAAGAATGCTTGCCATCTCTACTGTCTTGCACTTCATGAGCATGCCTTCTTTATTGAAATCAAAGGGAGCCAGTACATTGTATTTTTCAGCCAGTTGATAGGTGTTATATATAAACTTGATACATTTGGTAACATCTTCGATGTCGTTTTGCGATATGGATCTATGCAGGAAAGTAAGATCCATCTTGCTCAGCTGCGTTATATCTTTAAATAGAAATTTACTTTTAATTTGGTGGTGAGAAATAAAAAGGAAACGATTATCTGTGGGTCATAGTAAAGAATGAGTGATTATCAATCTTGGGGCGAACAAATGGGTGTTGAGTATGCAAATATCCAAAAGCAAGATTGGTTTCCTTTCCATAATCGTTGGAGGGCACAACCTACATCTAGTTATCCTTACATAAGAGCAAATGTTGCAGGTTATTATCCATATCCAAAGACACAACGTAAGATTGTGCCAAAGCCAGAACCACAATGGGAATTTGCATGGAGCTACGGCAATACAGCATTCCCTGTTAATCCACAATTCCAACAAAACCGAGAGATCATTCTTGAAAGGTAACGGTACAGATATATAAAGGTTTAAAGGAATAAACTAGTATATAGTTAATATGAGCCGAGAGTATATACTAGAGGTATTTTGTGATATCCCTCTTATGGATTATAAGAATGTTGTAGCTATTGTACAAGAGTATGTTAATGAATTTGTATTGGACTCTCCGTATAGATATTTCTGTGATCTTATGCGGAGATCTTACATTGACGCATACCCTATGCGATGGGCAAAAGGTTGGATTGGTTCACAAAATATAGCACCCAATGAAGGACTGTTAATTATTCCGCAGGTTGGTACAAGTATAGAATATGACTATGAACTATGTCATGAAAACCAGCCTTATGAAGATCTAGGGTGGCGAGAAACTGCTGATATAGCAATCTTTTTAGAACACATAAAACAACACACAATTGTGTAATGTAAAAAACTTAAAGTAATGTAATAACTCCTGAAGCCAACTTGATACCTTTTACATCCCTAAGATCTACCGTAAAATTTCCATCCTCTTTCATATATTCTTCCATGAGATCTTCAGGGGATTCCAATACATAGTATGGATCTTTCAGTGCTTTCTCAATATACCATTTCACAGCTAACGCATTATTTGTAGTATCAGCAAATGTTGGTCCTCTATACGATATGAAACTAGTAATTGATGCCATGCCATCCTTTGTGCTAACATCTTTTACGTATTTAGAATAAAACTTTCCATTTATTCCATTTATTTCCTTGTCTGCAAGAGAAAAACATGAAGCAGCATAATTGTTACGATCTCTTGTTAAATGTCTGACAGATGGTAAGGCTTTCATGAAGATGTCCATTGCTAAACAAATTACCTTTAGTACATTCTCTGACGACATTATAGTAAAATATCCAATGTATGTTGGTATTACCCTACTCCAATATGATAAAAATCTATCTCCAAAAATTTTATCAGGTATTGTTAGAGTGTGAAAGTCAAACCTATGTGAAACTTCGTTTAAATCAATGTATGGAGACTCCGTCATAAAATAAGGTAGTTCCTCTGAAATATTTTGTGCAGATGTATTAGAAAGAACCCAAGGATTCATAAGTAATTTTATAAATTGTTTTGGATCTTCTACGCTCATTCTCAAAAGAGAATGTAGTTCTTTCTCGCTTTCGCATAATTGATACAACAAAGAATAACGCAAGGTTCCCTTTAAATACATTGTAATCTGTGCAGCAATATCATGAAGGACTTCTGTACTAAATGCCGCACAATGCCTCATAATTGGTTTCAGAATAGAAATAAATCCTTGCGACCAAGCTAACCTACCAGCAATGTATACACATCCTGCAACAATCTCTTCCATTTTGCATTGATCAGATACAGAAAGTGGAATAGTACGATAAACTAATATAATAGCATTTAGGATTGCATCATATTGATCAAACTCACTTGGTCCATACTTCTTACGAATATCATTAAATGCAACTATAATCTTCTTTACTGACTTAGATAAGATGCGTAAATGTGCTTCTGGTAAATCAACAAGTGACTTTGATGGAATAGCTGTTAAAACGTATCCTGGGGTTGCAATGGTATCCATCATATCAAGTACTTCTACAAATGATCTTGGTCTTTTGTTTGGATCTACATGAAGCATTAATCTAATTGTATCCGCAACAGTAGGATAAAGTGTATCTAACTCTCGATAAAGCACTGGTTCTACACCATTTAAGTATGATAGAATGTTTGATGTCACTTGATTATCATCCGAATATTTACCCCATAAAGTCTGTCCAGTTAAAATATAGAATGCAGTATTACCTGCTAAGAACATATCTGCGTCTGTGACTTTTGCCTCAGGGAGAGCGGACAATTTAGTAAGAATCTCAGGTGTACGATTAATTGGAGCATTAAGATCTTTACTCCAATAATTTTTTGCCATTTCAAGAGATGTATAGAAATATGTACCACATAATTCTAAGGAACGATATTCATATGGGTATGTAAGACCAAGGTCTCCAACAACCAATCTTAAATTCATTGGATCCTTTAAATCTCCTAATG